>Ga0209542_10002899_pt1 | contig 37690 bp, 43 predicted proteins | sample RifCSPhighO2_01_FD_184028 | JGI IMG/M metagenome (GOLD analysis project Ga0209542, IMG submission 184028) | Soil microbial communities from Rifle, Colorado - Rifle CSP2_plank highO2_0.1 (SPAdes) (version 2) | ecosystem: Environmental > Terrestrial > Deep subsurface > Rock core/Sediment ... | reverse complement strand
GGAGTATTTAATTTAAGTTACGGATTTGGCGACTCGCCGGGACTGATTATTGTTTTTTTAATCGGTTTAACCGCCGGAATTTCTACCTGTATGGCTTTGGTCGGCGGAATCGTTCTTGGTATCTCTGCTCGACATTCCGCTTTGCATCCGGAGGCTACATCAGCTCAAAAATTTCGTCCCCACTTGTTCTTTAATGCAGGGCGCATTGTATCGTATGTGCTTTTGGGAGGGATAATTGGTTTGATTGGCTCAGCATTCCGTTTTTCAAGTCCGATTTTGGGAACATTGATAGTGTTAGTAGGAATAGTCATGTTGTTTTTGGGATTAAAACTCATTGAGGTTTTTCCGCGATTGGACGGAAGTTTTACTTTACCAAAAGGCATTAGTCGGCTTTTTGGCATAAATCGTGAAACCAAAGAATATAGACACAGGGATTCTTTTTTGTCCGGAGCGGTAACATTCTTTTTGCCCTGCGGTTTTACCCAAGCAATGCAGTTGTATGCAGTAAGTACGGGTAGTTTTACTAGGGGAGCTCTTATTATGGGTTTGTTTGCCTTGGGAACAATGCCGGGACTTTTGAGTATTGGGGGGCTGACTTCGGTTGTAAAGGGATGGTTTAAGAGTTATTTCTTTAAATTCGCCGGATTGATAGTTATAATCTTGGGGTTATTGAATATTTCCTATGGCTATAACTTAACAGGAATTGTTTTGGGTTTCCCAAGTATCCAAAATGAGGGCAAAATAAGCGGAACATTTGAGGATGGCAAACAGGTTGTAAAAATAACTCAATCCGGTTCCGGATACTCTCCAAATAATATTACCGTGAGAGTAGGTATTCCGGTTAAATTGCTCATTGACGCGACAAATCTTTATGTTTGTTCGGCAAGCTTTGTGATTCCGAAGTATAATGTTTTTACCAGTCTACAAGAGGGTATTAATGTAATAGAATTTACTCCAACAAATACGGGCCCAATTAAGTTTAGTTGCTCTATGGGTATGTATACAGGAGTAATTAATGTAATTAACTAATTAACTAATCATATGAATGAAACTATTGTTACTGTGTCTGGGGTTGTTGGTATAATTTTTGTGTTTTGGTTTTTTCTTATGAAAAAAGAGAAAAAAGAAGTGGCGGTTGCTGGTTCGGTTGATATTACCGTTGAAGGCGGATATTCGCCGGAAGTAATATCTATACCAAAAGGTAAAACTACAAAAATAAATTTTACTCGCAAAGATTCCTCAAGTTGCTTGGAAGAAGTAGTCTTGCCTGATTTTAAGGTAAGAAAATATTTACCGTTGAATCAAAAAGTAACCATTGAAATAACCCCGCAACAGGTTGGAGAATTTAATTTTACCTGCGGAATGAATATGTTTCACGGTAAAATTTTAGTAAGATAAATTTATGATTTCTAAAAAACTTAAAACTATATTTTATATTTCCATTCCGATTTTTATTACCCACGGATTAGAGGAAATTTTTAACGGTTTTTACAATATTGATTGGAGTACCAAGTTGGTTATTGGGTTTTTGAACGAAATGTCTGTACCGCAAGCTACATTTATTGTTTTCCAAGTAATGATCTGGCTATCTTTCATAGTTTTTGCATTTTTGATTGCGAGCGAGAAGTGGCGATTGCGGTTGCTCATACTTCCGGGAATAATTTATATTTTTGAGTTGCATCACCTTTGGAAAGCATTTGAATCGTGGAGTTATTATCCGGGCGCAATAACCGCAATCGCCTTTCCAGTCGTCGGCTTTATGTTTTGGAAAGAATTATTAAATAATTTTAAATTACATGGTCCACACTAAAAAAACCTTTTCAATTAAAGGGATGCATTGTGCCTCATGCGTTTTGATAATTGAAAAATCTTTAAAAAACATTGAAGGCGTATTGGAGGCAAATGTTAATTTAGTTACCGAAAAAGCTACAGTTGAATATGACTCAAGCAAAACAACGGATGATAAATTGATTTCAGCGGTAGCCAATGCTGGTTATAAGGCGTTTATTAAAGAAGAACTTCAATCTGAAGACAAGGAGCGCGCGGAAAAACAAAAAGAATTAAAAGATTTGAAATTTAGGGTCGTGGTTAGCTTAACTCTCGGTGCGCTTGTTTTGTGGGGAGGGTTCCCGGCCCTAATGGATACTGCTCCTGCAATCTTAAAAAGTTTTTGGATTCAATTAATCTTGGCAACGCCTGTTCAGTTTTGGGCGGGTTGGATTTTTTACAGAGCGACTATTCCGGCCCTAAAGCACCGAACCGCAAACATGGACACCCTTGTTGTAATCGGAACTACCGTTGCTTATGGTTACTCGGCTTTTGTTACTGCATTTCCGCAAGTTGTTCAACGAATAGGTATTGAGCCCATGCCATATTTTGATGTTGCCACAATCATTATCGGTTTAATTCTTCTTGGACGCTACTTTGAAGCAAGGGCTAAAGCCGGAACTTCTGAAGCTATTAAAAAACTTATTGGTTTGCAAGCTAAAACTGCACGAGTGGTAAGAGATAATAAAGAGATAGATATACCCATCACAGAAGTCGTTATGGGGGATTTGATAAGAGTGAGACCGGGAGAAAAAATACCTGTTGATGGAGTTATTGCAGAAGGAGATTCAGCTGTTGATGAATCAATGATTACTGGTGAAAGCATGCCGGTAGACAAGAAAATTGGAGATACTGTTGTCGGCGCTACTATAAATAAAAGCGGAAGCTTTGTCTTTAAGGCAACCAAGGTTGGACAAGAGACAATGCTTGCTCAAATCATCAAACTTGTTGAGGAAGCCCAAGGCAGTAAGGCCCCTATTCAGCGCTTGGCAGACTTAGTCTCTTCTTACTTTGTTCCTATCGTTATCATGTTAGCCATAGCCACATTTGTTGTGTGGAACAATTTCGGACCAGAACCGGCTTTGCTCTATGCCATTCTAAACACTGTTGCCGTCTTAATTATTGCTTGCCCGTGCGCCATGGGCTTAGCAACACCTACAGCCATCATGGTTGGCACCGGCAAGGGAGCAGAGCATGGCATATTGATTAAAGATGCGGAAAGTTTGGAGATTGCTCACAAGGTTAAAACCATAATCTTTGATAAAACCGGAACGCTTACAAAGGGCGAACCATCGGTGATAGATGTTGTTGCTTTTAATGATGGTAAGGAGAACGATATTTTGCAGTATGCGGCTTCTCTTGAAAAATTTTCAGAGCATCCAGTTGCCAGAGCAATCGTGGCTTTTGCGGCAAGTCTTGGCAAATCATCGTCTCATCCACTTGATAAAGCAATAAGAGAAAGGGCAGAGACCGAAAAAACCGAACTTTTTGCGGTAGATAAATTCAAAGCAAATCCCGGAAAAGGATTGGAAGGAGAGATAATGATTGGTGGTAATTCTAAAAAGTTTTATTTTGGAAATAGAGCTTTGATGAAAGATATTTCTATTGACCTTGGTATCCACGAAGCAGAAATACAAAAAATGGAGAGTGAGGGAAAAACAGTAATGATTCTGGCGTCGGATTCCAACCTTTTGGGCGCCGTCGCCGTAGCCGATACCGTTAAAGAAAATGCTCGGCAGGGGATAGAAGAACTTAAAAAACTTGGTATTGAATCAGTTATGATTACTGGTGATAATTTTAAGACAGCTATGGCTATAGCCAACAAAGTCGGCATTACAAGAGTTTTGGCAGAAGTATTACCAGACCAGAAAGAGGCTGAAGTTAAAAAAATCCAAGCCGAAGGAAAAATTGTAGCCATGGTGGGAGACGGCATCAATGATGCGCCTGCTTTAGCTCAAGCTAATGTTGGAATTGCCATGGGTACGGGAACCGATGTGGCAATAGAAGCAGCCGACATTACTTTAATTAACAAGGATTTAAGATCTGTAGCTGCCACAATACGATTGTCAAAAAAGACGATGAGAACGATAAAATTAAATCTATTTTGGGCTTTCGGTTATAATATTATTCTTATCCCAGTTGCGATGGGGGCCCTATATCCGTTTTTTGGGCTTTTGATGAATCCGATTTTTGCTTCAGTCGCTATGGCCTTAAGTTCAATTTCGGTGGTCTCTAACTCTCTTTTATTAAAGAAACAAAGGTGGTAGGATTTGATTACCAATGAGTAAATTTGTTGTAGTCAAAAAAAGCCCGATAGTTATTGTTAAGAATTTTATTTTGCTTCAAGCTGTCGCAGTTGTTGCCTTCTTTGTTGCTGGCGCGATAGCTGATTATGGAGAAATTTATACCTCCTTGTTTATTTCTCGCACGATGTCATTTCGTATTGCTGAAGCCCTACTCATCTTTTCAGCTGAAACGGCGATGGTGTTTTTTATATTTTTCCGGTGGTATAGGGAGTCGTTTCAAATCCGTAAAGGCGAGATTGTTCATGCCAGAGGTGTTTTGTATCGGCACAGGACAACTATTCCTCTTGATAATGTCGTTTCAGTAAGTCATCGCCAGAGTCCTCTTGGAAAACTTACTAAATATGGAACCGTAGAATTAATAAGCAGTAATACAAACAAAAAAATTAGACTGGAAAATGTGCCGACTCCTGAAGAATATGTCGGGTTAATTCTTAAATTTAAAAGATTTTCGGCAAATAAAAACACTGAAGCGGTTAGTGTTTTCACAAACATTTCTGATTTGTTAAAAAGAGACGAACATGAGAACTTGGAATTTAAAAGCACTTTTCGTTGGGATACAAGGCAAAATGCAGTTAATAAGATTCTTGAAAAATCAGTAATGAAAACCATTGCTGCGTTTCTTAATTCTCAAGGCGGACATCTGGTTATTGGAGTGGACGACAACAAAACAATTGTGGGCTTGACTTCCGATTACGGTTCTCTAATCAGAAAAGACGCCGATGGTTTTGAAAACCACTTTACTCAAGTTTTTCATAATATGATTGGGGCTGAATTCAGACAGTTTGTAAAATTAAATTGGTCGCATGTGGACGGCAAGGAATGTTGTGTTGTGAGTGTTTCGCCCAGCCGTAAGCCGGTGTATTTGAAAGGGGATAACAATGGCGAAGAATTTTACATTAGAACCGGAAACGGAACCATGTCTCTGAAATTATCAGAAGCCAATGCCTATATTGATTCTCACTGGGAAAGGGTTTAGTTCTAACTCTATTTATTTTTTAAATTGACAATAAGCTAAAATTTGAGATACTCTATCCAAGTTTTTTGAAAATTGGAGAAAAAATGAACAATGGAACGACCTCTCCCGCCGCTAAATTAAGTGACCGGCAAATTTTGTATTTACTTCTTTACCTCGCTTCGGATGAGGGTAGGAAACCATTGCCGGAAAGATGGCAATTTCTCACATCAGAGGTAGTTGGTGGGCTATTTGAGTATTTGACCGGCCAAGAATTCAGACCCACCTATTCTTATTTCTTACTACCGCATGGTATGGAAGATTGGGGCTCGTATGCTAATAGAGAAGTGGAGAAAGTTCTTGATAGGCATAGGGATAAAATTTCTCGAGAACTTGCTTTGGTCCTGAAATCAATGCTTCATTTTGAGTGGAGTCATGACCATGGTGAAAGCTGGGGGGATAACCCTATTAGATTTATGATGCTATTTGGCCGAGGACCGGTGATGTCGAGCACTTTTTATCTTACCGTTCCCGATGCTGAAGAAGTGAGAAACACCATTATACCAGCCCTTTCAGAACGAGTTTTGGGCGAATGTCGCCAAATTGCCGAGTTAATGAAGAAGTATGTCCAAAAGGACTTGGAATTTATGGACGAACACAGAATGACGTAATCCGCATAGTGCGGATTTTTTGTTTACATTACATTTGAGGTGATTACTATCTTTGTTATAATGTGAATATATGGATATACATGAATCAATAAAAAACTTTTCTAAACAACTTGAATATCAACCGGAAATTATTAATGTCGACAAGCTCGGTAAGTTTGAGAGATTTATTTTTGTAGGTATGGGAGGGTCGGCTTTGGCGCCGGATTTGTTGAGGGTTTCTAATCCTGAATTAGATATTTTAATTCATCGTGACTATGGTCTGCCTGATTTGCCGGACAAAGTGTTGCGAGGTAGTTTGATTGTTTTAAACTCTTATTCAGGAAACACAGAAGAAGTTTTAGACGCGTTCAAATTGGCCTTAAGCAAGAATCTGTCTATGGCGGTGGTTTCTATAGGTGGTAAGTTGCTTGAATTTGCCCGGCAGAACACTATTCCTTATGTAGAAATGCCAGATTGGAATCTTGAGCCACGCATGGCCCTAGGGCTTAATTTAAGGGCCCTATTGAAAGTATTGGGCAAAGACGAGGCATTGGAGTCTATTTCTAAAATTAACATTCCAGATTGCGAAAAGGAGGGTGAAAAATTAGCAGAAAAATTGAGAGGATTCGTGCCTGTTATCTACTCATCAAGGAAAAATGGTTCTATTGCCTATGCATGGAAGGTAAAAATCAATGAAACAGCCAAGAAGCCATCATTTTCAAATGTCTTTCCAGAATTAAATCATAACGAGATGGCTGGTTTTTCCGCCAAAGGCGGACCCGCCTTAGGTGGGCAAGTGTCTAAACTTCTTTCTCAGAATTTCCACTTTGTTTTCCTGAAAGATGAGACCGACAATCCGAGAATAGTAAAAAGAATGGAAGTAACGGCTAAATTATTTAAAGATCATAAATTAAATTCAGAAACTATTGAGTTGAGAGGCGATAATGTTTTTGCTAAAATATTTTCTTCTTTACAACTGGCCGACTGGGTTTCGTATTATATTGCTAAGGAATACGGCGTTGACCCAGCGGATACTTCCGCCATTGAAGAATTCAAGAAACAATTATAAAGTATTAAAATAAACCATGTTCTAAAAAAAGCATTTGCATAAAATAGAACATCCAAAATGAATTTAAAAATCGGAATAAAAGTTAGTTTAATAGGAACGGCGATTGAAGCGGTGGGAATACTTTTAGATGTTCTTCATCATTTAGCAATAGGGATAAAAACTCCCGAAGGTCTGATAACCGGAAATCACCTGCTTATATTCGCAGGATTCTTTGTTAATTTTGTAGGGGTCATGATAACTTTTATATCCTCAAGGAGTAGATAAATACTTTATTGAGAGGAGCACACTAGTTTGCACTGAGGAGGAATATTGGTGGGGTCAGGGCGGGGGGTTTCGGTTAAATTGAGGACTTTGTCTATCAAAGATTCCACGATGCCTTTGTCTTCTTTTTCTATTTCAGATAGATTCTTTACTAAGCTTTTGGAGCCATTGAAAGATTCAATGGCTTTTTGAATGACGGCCTTGTCTTTGTCGGATACGGTTTTTGAGTTCAATAAAGCAGGAGCAGTTTCGGAGAAAAATTTGCCCATATTGTTATAGTCCGAGTCAATGTTGTCCATGATGATTTCTCTGGCTGATTTTGGGAAAAGTGTTTCACTGACTTTGTCTTTTGCTTGACCCAAAAGATTGCCAACCAAATTATTCCCATCACCAACGGATGAAAATATTACCGCTAAGATCAAGAATAAACCTAAAAGATAAGCCATGTTTTACGGTCTTGTTCCTGTGCTTAAGAAGCTCCATGGTCCGCTATACCCATCGCCAGGACGACAAGGGGTTGATTGCGCCATGGTTGGATTAGGTTCGTCTTTGCATCCCAATCCCTCACGCGCAACTTCATACATCTCGCCAGTTGTTGGCCCGGTTTTTATTGATAAATTATTAGCCGAACTATTACAGTTGCCGTTCCAGCCAGCAGTAGCCTCCTCTCCGTTAGTATTGAGCCAGTTTACTACAGCCATCTTGAATCCGCTTATATCAGTTGAACTGGTCCATGTTGGTAATACAGCATCCATGGCTTGTTTCACTTTTTCTTTTTTGCTTGAAGCTCCGGCTGTAAGCAGAAAACTACAAGCTCCTCCTCCACTGGGAGGTGCGATAACACTAGGGGGTACTGTTTTTAATCCAGGAAGATTAACTGTGCTACTTACAAAATCAGGATTGATGGTGTATAAAATTAAATATGAAGAAAGAAGAAGAATTGCTCCGAATACAGCGTTAGTCATATGAGTCTTTGCTTCACCAATTTTTGATGTATTTCCCGCTGCCGTGAGCCACAAGAAGCCTGAATAAAAAAATATTACGAATACCGAAATACCTAATATGCCTAATGACCAAGTAAATATCTGAGAAATAAGTTGACCCAAGTTTGTGGGAAGGCCTTGAGTGGGCGGAGCAGAAACTGGTTGTGCTTGAAAATCACCTCCGACCGCCATAGAGTAAACGGGAACAGAAATTAAAATGAGGGCAAAAATTATCGCAAAACTATTTTTGTATTTAAGCATTAATATCAGTATACTATCTATAATGGGTAATGTTAATAGCAAAGTCCACATCTTCGTTTTTTTGGCATTTTTAGCAATGCCTCTTTTGATTGCCCAAGCCACGGTTCAGGATGATATAGATGCTAAAAATAGGCTTCTGGAGGAGTATCAAAGACAGATGGAGGAATACATACAGGAAGCAGAAAAAGCCGGTACACAGTCAAAAACACTTCAAAATGAAATTGCCCGATTAAATGCTGAAATAAAGCAGGTTCAGCTTGAAATTAAAACCTTAGATGTTTCCATCAAGAAGACAGATTTAGAAATAGGCGTGACGGAAACAAAAATTAGCGACGCCGAAGATAAGGTTAACAAACATAAAAATGCATTGGGTCAGTATATTAAGATTATTAATGAAAACGACCAGAGGTCTTTGACCGAGATTTTACTCAAGAATCAAAATCTGTCGGATTTTTTTAATGATTTAAACAGCATCCAAACAACCCAAGACAATTTAAAAACGGCCATAGACGACATAAAACAACTTAAAGGGCAGTTAGAAGAACACCAAACCGACCTTGAAGATAAACAGGCAGAATTGGAACAAGCTAAGCGTTTGCAGGAAATAGAGAAGCGTTCTATTGATTCTACTAAAGCAGTACAAGCAAAACTATTGAAAGACACCCAAGGCAAAGAATCTAAATATCAGGAACTGGTAAAGAAGACCCAAAAAGATATTGATGCAATAAAAAAACAGATTGGATATTTGATACAAAATGGTATTTCTGCCGAAGATGCTATTAAATATGGACAACTTGCTGCCATTGGAGCGGGTATTCGTCCGGCATATTTACTTGCTGAACTTGAACAGGAAAGTGCGCTGGGAAATAATGTAGGTAAATGTCTTATTGTTGATGCTTCTAGCGGAGCTACGCGCAGAGTTACAAATGGACAAATTTATAAGAAGGGCATACACCCCACAAGAGATTTGGCGTTATTTTTGAGCATAACGGCAGAATTAGGAAAAGATCCTTTTCAAACCCCAATATCCTGCGGTTCCAGTTGGGGAGGCGCTATGGGGCCAGCTCAATTTATTCCATCAACTTGGATGGGATACAAAGAAGAGGTTACCAGATTAACTGGTCACAATCCCGCAAATCCTTGGAGTATTGAAGATGCGTTCGTTGCGGCTGCGGCCAAACTTGCTAAAGATGGAGCCAATAGCCAAACTCGTGCCGGTGAAATTGCTGCGTCCAAAAGATATTATTGCGGAAGTGCTACAAGCAGAAGTTTTGGTTGCAATAACTATGCCAACTCTGTTCAACGCTTAGCTACAGAGATTGCTAAAAATCTGTAGTTGAAGAATTTCCTTGATGTGTTATTTTTATTCTATGTAATTTAACAATTTTAAGGTAGAATAATATGACAATGGGAATGAACTCAAAACTGAATTTAATTTTTGTTTTTACTTTGATTGTGTTTGGCATGATTTTTTTCAACGGCAGGATTGATGCCCAAGAGTCGTTAATTTCAAATACAATAGTGATTGAAAATCAAATTCCATTACCACCGACTGAGCATTGGACTCTTGTTGAAAAAATAGAAGAAGGCAAGGAGTTGCTCAACAACTCGCCTCCCTTGAGATTTGAGGAATCTCCACAAAAAGATAAAAAGGGCAGAATAATTAAGAAAAAAGGCCAATCCGTGATGGAATTGACCAGGAAAGAAATTGCCTTGGCAATATTAGACACTGAAACAGGCAGAGTATTTGAAAAAAGGTATTGGCTTAGTGTAGCCGAGATTAATAAAGCGAACGAGTTAAGGAAGAAATATTTGCCTAACCCTAATCATCTTCCAATATTCCAATCATCGGATATCAATGAAAAATTTATTGCCATAAGTACTTGGTGGAATAGTTTTAACTCCGACATTTCAGTAGCCAGAAGAGAGAATGTAAGCGGTAGTTATGTTGTTGTGGTTAATAAGTATCTTATGTCCAATGAAGACTTAGTTTACTCGGAAGAAAGAACTGGTACAAAATACTCTGATATCGTCTATGTGCCTCATTCAAAAGATATTCAAAGTCTAATGATGGTTGCCTCTGGAAAAGATTTCATAAACAAAAGCGTCCGACAAGCGTTTGATGAATTAACTCAAGCCGGTGTTATGTCCCGAGCTTTCCCTGGTAAATTAGTTACAGAAACTATCAGTCCAACATTTGTCAAAAACATACTTATTAATGAGCAGTCCGATCCAAAATTAACTTTAATATCTGCCGATAACGCTAAATATCAGGCAGAAAGGGTTTTGGTTCGTTACGGAGCGAATAAAGAGAAGGCTTTTCGTTACACTGTTTCAAAAACAGGAGCATCCGGTCCTGCTCAAATTATGCCCCAAACCTATTCTTATCCGAAAAAGGGAACAGGTGTGTTGCAGGCATATATTGGAGCAAACTTAATGAAAGATGTTGATATTGGCAGAGTGGACATGGTAAACGCCATTAAAGCCCAAATCCTTGTTTTTGATGACCACATGGTTTATGTGATTCAGAGGGTCAATAACAGTGGTTCAAGAGCCAAAAAAATATTTGCGGGTTTGTCTCAAGATCAGTTGGATGAAGTTAGGGCTATGATATATAACGGCGGACCAAATAAATACAATACCGCCACTGGAGGATTAAACTTGAAAGCCCGAGGAATTAAAGAAACACTCCCGTTTGTTCAGAAATTCAGGATGATCAGGGAACTTAATCTATTTGAGACTCTTTAAATTAATTTTGCAATTTCTTTCCAAGATTTAACTCGCCAGGGAAGCAACAAAAGCCGTCTAACGACGGCTTTTTAATCTTTTGCTATTTTTTAATTTTATAGTATAATCCTGTTAGATTTTGTTATTTAACAAGGAAAAAAGATGTTGAATCTTACCGACAGGGAATGCACGGCCATAATTGCAAAGTCAAATACAAGTGCGACTAAATTGGCTTCGGAATCGCTTCGTGTTTTGGGACAAATAGCCTTACTTAAAAACAGGCACGATGAGTTAGTAGAAAATATTAAAATTGAAAAGCGTAAAGCCGTGGCTGCCCAAGAAGCCCTAATCTTAAACAAAGGTGTTCCAAAAAAAGTTTCTGGGATGCGCAATAGTTTGTTGGCAAAAATGGATAGAGTAAAAAGAGAAGATATAACCATAGCAGAACAGAGACGGCTAGATGAGGAGATTGAAAAACTTGAAGAAGAAATTAAGACCATCTGTAATCATCCGTTTGTTTTTCATAAAGAAGGCTATTCGGGCTCGTCATCAGATGATTATGAAGGTGGGTATCCATCAGAAAGATATTGCGTTGTCTGTGGTCTGGAAGAAAGAGCTACAGATTTTCGGCAAAATGGCAGAGTGGATATGGTTGGAAGTGTTTTTGAAACATTTAAGAGTTCAGAGGGTAGAATGGTACACAAAGAACCTTATCGTCACCATCCGCAATGCTTGTCCAAGATGGATATTTGGGTGCCTCTTGGAGCAGCGTTAAAACCATTTGAAGAAGTAGTAGCGAAGGTGCTACATTCCTAGCCGTCTAATGACGGCTTTTTTGTTTGAAAAATTAAGAAAAATATATTAGAATATTCAAGTCATGAAACGTCAAGATAAAAAGCTCGTCTATGTAGCCATGTCCGGAGGGGTAGATTCTTCTGTTGCCTCTGCTTTGTTAAAAAAGCGGGGATTTGATGTGGTTGGTGTCTTCATGAAACCCTGGTCTCCTGACTTATCCACAGTTTTACCCATAACGACACCGGGTGTCGTTAATAAGGTTTTTGTGGATAAGTGTATGTGGAAAGAAGACCGAGAAGATGCCATGAGAGCGGCCTCAGTTTTAGGTATTCCATTTAAGACATGGGATTTTTCAAAACAATATAAAAAATTAGTTACTGATTATATGGTTAGAGAATACAAAGCCGGACGAACACCAAATCCGGATGTGATGTGCAATAAAGAAATTAAATTCGGATTATTTTTTAATAGAGCAATTAAGGAAGGCGCGGACTTTATCGCTACTGGGCATTATGTCCGCATAAAGCGGAAATCACAAACCACAAATCACAAATCCCAAATAAATCCCAAATTAAAAAATAAATTTGAAAATTTAAACATTGAAAATTCATTGGAAATTGTAAATTGTAAATTGAAAATTGCGAAAGACAAGAACAAAGATCAGAGCTACTTTCTTTGGACACTAACACAAAAGCAACTCAAGTACTGTTTATTCCCAATAGGGGATTATATTAAGCCGGAAATCAGAAAAATGGCCAAAAAATTTGGATTACCCAATCATGATAAAAAAGACAGTCAAGGAGTTTGTTTCATTGGCCCATTAGATATGAAAGATTTTCTTAAAACAAAAATCAAACCCAAAAAAGGCAAAATAATCTCCTTGAGGTTAAACCTCAAGGAGATTATCGGGGAACATGATGGAGCCTGTTACTACACTATCGGCCAAAGACACGGTTTAAATCTTAGTATCGGAGGAGGGCCATATTATGTTGTTTCCAAAGATGTTAAAAAGAATATTATTTATGTCGGAGATGAAAAAGATCTCTATTCAAAAATTCTCAAGATTTCAGATATAAGTTGGATCAATCCCACTTGGAAGCTCAACTTCCAAGTGAAAAAGGCGATGGGGGTTGATGTTAGAGTTCGTTATCGAGCCGGATTAAAAAAGGCCATCCTTAAAAAGAATGGCGAACTTTGGTTGAAAACTCCCGAAAGAGCCATCACCTCCGGCCAATCGGCGGTGTTCTATAGGAACGGGGAACTCCTCGGAGGGGGAATAATCAGATAGCCATTAGTTATTAGCCAATAGAGATTAGTTATAGGTTCTAATGGCTAAGTCCTAGTGGTTTTGTTGAGATTATTTAAATAATCTCAACAACGACTCTCCGGTCATTTCGGCCGGTTTTTCTATGCCCATTAATTCCAGAATAGTAGGGGCGACATCGGATAACAGACCGGAAGATTGTTTCATTGTAGTCTCTATTTCATCATTAGAACGGGGGCGTTCAAATTCTTTTCCTACCAGATAAAACGGTACCGGATTATCGTTGTGCTTAGTCTCACTTTCACCAGAAGATTGATATGTTAGCGACTCCGCATTGCCATGATCTGCAGTTACTATCATAGTTCCACTCTTTTCTATTATTGCGGATTTTATTTTACCTACCGCCTTATCTATGGTCTCAATTCCCATTACAGCAATTTCTAAATTGCCAAAATGGGACAAAGTGTCTCCATTGGCAAAATTAATCACAAAGAAATCATACCTATCCAATTCCAATAGAACCTTTTCGGCTATTTCATCAGCTTTCATGCCAGGATTTTCAAGGGGATTTTTTAAAGACTCAGATAAGAAATCCGTCTCACCGTCAAAGGGCATATTTTTCAAACAATTGAAGAAATAGGTTACATGGGCGTATTTTTCCGTTTCGGCGATGTGGTATTGTTTTTTGTTGTTTTTACTTAATATCTCAGCAAGACCGTTTTTGATTTCAGGAATAGGAAAGACTACATGGAGGCCTTGATTCTCAATGTATCGGGTTAGAGAGGCTACATAAAGATTATTAAACTCCTTTTTATCAAAAACATTGAAATCTTTGTCCGCAAAAGATTCTGCGAGTTGTCTCATGCTGTCTTCTCTGAAGTTAAAAAATATTAAAGCATCATTTTCCCCGACAACTCCCGCATCACCAATTATAGTAGGAGGGATTTTGGAATCTTTCAGGTTTTGAGAGTAGTAATCTTCAAGTTTCTTATAAATATCTTGGGTTTTTTCTCCGACACCGGATATTAAAAGTTCGTATGCCACCTTGGTTAAATCCCAATTTTTGCTTCTGTCCATGGCAAAATCTCTGCCTATGATGGTGGCTATTTTGCCAACACCTGATTGGAATAGATAGTCTTCAACTTTTTTAATAAGAACAGGAGCTTCTTTTAGTCCGGAATCTTTTCCGTCGGTAAAAAGATGAATCTTTAGATTTGTGACTTGGTTTCTCTTTGCTAAATCTATCAATGCAAAGAGGTGGGCAAGGTGTGAATGAACAGAACCCGATGTAAGAAGCCCTGCCAAATGAAGGGTTGAATTATTTTCGTGGACATGTCCAATGGCTTTGACCAAGACTTCGTTTGAAAAAAAACTATCATCAGCAATCGCCTTATTTATTCTGGAAAGGTATTGAAAAACAACTCTGCCGGCGCCGATGGTAAGGTGCCCAACTTCGCTATTTCCGGATTCCCCCCAAGTCATGCCCGCAGCTTTTCCGGAGGCCTGAAGAAGCAAGGACGGGTAATTTTGCTGAATGGAATCAATATTGGGTGTTTTTGCATTTAAAATAGCATTGCCGAGTTTTTGCTTTGAATATCCCCATCCATCCAAAATTGTGAGAACTACAGGTTTCATGAATTTATTATACCAAAAATATTCGCTCCAGCCCATCCACCTGAACCGTTCACACAACCTCTATGCGTACGGAGGGAGACGCCTTTTTAAAAATTTACTAATTTTGTAAAAAGTGTCTCCCTCCGATGGTTGTTTAGTTTACAACTTGCATTTGGCAATAAAAGTTCAAACTCATCTGAAATAAGATTCTGGTCTACACTTGGTTGTCTTTAGATAAACAAAAGGGCCCAATTATTTGGGCACCTGGTTTTGGCGGATAGCTAAGTGTTTATAGAAAATAGCAGCCATAACTCCTAATAATACGATAACTAAAGAAACTACATCAACGAAATTTATATTTGATCCCCCACGATTGATACGCAATTCTCGTGCCATTAAACTTAATATTGCAAGCAAAACACTAAGAATAAGCACTATTTTTCTTGAAATCATTTTTTTCCTCGATTAAAGAACTTGGTTAACAGAGTACATGCACGATAAGCACTTGTCAAGTTTAGCTACAAGCCCAAGCCTCATCATTTTTATGTCATTTGACGAATCGAGGAGAGAGCTGAAAGTGGCAAGAGCATGTAATGGGCATCTTTACATCGGATGTAAAGATGCCCATTACATGCTCTATAGATTCCAAAATAATAGGTCGAGCGCCCCGCCTATCGTAATGATGGACGGGGAGGCAAGTGAGGGTTACCTGTTGTTTTGGCTTAATCCATACTTGATATCTTGAAGCGAATGACGAGATGAGGATTATGACCAGAAAAATGATGAGGCGAGAGCGGAAGTTTGCATAAAACGAAAACATCTGCTATACTTTTCCTGTTAGTCATCAATTTTAATCTTTAGTTAAAATCGTTAGCTTCGCAAACTAAGCTTTACGAGCAATGTACTTAACTTTTACACAATATGTTTTCAGGATTAAACCCGCTCATAACGGCAGTTTCGGCTTTACTTCCAGGATTAGTCATCGGTTATCTCATCAGGCATTTAGTTGCCAGTAGAAAAGTTACTCTTGCTGAATCTAAAGCAGAGGCAGTAATCGCAGATTCTAAGTCAAAATCTCAAGACATACTTCTTGAGGCTAAAAACAGCGCCTTAAAGATACTTGAGGAAGCCAAGAAAGAAGAAAAGGAAAGAAATTCCCAGCTTTCAAGAATAGAAAATCTTCTTACAAAAAAAGAAAGCGAACTTGAGTTAAGAGCAAAAGAACTATCTTCGGAAAAAGAAAATCTTAAATCAAAAGCCGTTGAGTTAACGGTTCTTAAGGGCGAACTCGCCGAGGCAAGAGAGAAACAGTTAAAAGAACTGGAAAGAGTTTCAGGATTAGACAGAGAAAAAGCCAAAATTGAACTGATTACAAAGACGGAGGAAGAATACAAAGACGATTTGTATAAGATGACGAGAAAACTTGAGAATGAGAATAGGGAAGAGCTTGAGAAAAAAGCCCGGGAAATTCTTGCGATGGCAATTCAAAGATATTCCGCTTCTCATATTGCAGATGCCATGACCACGGTTGTGAGTCTGCCATCAGACGAAGTGAAAGGTAAAATTATAGGCAAAGAGGGGAGAAATATCAAAGCCATTGAAAGATTAACGGGAGTAGACATTATTATTGACGACACTCCGGAAGCGCTTGTTGTGTCCGGATTTGATCCGGTTAGGCGCCAGATAGCAAAATTAGCAATTGATAAGTTAATTGCTGATGGCAGAATACATCCAGCAAAGATTGAAGAGATGGTTGAAAAAGCAAAGGGCGAGATTAATGAAAAAATAAAAGAAGCAGGGGAAGCGGCGCTTTTTGAGACCGGGGTAGGTCCGGTAGACCCTAAGCTCACATATTTGCTGGGCCGTTTAGCATTCAGGACAAGCTTCGGACAGAATGTTTTGCTCCACTCGGTTGAGATGACCCATATTGCCGGAATGCTCGCAGCTGAACTTGGTGCGGATGTGTCAATTGCAAAAAAGGGCGCCTTGTTTCATGACATAGGAAAAGCCGTTGACCATGAAGTTCAAGGAACTCATGTTGAAATTGGCAGAAAATTACTTTCAAAATTTGGAGTAGACCCAAGAGCTATTCTTGCAATGGAAGCTCATCATGATGAATACCCGTATGCGATTTTAGAAGCTAGAATAGTCACGGCGGCTGACTCAATTTCCGGAGCAAGACCCGGAGCAAGAAAAGATACTGTTGAGATTTACTTGAAACGACTTGAGGATTTGGAAAGAATTGCCGGTTCTTTTGATGGTGTAGAAAAATCCTATGCCATTCAGGCCGGCAGGGAGTTAAGGATTTTTGTTACTCCTACTAAAATTGACGATTTGAGCGCTCTCAAAATGGCAAAGGATATTGCCAAGAAAATAGAAGAGGAAATGAAATATCCGGGAGAAATTAGGGTTAATGTTATTCGTGAAACTCGAGCCATAGAATACGCTCGATAGATAAAACTCTTAGCAATATCAACAAGGGGTATTGTATTTTCCGCATAAAACCTACAGAATTGGAAAGTAATTACAAAGTCTTAACGGTCGATTGGGACTTAGTTCAAAAATTTTAAATTAAGTAAGTATAAAAATATGCCAGTAAAAAAAGCCGAGTTAGCCAGCAGGTTGGCTGAAAAAATGGGAGTCACCAAAAAGCAGGGCTTAGAATGGTTAGATGCTTTTGTTGACGAAGTCACCAAGGTCATGAGATCGGGCGATAAAGTTAACATAACTGGGTTTGGTATCTTCAAGGTTTCCGACAGGAAAGCCCGAGAAGGCCGAAACCCAAGAACCGGCGAGACTATTCAAATTGCCGCTTCTAAAAAGCCCAAATTTACCGCGGGTAAACTATTGAAAGAGGCTATCAAGTAGTTTTAGTATCTCGAGATATTAAAAATAAAAATCCCGCTGTAAAAGCGGGGTTTTTGTTATTTATCAAACCTCTAAATATCGTCTAATTTCTTCTTTTTGCTCCATGACCGTATCGTATCCTATGTTTTCCAATTCTTTCATCTGGTCGGGTGTGAAATTGTGAAGCTGAATACGGGGCATTTGTTTCATTAATTTAGAACTTAACCGGACATAGTAGATTTCCGGTAAAGACGGGTCGTTTTGCCGTTCCAGCTCGTATTCATAGTGTTCAATTTTCTTTTGAGTACAGCGGTCACGCATTATATCAAATGCGCGACTAGCATCGCCTATCCACTCTGTTTGTGTTGATCCAGGTTGAAGCGGTGGCCAATAGTCAAACCGGATTGCCTTTTTGTATTGCTTCATTTGGCGAATTGGGAAATCTGTCCAAACCTCACCATCAACGGTATTAATGCCATCAATTTGGATAAATTTGAATTTGCCGGGAAGTCTGGCGGACGCAAGGAGAATATCTAACCAACGCTCCGTATGTTCAGGATTGGTCGCGTCGCTATTTAGGGGATGATGATTGTAGAAAATCACTTCCCCAGGCTTGTTCATGTCGGTGACGATAATGCCCAAGCGTATCGGAGAATTAAATATAGCTGAAAAATCTAAGCCACTCTTACTGCCTAACAAAGCTCTTAATGGAGCAGAAGAAAGATGTGATGCACTATGCACCAATTCGTTGCCGAGTATGGCATCTGTAGCAAGAAGAGCGCCAATCCCTCCGAGTCCCAACAATGCTTTTGTTCCCTTTGATAATTTATGGGCAAGTAAGATTAATGCTCCGAGCCCAAGTGTCGTGACACCGAGAGCGGCAAGTTTGATTTTTAAATCGCGATTATAACTGAAAATATTATCTGGGGATAAATCACCAACAACCTTTTTGGCCTTATCAAATAATTTACTATCCCAGCCTATAATAGAGGAGCCCGCCATTCCGCCAGCCGAACTTGCCAACATTTCGTCAGGCATTGGAAGACCAAGATCAAACCACGCACTAAGTGCAGCTACATGAAGAGGTAGACGAGGGATACCTCCTGGAAGATTAAAAACAAGGTTCCTATTTTGCATACAGCCTCCTTGTAAAAGGACTGTCTATGTCTCAAATGATATACTCAAAAAATAGAAAGTCAAAAGCCCCTACTGGGGCTTTATTAAACACAAGTCTATTTAAGCTTGTTATCTTTTAGAAAATCTTTGATGTCTTTAGAAGAAATAACATAAATGAAATTTTTTTCATGTGATAACGCAATTGTCATTCCGATTACTTCGCCATCTTTGTTCATCACTTTGCCTCCGGAAAATCCTGGTTCAGCGCTATCGCGTAGCCTGTACACGGTTTTTAATCCAGTTTTATATCCAGGCATTTCAGGAAGAAGTGCTGTTACTTCTGCTGGAAAAGTATAATTAACAAGATCTAAGTAGACTGGGGTCGGCTCATTATTTTCGTTAAGGTATTCAGCCGTACCTGGAGCAAATCCGCTTATGTAAACTTTTTCTCCAATCTTTGCATTTGCAAATTTAGATGTCCTCATTATGACGCTGTATGGATTAGGATTAAAAGCGTCTCCAGCTACTATGGCCATTTCCATGGTTTTTGGGTCTGCTCTTAAGGCCATCATGTCTTTAAGGGTTCCTCTTTCTCCGATTGCGGTTAAAGAAAGGGGGAAGTGTATCCAAGCGCTGTCCGTTATAATAGTTCCCCTAAACACATAAACATAATCAAATTTAGGATTAAGTTTAATTCGTTCATTTTTAATATTTTCTGCGTCAATCAAAGATTTGTCCAATAAATGCCTGACGGTAACAATAACACCCGGATTTTTTTCAGGGACAAATCCCGTTCCGACGGAGTTGATGAAGACATTGTTAGTGCCCTTTTCAACAAACAAAACCGAGACCATTATTTTGTTTTTTTGAGATTCGTAAACTTTATCAGGTAAAGATTCCGATGAAATAATCACCGTTCCAAACGGATACATTTCCTCGGTTCTGTTTTTCAAGTCTTGAGCATAAAGAGAAGTCGCGGTTAGTTGTGAAAGAACAAAAATAAATAAAAACAGAGGCACACAAACACTACCTTGTAGGGATAGAGTCGGCATGCCTCTGTTCAAGTAGAGAGTCCGGTAGAGTAGAGCCATTTGCCCTTTCCTTTCTGAAGGATGGAAATACCATCTATTTTAGAACTGGATTAATGATATTCATTTTTTCTTGTTAGGTCAACAGGGCAACTGGTTTTATATTGAAAAATAGATATTTTATGATAAAATGATTTAAATATCTGATTATAATGCGGGTATCGTATATCGGTAATACATCAGTTTTCCAAACTGATAAGGCGGGTTCGACTCCCGCTACCCGCTCATCAGTAAAATTATTCAGTATTTCTTTAATATCTCCCCGTAGTTTAACGGATAAAACAGTGGCCTTCTAAGCCGCGGATCGAGGTTCGATTCCTCGCGGGGAGACAAAAATAATAAAATCGGGCTGGCGTATGACGGTGGTACGACTGATTTGGGATCAGTTAGACTGGGTTCAACTCCCAGCAGCCCGACTGAACAAAGTGAAGGAGAGATGAAGCAAGACAACTGCTTATCTTGCGTTGGGAGTTGAAAGGCGGAGCGATATTATTTTCGCAATTGGCGAAAATAATCGTGAGCCAAGCCTATGACCGAGCTGTCGGAAGACAGCGAGAGTTGGAGGCAACTCCCAGCAGCCCGACAATATAAATAAAAACCAAGCTTGAACGCTTGGTTTTTATTTTTGAGTAACTGACTAGAATCCAGGATGCTCTTTGTCGTCTTCGGCGATTATCTCGTCCGCCTTTTCAATTGTTTCTTCCGCTTCTAATGGTGTTGTATCATCTACATCATCACCATAATCTGAGGTACTCACAGTTGAATCCTCCGGCTCTTCTTTTTCCAATTCATCTAAACCAACTATTTCTACTGGCGCATCGCCTCCTAAAACATCGTCATTTGTTTTGTTGTTATCCATGGAAATATAATATCACTAAATCATAAAATCCCCAATAGAGGATTTTGTGATTATTTGGGGGGCCAACGGGACTTGCACCCGTGATCGCACTGCCACAGAGTGCTGTGATAACTGCTTCACTATGGCCCCCATTTCAATTTATTTATTGTATCATATTTTTCCAAAAAATAAAGCCGCTTTTCGCGGCTTATAAAACCTTTTCCACCTTGAATTCGGCAAATCCATTTTTAAATATTCTGACTCTTTTTCCCGGAACAGGGAGGTCTTGGGTTATCCCAATAGCTTTGCAGGTGTCACCATTCTTAAAAAATACAGTATCAATTACTGGTCGGAAACTACCTTCAATACGCTCCGCTGTTATTTTGGCTGTTTTAGTAAGAATTTTTTCAAACACTCCTTCACCCACGATCCTCCACCTATTGCTTTTTTTGTGTTTATACCAGACCAAACATAACCATTGAATACCTACCAGAAAACAAACAAAGAGCTGTAGGTAAACAAGTTGCATAATCCTATCCAGAGAAAAGCCATTTACAAAAAGGTTTGGTTCCATAACTTTGCTCACTTTTCAAAGAAACCTATTTACTTGAGGTATACAATAACTGGATAATTTATTCAACATCAATCAAAATCCGCCAAAGAGGCGGATTAATTTATAAATGGAATATTGTGTTGCTTACGATTGCCAAATTTGGTCAACCAAGGGTTAAGAAGCAGTTGTCTTTGTTCTTCCGGCGAAAACTGGTACTCATTATTGCACATTTCAAAAACCTCATCAAGGTCCGGCATGAACAAATCATCATCTGGGTTAAGAGAATACAGTACCCCAGAATTTAAAAGGTCGTTGATTCTGAGATATCTCAAATTTGGTATTAGTTTTGAAAAAATATAAGAACCGGGACACCCTGTCACGCCGATATTCTTTTCAATTACTCTCTGCAAAACCTCTCCTCTGAAAATCTTGGGATCATAAGCCAATGGTATCGCGTGGTCAAGCCTGTCTACTTCAAGCAAAAATACTGCTGTGTAAATATTGCGCATAAGTTGCGTGGTATAAGCCTTCCATAAATCTAAATCGTAATGTCTGCCATTAAAAAACATATCCAAATTGCACCATTCACCGGCATGACAGGTTCTCTTAAATCCCAATTCTTTGGCTCTCCGAAACATCGGTTCATGTTTTTCCGGAGGGTCTTTCGCTTCATCGCAAACCAAACCGATACCGGGAACATAACTTCTGTCGCACTCCGCGAAAGCTTCCACCAGTCGGACACCTTCTTCAGAAGATACTTCACGCCCGACTGTGCCGATAAGGTTTACCTCAACATCAGGAAATTCGTTTTCGCCTTCTTTGATACCTTCAATCAAAGCTTGAATAACTTCTTTTTCTGTAAGCCATTTGAAAGTGAAATATTGGGGAGCAATAGTCGCCTCGCAATATTTTAATCCTTGAAGCGCTCTATGTCTCACATATGTCCGAGCTGCAAGGCGAAGAGTTTCGGGTGTTTGCATTACACCGGTCGTAACAGAAAACTTTTTAATCATATCTGTCTGTGGATTCTCAAACCATCTCTTAATTTGGCCGTGATGGTCTTTGGTTGGGTCAAAACTATATCTATCTCCACTTAATCTGGCCAATTCAGGCAGGATGTTTAACAAAGGACGTGAACCATCCAAGTGATCGTGAAGCAGAGCGGTTTGTGGCCAATGCATACGCATAATTACGCCTCAGTTTTAAAGATCTATTTAATGAGCAGTATAGGCATTTGCTTGACTTTTGTCAAAATTTATAATACAATAATTCAATCTTCCGAAAACTAACTTAAGGGAGGCGTACTACATGTGCAGTAGGGTTAAAGGCTTTGTCAGACAGTTGCGATTGCGATTCATCAAAAAACCGCGTGAAACGGTTCGGGGTTGCACAGACGCCGAATACACTGCTAAGCTTCGCAGACTTAAGGCAAAGAAAAAAAGACTGGAAGATTTAAGGAGAAATAAATGAGTTCCACGGAGCGTGAATTAGCCTTAATTCAGGTAAACAAACTTCTTCTTGAGGAGATCCACCGTCTTCTGGTTGAAATGGAGAGACTTAAGGCCCAAGTGGAAAAGAAGTCAGGGCAAAATGGCCAAATAGCCAACGAACCTCCCGGAACTGTTCATTGTGATCATCATTGTGTGTAGCCCCAATTCGGGGCTTTTTAATTTGCCCAGTAGTAGATTTTCCAATTGCGATAACATCGCAAAAAAAACTTTGGAAAATCTACTACTGGGTTTGTATAAAACATGTGTTTTTGATATTTTAGGTAGATGACTCATACAGAGATACGTGAAAAGTTTCTCAAATTTTTTGAATCACGCGGACACAAGATAGTGCCTTCTTCGTCTTTGCTTCCAACCGACCCGTCGGTTCTTTTCACGACTGCCGGAATGCAACAGTTCAAAGATTATTACACAGGCAAAGCCGATGCCATGAAAGATTTCGGTTCGCTCAATACCGTTTCAATTCAGAAATCTATGCGAACTTCCTGTATTGATGAGGTGGGAGATGATACCCACCTTACTTTTTTTGAAATGTTGGGAAATTTCAGCTTTGGCGGATATTGGAAAAAAGAAGCGATTGAATGGTCGCATGAATTTATCACAAAAGAAATGGGATTGAAAATTAATTATGTATCGGTTTTTGAAGGTTTACCATCAGCGGGAGTGCCGACTGATGACGAGTCGGCAAAGATATGGAAATCCGTTGATTCAAATCTTGAAATAAGAAAGATGGGTATAGACGACAATTTTTGGGGACCAACTGGAAACGAAGGCCCATGCGGACCATCAACAGAAATTTATGTAAACGGAGTTGAAATATGGAATATGGTTTTTAATGAGTTTTATTATCCCGGTTCTTTGGAGGAATTAAAGTCAGGAAAAAGTGATAAAAAGTTAGAAAAATTAAAAGTATCAGGCATAGATACTGGCATGGGATTAGAAAGATTAGCGATGGTTGTTCAGAATAAGAAAAATATTTTTGAAACAGACCTTTTTGAGCCTATAATAGAACTTGTTTTAGATTCCCCAAACAAATGGTTGGGAAGAATAATAGCTGACCACGCACGAGCAGTGGCCTTTTTGATTGCAGACGGAGTTACCCCTTCAAACAAAGAACAAGGATATGTTCTTCGACGTTTGCTACGGCGAATGATCATACAACTTTCCAGTTATACTGATGATTTTCTCACCCCCATTTCAAGGGCTATGGATTTATACGGTTCGTATTACACCTTTAATAAGCAGGCGATTATTGACGTTGTTGTGTTAGAAGTGGATAAATTCCAAAAAACCCTTGCTCAAGGACGCAAAGAATTAGAACGTTTGGAATCTATAGATGCAACCAATGCGTTTAGACTGTATGAATCTTATGGTTTACCTTTTGAAGTAATCAAAGATTTAGGCGGTGAAAAAGCAAAATCATTAACCAGAGAAGCTTTTGATGAAGAATTTAAAATACACCAAGAAATCTCCCGCGCTGGAGCGGAGAAGAAATTTGGCGGACACGGATTATTAATGGACACCGGTGAATTGAAAGCGGGAAATGAAGAGGAATTAAAAAAGGCGACACGATTACACACAGCAACACACCTACTTCATGCTTCATTGAGAAAAGTTCTTGGCACAGAAGTTCATCAGGCGGGTTCGGATATTACCGCTGAAAGATTGCGATTTGATTTTACATTTCCTCGCAAAGTAATTCCTGAAGAAATAAAACAAGTTGAGGATATGGTAAACGAAGCCGTACAAAAAGATTATCCTGTCACCAAAGAAGAAATGTCTTACGAAGACGCAATCAAATCAGGCGCAATGGCATTTTTCAAACTTAAATACCCACCGACGGTTAATGTTTATTCGGTAGGGGGGGACTTTTCTAAAGAACTTTGTGGCGGTCCTCATGTTTCTCATTCCGCTGAAATAGGAAAATTCAAAATTACCAAAGAAGAAGCTGTCTCTGCCGGAGTCAGGCGTATTAGGGCAGTTGTTGACTAAGTCATATTAATAGAGGAGTATATCCATCAGAACCTTTATTTGGAGGCAAGAGATGACTCTGTCCCAAGCTGTTTTTATGGGAGTGCTCCTCGCAACAGCTTTTCATTCAAATTCTATTTTGGCTATTGTCGTTTCAATCGTACTGTTTCGTATTCAATATTCTCTCTTGGTAGATATGCCGTCTTATATGATTCCGTCTTTGGCTAGACAGCATGGTATCCAAGCTGGATTAATAGTAAATATTCCGTTTTGGATAACTTTTGCTCTCCTACAAGCTCCTTCAGTTCATAATTTTGCTCATCAGTATGTCAATTTTTTGTTTCCACGCCATTAATGTTATGTATCTAATTTGGGGACATATTATTTTTATAGTTCTTAGTGGAATAATTGGTGTAATAATTACTGAGAAACGACTCAAAGAGTGTGATGAAGTACTTAAAGAATTTAAAAAACTCGGAACAGATTCCGTGGAAGAAACCACCAGTTCACGCCCATAGGGCGTTTTTAATTTGACACATAAGGGTGGTCTGATATTATCATTTCTGTCGAGGCTGTCCGTTGAATAAAGCAAACGCGATTCCTCCACAAGAGGAACAGGCCAAACCAGTCTGCGGACTGGGGTTGTAGGACTGGCTGAGGCTTAAGTTCAATATGAGCATCACCCAGAACCTGAGTACCTGGACATTCAAGCCCAGGGAAACAAGAAGCCTGCACCAGCTGGCAGGCAAGCCTAAACACAGTCATCAGCAGACTGGCGGGACACGAACCCGTGCGGAGGCCTCGACACCCTTCCAAGCGCCCTAACCGGCGTTTCTTTTTTATTTTAAACTATAAAAATCATTTACACCTGACTACGATCGTAGTAATATGTAAGTACTAAAAACATGACAAGGATAAATAAGGCTTCAAAATTTAATAATATCTCAATTTCTATAGCCAAAGCTATTTTAATAGTTTTAAGAGAAACGGGGTCAATAACAATTGATTCTTTTTTTAACAATAGTCATGCGAGAAAATTCGGCTTCGGACATGGACCAAAATATTATAATAATTACTATCGTACCGTCCATCGCTTAAGAGCAAATGGCTTTATTAAAAAAGAAGACGATATCTATAAGTTGACTTCTTTAGGCGAGAAAGAAGCTTTTTTCTCATTTCTAAAGACCACTGAATATGCTCCGAAAAATAACACCGTAAAATGGGATAAGAAGTGGCGAATAATTTTTTTTGATGTTCCAGAAAAAAGAGGAGATATAGAGACGAGTTGAGGTCAATGCTTAAGGGTATAGGATTTAAAGAATTTCAAAAAAGCATTTGGATATATCCTTATAAAGTCCCGGTGTTTTTAAAAGACGTACTATTTGAAGAAGGAATTAAGCAATATACACGATTAATAACTACCTACAGTATAGAATATGATAAAGATCTTAGAAAAATGTTTGATTTATAACTTACACCTAAATACGACCGTGGTAGTGTGTAAGTTAATATGATGTATGAATAATTTTTGGAAAAAACTAACAACCCTTCGAAAAACTCAGGGTAAACCTTTTTTTATTTTGGCTCCGATGGCTGATGTGACTGACTCTGCTTTTAGGCAGATTATTTGCGATACAGGGAAACCGGATGTTTTGTATACTGAATTTGTTTCATGCGATGGTTTATGTTCAGAAAAAGGTAAACCCAAGTTGATGCCTCACTTGAGGTTTAACCTCAATGAAAGGCCTATTGTGGCTCAATTTTTCGGCGCCAATCCCGAGAATTTTTATAAATGCGCCCAACTGGCGGTAGAACTTGGATTTGACGGCATTGATATTAATATGGGTTGCCCTGCCGGAAAAATAGTTAAACATGATAGTGGTGCCGGACTTATCCGAAACCCTGAATTAGCAAAAGAAATAATCCGTGAGACTAAACGAGGAGCTGGAAGTCTTCCTGTTTCAATAAAAACCCGCATCGGCTACAACAAAATAATTACCGAAGAGTGGATTTCACATCTAATTGAAGCTGAGCCTTCAGCAATAATTATTCATGGCAGAACAATGAAAGAAATGTCCAAAGTTCCTGCTCATTGGGATGAAATAGGGAAGGCCTCGGTGCTCTGTAGAAAAGCAGGAATTCCGATTATCGGTAATGGTGATATTGTGACCCATGCTGAAGGATTAGAAAAAGCAAAACAATATGATTTGGACGGCATTATGGTCGGCAGGGGAATATTTCATAACCCTTGGTTTTTTGATTCTTCAATAGACCCCACAACAAAAACACCTAAAGAAAAAATTGAACTTCTGAAAAAGCACATAGAACTATTTGTGGAACTCTGGGGAAACAACAAACACTTTGATGTCATGAAAAGATTTTTCAAGGTCTATATCTCGGGCTGGGATGGTGCCAAAGAATTACGCACGAAACTGATGGCCGTTAAAAATGCTGATGATGTTTTTGTTACCCTAAACTCTGTATGATATATCAAACAATTGTTTGATATATCATACTCGGTTAAATCTGTTGACTACTAATATTTAATGTGGTATTCTTTGTTTAAAGAAAAGGAGTAAGTAGGAAAATGCCAAGGACAAGGCCAGTACTTTCAAATTATGAAACGGATTTAATATTAGATACACGCTCATATATGAACTTCCTTTTGATGGAGAATATGCCGATAGGATTTATGAGTTCAATTCAAGAGAGGGTGCTAAGAGAATACCAAAAGCATCTCCTAAAAATTATTCTAAAAAATATACAAAAAAATCCGGATTTTTACAGAGATGAAACTAAGCTGAATAAAAGATTTTTCAGAATATTAGACGCACACCTTGAAGAGATCCAAGAGAGCAAGAGCCCTGTTCTGCGGACCGTTAATTGGAGAGCGAGAAATGTAAGACTCTACCTTAAAGGTCTTTCTGAAATGTTTCAAGCCGCCGGATAGGCGGTTTTATTGTTTTTGTTAAGCTATGGACATTTTTATAAAATACGGTCTTTTTTCATACCCACATGTTGATATTCACTATATTTTGTTGTGATATACTTAAATCGTGGCCTCAACCAAGATTATCAATGTCCTAAAAGACGACAAATTTGAGGAGATTTTAGATTTATTCAGAAATGCCTCGGCTAAAGAGGTCATCTTTGTTCTACCTAAAACATCAAAAGCATTCAAAAATGAAGAGCACTTTGTAATTCTTGAAAATGAAGCCGTAAAATCAGACAAAAAAGTTTCTTTGCTTTGTTCCAATCCCGACACAAACAAACTCGCAAAAAAATATAAATTTGATGTTCTTTTGGCTAAAGATGGGAATGATAAGCCTCTAATCAAAACCGTAAACCAGTTTGACTCGGAAAAAGATAAAGAACGGATTGAAGACGAAAGAGAGTTGGATCCGGTTAATCCTGAAGAAGTAATTGAAGCAGACCCAGATGAACCCGAAGAATCTGCTCCGGAAGTTGAGGAAGGACTTCCGCTGAAACAGATATCCAAATTTTATCCTGCAATGTATCAGGAAGACAGCGATGAAAATGATGAGTATCAGGTTGTAACCGTTTCCAAAATCAAGAGAGGTCTTGAGGGGATTATTAAGCAAGGTGGTAAACCTATCAAAATATCTTCGGGGTCAGAGCGACCTGTTAGTCTTGGATTAAAGAAAAAGCTAACATACCAATCTGTAGACGATATTAAAAATATCTGGCGAGAACAAAGTGAGCGTATTCCCAAAGAACGGATAAATGTATGGACAGGCATAAACAGTAGAACCAAAAAATCATTTAAAAATTTCCCAAAAAAATCATTGGTTGCCCTTGGTATAGTCTCGGTCATTCTTCTTGGAACCATAATATATCTGTCCACCGGAAGCGCTAATATATCTTTAACACCCAAAAAACAGGCCCTTGATATGCAATTGAAAGTTTCCGCTTCCGATAAAATTTCTGTCGTTGATTTAGGATTAAACAGAATCCCCGGCCAGTTGTTCAATATAGAAAAAACCGCTTCCCAAGTATTCCAAACAACAGGCGAAAAAGAAGTTGCCCAGAAAGCCAGAGGCAAAATCACGGTTTATAACGAATATGGAACCACTCCTCAAGTGTTAATTGCCACAACCAGATTCCAAACTTCAGATGGGCTTGTTTTCAGAACTTTGAAAGGCATAACAGTTCCGGGAACTAAAGTAGAAAATGGCAAAATTATCCCTGGCACCATAAGCGTTGAAGTAATAGCCGACAAGCCCGGACAGTCATATAATATTCCGGCAAGTAAATTCAGTATTCCAGCCTTCAATGAGCGGGGAGACTCTGGAAGATATGAAAAAATATACGGCAAATCTGATAGCGCAATGACTGGCGGAGCTATTGGCAAAGCAAAAGTAGTCACCGATTTGGATTTTAATACCGCCAAACAAACTTTGTCAGACCAAGTGACAAAAGACGTTGAAGATTCTCTCAAAACCCAAGTCTCCGGTTTGAAGGTAATCAACTCTTCTTCCGTCCAACTTAAAGCTCCGGAATCAACCGCCAAAGTAGACGAGGCAGCCGACAGTTTTAACATGTCTATAGGCGGTTCAATAAAAACAATAGGATTTAAAGAAGACGACTTGATGGGTCTTATCAAGCAATACATTGATAAAAACCAAAATCTTATCGTCATCCCAGAAAAACTTACTCTTAGTTACGATAACCTGACTTTTGATGACACTAACAACACCCTCACATTTACCGTCAATATCAAAGGTAACGGCTATGCTAAAATAGATATTGAAAAAATAAAGACGGATTTAGCTGATAAAAGCGAGAAGGCCATCAAAGACTACTTTAAAGGAGCGGTCTCATCTTCAGTAGAATCGGTAAAGGTTGTTTTGTCGCCATTCTGGGTCAAGAGAATACCTGAAGACAAGGAGAGGATAAAGTTTCAAATAAACTATTAGTTGACATTTAAAGTCGTTTTTGATAACATATAGAGGCTTTAAAATATCATGTATTTGAGCGGGTCCCATGATTTCTAAGTGGAGGACCTTCCGCTCATGAGGGGTCTAATTGGGAGCATAACCCACTTGTTTTTAGTAGTAAATCAATTTGAAAGAACAAAAAGAAAAATTTAACGGCGTAGTGATTGAGTCCTTACCGGGCACAACCTTTACGGTTGAGCTGGAGGATGGGCGCAAGGTTTTATCATATCTTGCCGGAAAAATGAGATTGAATTATATAAAAGTAATGCCCGGTGACAAAGTTGCTGTAGAATTGAGCCCTGATGGCTTAAGAGGCAGAATAACATTCAGGTTTTAGATAATATGCGATACCAATATACGAATGCATTCGAATGATACTAATAAATACGAATAACTAAAAAATTAGTATCCATTCGTATCATTAGTACAATTAGTATATTAGTATCGTTAAGCGTAAGCGATGAAAGTAAGAGCATCAGTTAAAAAATTGTGCGTAAACTGCAAATTAGTGAGACGAAAGGGTCACCTCTTTTGCATATGCAAGAATCCAAAACATAAACAAAGACAAGGTTAATTTTAAATAGTATGGCACGTATTTTAGGAATAAACATTCCGGACAATAAAAAAATATTATATGCACTGACCTATTTATATGGAATAGGTGAGTCTTCAAGTGTCGTTATTTTGAGGTCTGCAGGAATAGATTCCAATAAGTTAGCCAAGGACCTTTCTGTTGATGAGATGAACAAAATACAGAAAATCTTGGAGAAGAGCTATAAGCTTGAAGGAGATTTAAGAAAAGAAATAGGCCAGAATATAAAAAGATTGAAGGAGATAGGAAGCTGGAGAGGATTAAGACACTCCCGAAAACTCCCGATTCATGGACGCTCCAAGACAAATTCCAGAACCTTGAGGGGTAATGTAAGAAAGACCATGGGTTCAGGAAGAAAGTCGTCATCGGAAAAAACTTGATATATGATACCAATATACGAATGTATGCGAATGATACTAATAAATACGAATAACTAAAAAATTAGTATCCATTCGTATCATTAGTACAATTAGTATATTAGCATTGTTAATTATATGGGACAGAAAAAAGTAATAACTAAAGTAGATACAGACACAAAGCCAAAAGAGGCTCCTGTTAGCGCTTCCAAAAAATCCACAAAAAGACAGGTCATCAATGGAATCGCTCACATCAACATTTCATACAACAACACGATTATTGATATCAGCGATCTTAAGGGTGAAATAATCGCATGGTCTACATCTGGATTGCTTGGATTCAAGGGCGCCAGAAAATCAACCCCATATGCAGCCAACATGGTAGCCAAAGATGTTTTTGAAAAAGCAAAAAAATATAATTTAATAAACATTAAAGTTGTGGTAAAAGGAATCGGTCCGGGCAGAGAATCAGCCATCAGAGGCTTGGCCGGAACAGGTTTAAACCTCACATCCATTCAGGATGCGACCCCGATTGCCCATAATGGTGTTCGCAGATCCAAACCCCGAAGAATCTAGCCACTAGAACTTAGCCAATAGGACTTAGTAAAACTAATAACTAATGGCTAATAACTAATGGCTAATTTATATGGCACGTTATACAGGACCAAGAGAAAAAATAGAACGAAGGTTAGGCGAAAAGCTTTATTTGAAAGGCGAACGTTCGTATTCCCAAAAATCTGCCATGACCAAAAAGCCATACCCACCCGGTATGCATGGTCAGAAAGGTTCTAGAAAAGCATCCGAGTTCGCTCAACAGTTGAAATCCAAACAGAAAGTAAGAAACATCTACCGATTGTTGGAGAAGCAGTTCAAGAACTATATCAAAGAAGCAATTGGCTCAAAGAAAGAACCTTACGAATTTATTTTGAAAGAACTTGAAAACAGACTGGACAATGTCGTCTTCCGAATGGGATTCGGCCAATCAAGAGATCAAGCCAAACAGCTTGTAAATCACGGCCATATCCTTGTTAACGGTAAAAAGGTCGGCATTCCTTCTTTCCATGTTAAAGTGGGCGATGAAATAAGCGTCAGAGAAGGAAGTTTGAAGAGCCCGTTCTTTACGAATCTTATGCCGGTTTGGTTAAAGAAGCATGATGCACCCGCGTGGATTTTGCTGGATAAAGATAAAGTATCAGCAAAGATAAAAGGTTCGCCCACAATGCCTGAAAGCGGAATGAATGTGGTGGACTTGCAGGCAATAATTGAGTTTTACAGCAGATAGTTAATAGCCATTAGCAATTAGCCATTAGTAAATAGAAAACTTCTAAGTTCTATTGGCTAAGTCCTAATAACTAATCATGATACAGATACCGGAACAAGTGAAGGTGTTGTCAAAAGAAGGCTCAAAAACAACATTTGAGATTTCGCCGTTAATGCCAGGATACGGCGCAACCATAGCAAACCCATTAAGAAGGGTATTGTTATCGTCTCTGGAGGGCACAGCCGTCACCTCGGTCAAAATAAAGGGCGTTGACCATGAATTTTCAAGCATCCCAGGTGTTTTGGAAGATATTATTGAGGTTATTTTAAATATAAAGAAAGTTAGATTTAAATTGCACGGAGATGGTCCGGTCAAATTGACTTTGGAAGTCAAAGGAGAAAGAGCCGTCACTGCAGCGGACATCAAACTTTCTTCTGATGTTGAATTGATAAATGAAGACCAGCACATTGCCACTATTACTGATAAGAAAATCGGATTGAGCATGGAACTTGAAGTTGAGAAAGGTATCGGCTATGTTCCTGTAGAACAGAGACAGAAAGAAAAACTCGCTATCGGAACTATTGCTGTTGATGCTATTTTCTCGCCTGTTAAAGTCGTTAACTTCAAGATAGAAAATGTTCGCGTAGGACAGAGAATTGACTTTAACAAAGTTGTCATGGAAGTTGAGACCGATGGTTCGGTTGAGCCTGAGGAAGCAATGAAGAAAGCTTCCGAGATACTTGTTGATCATTTTAAATTGGTTTCCGAAGTTAAAACAGAAGAGAAAGAAGCTAAACCTAAAAAGACCAAAGTTTCCAAAAAGAAAAAATAAGAGATACCAACATACAAATGCTTTCGAATGATACTAATAAATTAAAGTAGTTAAATTAGTACCTATTCGTATCATTAGTAAAATTAGTATATTAGTATCTTAAATTGATGAGGAGAGGTAAACAAAGAAAATTTGGAAGAGTATCAGGACAGAGAACTGTTTTGTATAGAGCATTATCAACAGCTTTGATTGAACATGGCAAAATTAAGACCACTGAAGCCAAGGCAAAATCATTGACCTCTCATATAGCCAAACTGGTTACTTTAGCCAAGAAACAGACCCTTGCCTCAAGAAGATTGGTTTCAGCCCAGATAGGCGATAAGGCTACCAAGAAATTGATGGATGAAGTCGCTGTTCAACTTAAAGACCGAACAGGCGGATATACCAGAATTACCAGATTAGGACAGAGAAGGTCAGATTCTGCATCAATGGCATTAATTGAATTTGTTAAATAATATGACCCACATAGAAATAGACGCAACAAATCAGACATTAGGAAGGTTATCATCCAAAATTGCTTTCGTTTTGCGTGGAAAGAATTTGCCGTCATTTCAGCCGGAGGTTTTGCCTCAAGTTGAGGTCACCGTAAAGAACGCCGAGAAAGTCAGATTTACGGGTTCAAAAATAAACAAAAAGATTTATTACAGTTATTCAGGTTATCATGGAGGTATCAGAGCCAAGAAATTATCTGATCTCTGGGAAGAAAAGCCGACTCATGTTATAAAAGAATGCGTCTATAGAATGCTTCCCAAGAATAAGACCAGAGACAAAATAATCAAGAACTTAAAGTTTACCCCGTAGTAGATTTTCCGATTGCGACAAGGTCGCCAAAATAATTTCGGAAAATTCACTACAGGGTTTAAATAAAATGGCTACAGCAAAGAAAACAATCAAAAAGCCGGCCATTAAAAAAGCCGTAAAGAAAACCCCGAAACCTAAGGTTTTAAAGACTAAGGAGGTTTTGGTTGAGGAATCTCCTATTGAAGTCATTGAAGTTGAGGCAACCAATGGCAACGGTAAAGAGAAATATTTTGAAGCTGTTGGACGAAGAAAGGAATCTGTAGCCCGAGTCCGTTTATATACTAAAAAATCCACCGATACCGCCGAAGAAGAGAAGGCCCTCATTGTCGTAAACGGCAAAGATTACAGAAGCTATTTCTCCGATATTAACCTCTGGGGTGTTGTTGAATCGCCTTTAAGAAAATTAAAGTCATTAAACCGCTTCAAGGCAACCATTGTTGTTCATGGCGGGGGATTGAGCGGTCAGGCCGGTGCCATCAAACACGGCATAGCCAGAGCATTAGTTGAATTTGATTTAAACTTCCGAAAGAAACTCAAAAAGTCCGGCTTCTTAACCCGCGACTCCCGCATCAAAGAACGACGCAAGTACGGCCACAAGAAGGCAAGGAAAATGGGACAGTTTAGCAAACGTTAATCTTAAAAAGTCCTCAATTTGGGGACTTTTTATTGTTGTGGTAATGAGGGAAGATTATTTTGATCAACTTACCTTTCGGCAGACTTTATTCCTTTGGTATCTTAGGATTGCACTAGCATGCTTTTTATACGTTCTAGCAGAAAAAGTTTTAGTACTAATTACCGATGATAACCTAAGAATGATTTTCCAAATAGCTTCGTGGCTGGGAATATTGTCAGAAATGTTATTGAAACTTAAAATAAAAGATTTACTTTTATCCCTGACCGTCATAATGGGTCTTTACGGACTCTCAAAAATCAAATATATTAGCAGTAATATAAAAGGGGCTATTTTGTGGGTTCAAAAATAATGGAAAAAACCGTATTAAAGCAGGGGTTGGCTAGTTTCATTGCGATTGCCTCTATAATGGTTGTTGTTTTGTTTTTAAATAAAACAACAAATATCTTAAAGCCGGAGCCGACTCCATCACGATCTGAATATCCAGATTTTGAAATAATAACCGATTTAAATAACAAGAATCACTTCATAAGTCTTATCGACAACTCAAAGGTCAAGGATGGTAATATCGCTGGCTACGCAGATTTAAAACTAAAAAGTGAGGGTAAGTTTGCTCGAGCTTACTTATATGTAGAAACGAGCGTAAACGATAAACCAATAAGTCAATTTGAGTCAGTCTACGCCCTGTTGAACGAAAAAGGTGGCCATTTATTCAGGCCAAATTCTCTTAAAACCCCTCCTTCAAATAATCGCACAAGGTTACTATTTGCATTAAATGACTTATCATATATTCCAAAATCAATCTACGAATTAAGACCAGTCGGTTATAGCGAAACAAAGTCTTTTCGTAAAACAAGTTGGTTTAGCGACATAGACAACAATGAGGAACTACACTTTATTGGGTTTCTCGGTTCTGTTGTGGATGGTTTTATTGATGCAAAAATATATTACGAATGTCAGAATGGTTCTGAATGTAAAATACTAAAACTATAAAACCGACTATCTTAATAGTCGGTTTTGGTAAAACATAGACATGAATGAAGTTTTTAACTCAATTACAGAGTGGTGGAAAGAAAAAACAACAAGTCCACTGTATGGCACTTTTATATTTTCTGTTATCTTGTGGAATTGGAAGTTTTTCTATGTATTGTTTTGGCAAGATCAAAGCGTCTTATCCCTTCCTAAAATTGAGTATGTAGAACAACATTTTTTAAACTATAGTGGGTTTTGGTTGAATTTATCAATTCATTTTCTCTGGTTTTTAATTCTACCAGCAATGTCAACATACATCATAATTTGGTGGATACCACTATTAACAAATTTGGCCCACAAAGTTTCAACTCAATTTTATTTTAATCGCAAAGGCATCTTTGATGACCTAAGCCTAAATTATGACAACCGTCGACTAGAGTATGAACACAAACAAAAAAGAAACATGGAAAGATTCTTAGAGGTTAAAAAAGAGCAGATTGCTACAGGAAAAAAAATCGAGCACACTTTAACAGACGAAGATCGTTGGAGAGTAGAGTTTACAGATTTTTTAAATAATCCACTAGCTATTAGATTTAAGCAGGTTCTAGAGGTTGTCTATAGAGATGGAGGGGTTATTGAAGATTCGTATAATAATAAAAGGCGTGCGGATACATCTACTATAGCATTCGCTCATACACGAGGACTAATATCTTTTTCTGATAAAACCAATAATGTTATAGCCCTGACGGACAAGGGTAAATTTTTTGCACGAATGTATCTTGATAGGTTTGGTGCGACCTTTTAAAACTACTAAGTTTTTTCTCGTAAGACAGATATGCCTAGGGCTATTAGTCGTTGATTTTATAAAAAGAAAGTGAGAAGATTTAAATAAATAGTTATGCAAAAACCATATTACGAAAAACCAAAGTTTAAATTATATCAAGCAAACTGCTTGGACTTATTAGCTGGACTTCCTGAAAACTCGGTTGATATGATTTTTGCTGATCCTCCTTACAATCTTTCAAACGGTGGCTTTACTGTTCATGCTGGACGGCAAGTGAGTGTTAATAAGGGAGATTGGGACAAGAGTAGGGGCTTCAAAGACGATTACGATTTTCATTACAAATGGCTGGAGGCGTGCCATAGAGTTTTAAAGCCACATGGTACGCTTTGGGTTAGCGGTACTTATCACTCAATCTATCAATGTGGTTATGCTTTGCAGTCGCTCGGATACCACATCTTGAATGATGTCGCTTGGTTTAAGCCGAATGCATCACCAAATTTAAGTTGCCGTTATTTTACTGCGAGCCACGAAACCTTGATTTGGGCGCGCAGAGACAAAAAGGCAAAACATATTTTCAACTATGATTTAATGAAAAACGGCAATTGGCCGGAAGATCAGCTAAAGAAGCCTGGACTTCAAATGCGTTCTGTTTGGGCAATGGGAACACCAAAACCCATAGAAAAGAAATTTGGAAAGCATCCGACGCAAAAACCAGAGGATTTATTAAAAAGGATTATACTTGCAAGTACAAATAAGGGAGATCTGGTTCTCGATCCGTTTACTGGAAGTTCAACGACAGGAGTCGCCGCTTATCTTTTAGGCCGACACTTCATCGGTGTTGATACCGAACCGAAGTACTTAGATGTATCGATAAAGCGATTTGAGGAATTGGATCGCAATTTGAAAAATAAATTTACTAAAAAAATATGAAAATTGTCACTCGTGCAATTGCGATAAAAAATTTGAAAAAGTATATCGGCCAAGATTTGCGAAAATTGGCTTTGGAATATGGCATTACGACTTATGAAACTGGGAAGCAAAACAAGGGCTGGAAAGGTCTTGTTTTGGAACGATTAGCAGGTTTAGAAACGAATGTTTCCAAAGCACCGAACGGGCTTACTTACGAATTAAAATCTGTTGCTTTCCGTACAGTAAAGGGTGAGCTTGTGCCAAAAGAAACAATGGCAATCACAATGATCAATCCCGAAGAATTGAAAGTCCATACATTTTTTGAAAGCCATTGTTGGGCAAAGCTTAAAACCATTGTTTTTTGCGCTGTTGAATGGAACGGCACAAATTCAGAAGAAGCAAAGTTGCTCAAAGTAACGAGCCTGGATTTTGCGGAAGATGACGAATTGATAAAGGAGATCGAGGCTGATTATGACTTCATTCGCAACAAACTTATCACACAGGGTTTTGATGCCTTGACTGGAAAAGATGGAAAATGGATACAAGCTCGCACAAAAGGTCCGGGTCACGGTTCTATTAGTCGAGCATTTTATGCGCGAACATCTTTGGTAAAAAAGATATTTGAGATAGCAAGTTAAAAAATAGTTCAAATTTAACCTCAACCCCAAATCATCGTAAATAAGCTTCTTCAACGGCGAACAGTGGGCGACCGAGCGTAGAGCGAGGAAGTGCTGGGAATAGTAATGGACAGCCCGTTTGATTTTTGGGTAGGGAAGTAGTATTTTAGTGGGAGCGTGTTCTTTAAGAGGAGATGGCAATGAAGGCGAAGCTGGTTATGCATCACGATGACCCACCGTGTGAGGCGCGTTTGGATTCTAATTACTGTTGTCCTGAATGCGGATTTCCACCGGATATGAGATGCATGGCTCTTTATTTCTACTGCCCGACCTGTGACATGAAATTG
>Ga0209542_10002898_pt1 | contig 37694 bp, 40 predicted proteins | sample RifCSPhighO2_01_FD_184028 | JGI IMG/M metagenome (GOLD analysis project Ga0209542, IMG submission 184028) | Soil microbial communities from Rifle, Colorado - Rifle CSP2_plank highO2_0.1 (SPAdes) (version 2) | ecosystem: Environmental > Terrestrial > Deep subsurface > Rock core/Sediment ... | reverse complement strand
TGAATATACCTACGGTTTGGAAATATTTTATGGCCATTTATAGGGAAGGATATGATGAAGTAAAAATCAATTTTGATCCAAATAAGTCTTATGATAATCCTTATAAATTTTTTACAACTTATGGAGTCGATATAAAATATCAGAAGCATAAGGGAGATTTAACTCCTTTTGAGCTTATTCAGGAAATTTCAAACAGGTTCATTGGTTTTGAGCTGGTGGAACATCATAAGGATTATTGTGTAATTAAAGATTTGTCTGAAATTTCAAGCAAGGAATTTGATTCTTCTCTTAGAAGGATATTTTTTCTTATACAGCAAATGGGAGAAGAAATGCTTGAGGCAATACGGAGTGAAAAGACAGATATCTTGAAACATACACACGATATTGATATAAATATAGATAAATTTCATGATTATTGTGTAAGAGTTCTTAATAAGACCCGGTTTAAGGATTATAAAAAGTCAAATATTTTATTTTCAACCACTTTTCTGCTTGAACTAGTAGGTGACGAATTCAAAAATGTAGCTTATCATATAATGCAGGATATGAAAGGGAAGAAACTCAAAAACCTTCTTCAGCTAGCTGAGCTAACGGTTGAGAATTTTAATAAGTTTTATGAAAATTTTTATACTTTTGATAAGAAAAATATAATGGAACTTTCTAAGAATGATATTCAAATACATTTTTATCTTCCAGATTTATATAAGAAGAAGCCGGGGAAAAAATCAGAGTTAAGTGATGATGAATTGGAAATATTTAATCATTTTAGAAGAATTGGAAAATACATTAATGCTTTGACCGAATTGAGGGTTGAGATGGAATTTTAGTTATTATGGAGAAATTTGCAAAAATCAAATTTCTCTAATTATAAGTTTGAAAATTTATTTGTAGATTTAGAATTATTCAAACTTCTCTATGGAAAGCCTTAAATCTGCGGTTTTTCTGAGAGATTTATGAGTTATGAAATGAAACCTCTTTTTAGAGAAAGAATGAAAAATCTTCTTAGTGATGAAAGGGATTTCGCAGAATTTGAGAAGATAGTTCATACTTCCCCAAGGACTTTTATTAGGTGTAACACTTTGAAAATTGGTATTTCTGAACTCTTATTAAAACTTAGAAAAAAATGGGTGGTTTCACAGCCGTTTCCTTCTAATCCTGAGATAATGCTTGTTGACTCCACTTTATCTCCTGGAGAGTTGGGGAATTCAATTGAACATATATTAGGATATTATTATATTCAAGAAATTTCTTCAATGCTTTCTCCGATTGCTTTAGGAGCACAACCTGGTGAATTTGTTCTTGATTTGTGTGCCTCTCCAGGTAGCAAGAGTACGCAAATTGCTTCTTATATGGAAAATACTGGGACTCTGATTGCAAATGATTTGAAGTTGGATAGAATAAAGATATTAGCTTCAAATATGGAAAGGTGTGGTGTTTTGAATATGATAGTTACGAAAAATGATGCCATCTCCTTATGTTCTAAATTTTCTAAAGAGAAATGGAAATTTGATAGAATACTTTTAGATGCACCTTGTTCTGGTGAAGGCACTTTAAGGAGTTCTCCAAAAACCTTTATTATATGGAATAAAAAAGTAATTGATAATTTGTCAAGACAACAGAAGAAGATGATTGCATTTGCTTTCAAGTGTTTGAAAAAGGGAGGGACTTTAGTTTATTCTACTTGTACTCATTCCCCTGAAGAAAATGAGGGGGTTGTTGATTTTGCTTTGAAGAATTTTCCTGTTAAAATTGAATCTATTTCTCTGCCTTTGAAATGTCGTTCGGGTGTGTTAAATTGGGAAGGAGAGGATTATTCCGAAGGTATAGAAAAATGTTGTAGAATTTATCCTCAAGATAATGATAGTGAGGGTTTTTTTATTGCGAAGATGACTTTGTTGGAGGAAGTTGAATGAACATCCGTTTCATAAAATCATCCGAGAAGAAGAGAATTTTGAATGAGCTAAATGAAAAGTTTGGAGTTGATAGTTTACCTTATTTATTGATTGGAACGGGGAAGGAAAGGATAAGGGCTTTTTCTGGGAGTATGTCAAAAGATGAAATAATGAAATTGGGAGATATGGCTAATGTTGAGCTTATTGGCTCGTATATAATGTCTGGGAAAGATGAAGATTTGAGATTTAATTTTGACTTTATTTCTTTAATAAGAAAGAAGATAACAAATGGAATTGTTGATATAGATGAGTTGCAGTTTTATGATTTTATAAGAGGTAAAGATATTTCTTTGAAGTGTGAAAAAGGAGTGGTTGTTCTTAGACATGAAGGAAATTTAGTTGGTGTGGGGAAATCAAATGGAGAAAAAATATTTAATTATATTCCTAAAGAGAGAAGGATAAAGATTAAGGCGAATAACAAAACGCTTTGACTAAAGAGTCAGTGATTCTTTTTCCTACTGAGCGGTCTTTATCTAAATCGGGATTGTATATTGTTAAGTCCATTCCTACACATCTCGGTTCTAAAATAATTACTTTTAATATGTCCTCTAATTCGCTATAAGTTAGTCCCCCGGGCAATCTATAATTGACACAAGGTATGTCTAAAGCGTCTAAATCAAAATGAGCCCAGAATTTTCCGTCTTTTGGAATTTTTGTCCTTTTTATTGCTAAAGTTGCGGATCTGGTTGTTCCTATTTCTCTTAGCATATTTAAATCTGTGCAACTAATATGACTAGTGGCTACTATATTTCTTCCTCCATCTTTTTTTACTTCTTCTTGGTCTCTGTATCCTAATAAGACTGCATTTGGCTGTTGTATGTAGGGTCTTCTATCTTCAATGTTTGATAAGGCCTCTGGTTCGCTTCCTGTAATTATTCCTAGAGCCATGTCTGCAACTTCTTTTTTAGGCGACTTTTCTATTTCGTAATAATCTGAATGTCCATCAATCCAAATTATTCCAGGATTTTGAAATACTCTTTTCATAAATAGTGCTATTCCAATGGCTATACTACAATCTCCTCCTAAAATTAGTGGGAATTGATCGGGATTGAAAGTGGAAGTTAATTTGTTTGCTAAATCTGTAGAATATTGTATTATTGAATTTCCGTTTAATACTCCTGATCTGTCTGGTTTGTTTGAATAAGGATATTTAGCTGGGGAGACTATCCCTCCATGTGTGGCTTTTATTCTTTCTACAAGTCCGTGTGATTTTAATGCTTCTGGAAGTCTTGCTACACCTTTTCCTTCTGGGATTAAACCAAGAACGGAAGGTGCTTCAATTACACAAATCTTTCTATCCATTAACTTGTTTTGAGAGGTCTCTTTTTATTAATTTTGCTTCTGTTTAAGATGTCTAAGTAATAATGAGTTGCTATAGAACTTGTTATTCTTTCTTTGTCGAGACCTCTTGCAAGTGATAGAGCTTCTAATCTTCTTGAATCTGTTTTTGTTAAATAGCAGTCGTTTAAATCTTGGGTCCTAGTTTTAAGAGAGTCTCTTAATTGTTCTCCAGGAGACCTTTCGTCTTTTTCATTTTCTATAATTTGTGCATCAAATACAATTTCCGTTCCATTATGTACATAAAGACGATTTCCGAATCTTTTGACTTTATATTCTATGTGTGGTTCATGGTCAAGGGATTGTAGTTCTTCTATTAAAGGAGAGTCGTAAAATCCTATTCTTCCTATTACTGGGCTTTCTTTAGTTCCTAGAGGAATTATAGGCGTGGCTATTCTTGCTATTCTTTCAGGATTGTATTCTGTGGCTCTAATTGCATTCATACTTTTACGAAAATTGTAGGTTATATAAATGTTTCTATTGTTGTAACTCGAGGATAGTAAAATAAACTAAGAATAAATAGCCTCTTATTTGATGTAAAGGGTTTTAAAGCTTGAAATTGATTTAAGAGTATGAGCGAAAAAGATTACGGAGGTTCTACCTCTTACGGATTTAAAGGAGGGGCAGGAGCAAATTCTTCTTTTGAGAAAGAAGTGGTTAGGAAGAGTAGAGTGAGTAAAATGGAAGATAGTAGCGATGGTCTAGATGCGGAGTCTATTAAGATGTATAAAAAAGCTGGAGAGATTGCTTTAAAGTCGGTGGAGTTTGCTAGAGAGATTGTTAAGAAGGGAGTATTGCTTCGTGAGGTGGCGGAAAAAATAGAGGAGAAAATAGTTCAGTTGGGTGGGAAACCAGCTTTTCCTATTAATCTTTCAATAAATGAAATCGCCGCACATTCAACTCCATCCTTTGATGATAACTCTGTGGCTCATGGATTAATTAAAGTGGACATAGGAGTTCATGTAGAGGGACATGTTGCAGATACGGCCTTTTCAGTTGATTTGGAAAATTCTGAAGAGAATAGGAATTTGATAAAAGCAGCTGAGGGGGCTTTGAAGAAGGCGAGTGAAAAGGCAGGGCATGATGTCGCTTTAAATGAGATTGGAGGAATTATTGAGGCAGAGATTAAATTGCATGGATTTAGTCCTATACAAAATCTATCTGGACATTCAATAGAAATTTATAATTTGCATTCTGGAGTAAATGTTCCAAATTATGATAATGGTTCAAATGTTAAAATGGAAGAGGGAGTTTATGCGATAGAGCCATTTTCAACAAATGGTTTGGGTGCAGTGAGAGATGGTAAGTTGTCTGGAATATATCATCTTGAAGAGTATAAGAATGTAAGAGATTCTTTTGCTAGAGAAGTTCTAACTTTTATTTATGAGGAATATAAAACTCTTCCATTTTGTTCGCGTTGGATTCATAAGAAGTTTGGTTCTAGAGGATTACTTGCTTTGCGTCAGATTGAGCAGGCAGGTTTGTTGCATCATTATGCTCAATTGGTTGAGAAGGGAAATGGAAAAGTTGCGCAGGCGGAGAATACGTTTATTATTAGTGGGAAAGAGAAGATTGTGGTTGTTCAATAATAATTAATAGGTTTCTAATTTAAGAGCTTTAATTTTTTCAAAATGTTTTTTATTTTTAGTAAGAAGAACTTCTTCGTTATTTAAAACAATAGCTCCAATCATAATATCTTCTAAGTCAATTGTTTCTCCATTATTTATTAAATATGCTTCAATTTCACCTGTTTTTATCGCGCTTTTTTTATCAAAATCAAGAACAATGAAAGAAGATAAGAAATTATTTATTTTTTCTTTTTCATCATCTTTTATATTTTTTATAGAATCTTTCAGATAAATTCCTCTTATTAGTTCTACTATAACAGGAGAAGGAATTAATATTTCTTCACCTCCATAATCAAATTTATTTTCAATTTCCTTAACAGATTCTTTTCCTCTTAAAATATCTATAATTACAGAACTATCTAAACAAACCATTTATCTAAACTCCTTTTTTAATCTTTCAATTCTCTTTTCATGAAGAATTCTATGTGATTTTCTTGATTCTTTAATACTTTTCTCTAATATATCTGCAGTTTCGTTAGATATAATTCCATGAAAGTCCCTTAGTTTTGCTCTTTTACCTGTAACTTCTATTATAATTTCTGAAAAACTTTCATTATCCTTTCTAAGAGAAGCGAGTCTTCTATATGCTTCTTCAGTAATAGATATGTTCTTTGTAGCCATACTAATACCCACACACACAGATTTATATATCTTTCTAAGGAAGAATTAATTTTATTTTACAGATTTAACACCTAATATTAAACCTGTAATTCCTACAATAATAGCTACAAATACTGCTAAAATAAAAGAAATGATGCCCATATCCTGAGCAAAAAAATCAGAAATAATATTAAAATACATATTAATTAGTAATATAATAAAACCAAATACATAGAAAAAAATATAAAATGAAAACACTGACACGAATAAACCAACTATACTTGAAATTATTTTTGAAGAAAATTGCTTTTTTGAAAAGGTAAAATTAGTACAATAAATACCCAATAAAAAAGAAAAAACAAACAAGACAAAAATAATTAACGAAGAAATATTATAATCTATAAATTCTTTTTTAATACCTAGATTTTGAGACGAATTAGAAAACTGAATTAAACCCCAAACTAAAGCAATAATAAGTAAAACAAATAAAATCAAAATACCTCTCCAAGAAAACCTGAAGGTTTTCTTTAACAATTCATTCATGATAGTTTAGGGGGTTGAAATGTATTTAAAGATTAATAAATTAAATAACTTAAAAATCTTTTCAAATACTAATTTCTATTTTTAAATTTGTCAAATAAGTATCCGATTATTCCGCCGAGGATTATGTAAATGAAGAGGACTATTAATATGGATGCTTCTTCACCTATTATTATTTTAAAGATATTTAAGAGAAAGATGGATTGAACAATACCGCAATCTTTACCGCTTCCTTGAATACATTGCGCAACTAAAATTATAAAAACAATAAGACTGAAAATAAATCCTAGAATTAGTCCTCTAATTCAATAATGTTTTCTAACATCTTTAGATTTATTTTTGTTTTTTTGAGTGGATTTTATACCTAATAATAATCCTGTAATTCCGGTAGCAATAACTCCTGTAATGCCATTAAATACAAAATATGATAAATCATCAACGATTTTTTCAAAAAGGTTGAAAAAAGCAAAAACTACGGGAATTATTATTAGGTATATGATAATAAAGGAAAATATAGAAGCCCCCATACCTATTAAGGCAGAAGTAATTCTTGAAGAAAATTGCTTTTTAGAAAATATATAAGTAGTTATGAAAATGCTTAATAGAAATGAAAAAACTATCATAATAAACATTATTAAAATAAATAAGAGAGTTCCAAACATTTCTTCGTTTTGACTTGGTATAATTTGACTAGAAGAGAATATTGAAAAAGAAATATAAGCTAGCACCAGGAAGATAATCAAGATACCAATCCAAGAAAACCTGAAGGTTTTCTTTAATAATTCACCCATAACATTTAATGGTGCGAGATGTATTTAAATCTTATTTAAACCTTAACCTGTATAAATTGGCCCGATTTCTAAGCCGCCTGTGGCCTTTGCGCTCTTCAAATAATATTCTTCTATCTTCTTATATCTCTTTGCTGTCTCGCTTGATACTGATGGCTTTATTCTTACAAATGCTTCGTCAAAATCTTTCATTGTGATTTCTTTTGAAGATATGTCCTTTCTTAAAGAATTTATTGCAGCTTCTCTTACGAGGGATTCTATGTCTGCTCCGACAAAGCCTTCAGTTATTGCTACAAGATTTTCAATTTTTACATCAGGAGAGATAGGGGTATTTTTCAAATGTACTTTTAATATCATCTCTCTGCTCTTTTCATCAGGGACATCTACTAAAATAACTCTGTCAAATCTTCCAGGTCTTAATAGTGCCGCGTCTAACATATCAGGACGATTTGTTGCTCCGATTACAGTTACATCTTTTAGTCCTTCTAATCCATCCATTTCAGCTAGTAATTGATTGAGTACTCTTTCAGTTACTTTATTTCCCATATCGAGTCCTCTTTTAGTTGCAAGTGAATCTATTTCATCAAAGAAAATTACACAAGGAGCTACTTGTCTTGCTCTTTCAAATATCTTTCTTACGCCTTCTTCTGATTTTCCAACCCACATGCTTAACAAAGATGGACCTTTAACATGAATAAAATTGGCTTCTGATTCTTTCGCTACTGCTTTTGCTAATAATGTTTTTCCTGTTCCTGGTGGACCATATAATAAGATGCCTCTTGGCGCTCTTATTCCTAATCTCTTAAATGAGTCTGCATATTTTATAGGCCATTCAACTGCTTCTTTCAAATCTTGTTTTGTTTTATCTAATCCGCCTATATCTTCCCAACCTACATTTGGAGGTTCAACAAGAATTTCTCTTAGTGCAGAAGGTCTTACTATTTTTAGCGCCTCTTCAAAATCTTCCTGACGAATTATTATTTTATCAAGAGTATCTTTTGATACTGGATTATCATCTTCTATATTTAATTCAGGAAGTAATTTTCTAAGAACAATCATTGCTGCTTCTTTAGTTAAAGCATTTAAATCTGCTCCGACGAATCCGTGTGTTTTTCCTGCTAATTCTTTTAGATTTACATTTTTTGTTAAAGGCATATTTCTTGTGTGAATTTTTAATATGTTTAATCTTCCTTCTTTATCTGGAGGAGATATACTTACTTCTCTGTCAAATCTTCCAGGTCTTCTTAGTGCAGGGTCTATTGAGTTTACTCTGTTTGTTGCTCCGATTACTATTACTCTTCCTCTGCTTTTTAGTCCGTCCATCATTGTTAATAGTTGTGAAACAACTCTTCTCTCAACTTCTCCTTGTACTTCTTCTCTTTTTGGAGCTATTGCATCTATTTCATCAATGAAGATTATTGAGGGTGCATTTTTTTCTGCGTCTTCAAAAATATCTCTTATTTTCTTTTCTGATTCTCCGTAGAATTTGGACATAATTTCAGGACCATTTAATAAAATAAAATTGGATTCTGTTTCATTCGCTACTGCTTTTGCTAATAATGTCTTTCCCGTTCCAGGTGGGCCGTGCAGTAATACTCCCTTTGGAGGCTCTATTCCAAGTTTATCAAAAACTTCAGGATGCTTTAAAGGAAGTTCAACCATTTCTCTTATTTTCTTTACTTCATCTGTAAGACCGCCTATGTCTTCGTAAGTAACTTCGGGAATTGACTCTTCTGAAACTTCTACGGCTTTAGGATGTAAAACTACTTCAGTGTTTTCGTCTATTACACAAGGATTTCCTGGACTTGTGCTTACTACTATGAATTTTATATGTTGGAATCCAGAGAATCCTAAATTTGAACCAAATAAATCATGAAGGTCTCCAAAAATATCCGGCATTCCCTCTCCCATTGAATCTCTTCTTCTGTGTATTCCTCCTAAAGAGATAATATCTCCCTTTGTTACGGCTCTACCTATTAATCCTGATTTTAACATTTCAGGGTCGGCGTGTACCATCATCCCATGTTGTGCAGGAGCAATTGCAACTTTCTTTGCTGGTTTTGTGATTGCTTTTCCTATAGAGACTAATTCTCCTACACCTGTTTTTGCATTTCTTCTTATCAGTCCGTCAATTCTTATTATTTTTTCTCCTACATCTGCAGGATATGCTCTGTCAACAATTGCGGATGTTTCTCTTTCTCCCTTGACTAAAATGACATCGCCTCTGTTTAATCCGAGTGCTCTCATTAATTGAGGGTCTATTCTTGCGACACCTTTGTAAGCGTCATCTTGCAATGCTTCTACAACTTTTAATTTGATTTCTTTTATTTCTTCTTTTTTTATCATCTTAGTCCTCCGAATTTTTCATTTTCTTCATCAAAGAATACACTTAATTTTCCAAAGTCTTCGAAACAGAGTTTTACCATGTCATTCATTTCTCTTCTCATATGATTATGTGTGTGATTTATAAAATCTACTATCTCTTTTGGAATGCTGATTGCATGACTATTTCCTACCATTCTTAATTTTACATGAAAGGTCTTTCCTTTTAGATTATTAAAGTGTTCAAAATTGTTTAAGTCTGCTGGATGAATAATTGTGTCGTTACATTTTGGGCATTTCACTGCTCTAAGTTCAAGTCCTTTTTTATTCACTATGCTTTGTTCCATTTGTGTTGAACAATCTTTGCATAATATTTTTGTATCAAATATGTCTGTCATGATATTCCTCTGTGTATATTTGAGTGTATATACAAGTATTTAAATCTTTCTTGTAAGGATTAAAAATATGAGTGAATCGGATGTTCCGTCAGGGTCGCCTCCGGAAGAAATGAATTGGAAAAAAATGTATGAAGATTTACGGGAGCAAAAAAGAAAGTTAGAAACAGCAAATCTTGCTCTTAGAAGAAGAATCTCTGATTCTCCTGCTATTACTTTAGAAGATATTGCGAGAAGAATTATTGGAAAAAAAGAATCTAGATTAATATTATCTCAAGATGGAACTATATTGGTCTCTTATGGAGGATTAATTAGACCTCTAGGATACAATAATGAAAGTTTAGAAGAAACTAAGATTGATGAGGTTTTTTCTGAAGTGGACAGAGCAATATTTTCTGATGGTGTTCGTGTTTTATTTTCAGATAGGACTAAAAAAAAATTTGTCTTTGGTCCCGGAATTGTAGATTTAAAGAGGCCTCCAAAAGACGAAGATTATTTGGTGGGTCTAAGGGCAGTAAGTCTTTTAAGGCCATACAATGTTTCTGCTGAACTAATTTTAGAGGGAGGAGAGTACTCATATGTGGATGTGAAGGTAACTAGAGAGTCTTGCGACTATTATGTTCAAGATCCAAAGGCACAAGTAATTGTTTTAAATGGACGAAAGAAAACTGAAAATCTTGATAAGGCATTAAATGAAGCAGTTAGTAAGGTGAAGGCAGAAGAATTTTATCATTTGCAGATACATGTAAAAAGAAGCAGGTTTGGACAGATGATTAAGTTAGGTCCAAAGGTATTGGGACAAGTAGCTACTCTTTTAAATGAAAGGAGAAATGTATATTTAGTTGGGACTAGAGATTTAATTCCAGAAGAATATACTTCTCTTAGAGATCCAAAGTTAAATATTCCTCCAGGAAATTTGGGATTGAGGGAAAGAGTCTTTTTTATGAGACAACAAATAGCTTAGTCGCTATAGTGAAAGACCTAAATCTTTCCCTATCTGTCAAGAACAAAGTTCTTGAGCACACAAGATTTGTAATTGTAAGCAAATCTTGATGTAGTCAAAGACGAACGGGGATTATACTAATGTCTTTGACTATAGTTTTATTAATCCGAAAAATATATTCAATTGAATAAAAAAAGAGTATGGTAAATATTTTTAAGAATTGGGGAAATATAAAAAATATAGAAAGAGATGTAGAGGGAGAATCTGATTTTTCTATTAAAGAAAAGAGAAAAGCGCTTGAGGTTTCTATTAAGGAGGGTTCTGTCTCTCAGTTTTCTTCAGGAATAGGAGAGTCTTACATAACTCCTTTTGCTCTGGCTCTTAAGGCTAATTCATGGCATGTCGGTTTATTGAGTTCTTTATCTGGACTTGCTAACCCCTTGTCTCAATTGATTGGAAGCGGGATGATGGAGAATAATTCGAGGAAAAAAATTGTAAGAAGATTTGTTCTTTTACAGGCTTTTATTTGGATCCCAATAATATTTTTATGTTTTCTTTTTTGGAAAGGTTTGTTTTTGAATTATTTGCCTTATGCTTTGATAGTATTATTTACACTTTTTGTTTCATGTCAAGGAATTATGCATCCTCCTGGATTTTCATGGATGGGGGATTTAGTTCCTGAAAAAGATAGGGGAAAATATTTTAGTATAAAAAATAGAGTTAATGGAACTATAAGTCTTATCGGTTTTTTGCTTGGTGCAATAATTCTTGATTTTTTTAAGACGAAAGGATTTGCAATTTTAGGATTTGGAATAATTTTTTCAATTGCTGCTTCTTTTAGAATTTATTCTTTTTTTATACTTAAAAAAATGTACTCTCCCAAATTTAAAATGAAAAAAGAAAGTTACTTTTCTTTTAGAGATTTTTTAAAGAGGTTTGATAATTATGGGAAATTTGCTTTGTATCAGGCTTTTTTTAATCTTTCACTTATGATTGCTTCTCCTTTTTTTGCAGTTTATATGTTGCAGGAATTGAAATTTAGTTATATTATGTTGATGGCCGTAATTATATCTGGATCAATATTCCATATAGCTCTTTCTCCAATTATTGGAAGATTTTCTGATAGGTTTGGAAATTTAAGACTTATTCATTTAGCAACTTTTTTATTCGCTATTAATCCTCTTCTATGGATGTTTATTAAAGATCCTTTATTTTTAATTATTGTACCTCAATTCTTGTCGGGACTTGCTAATGCGGCCTTTACAATAGGGACAACTAATTTTACTTATGATTCGGTGTCTCCTCAAAAAAGAGGTATATGTGTAGCTTATACAAGTATAATGTCTGGAATTGGAGTATTTATCGGTTCTATTATCGGTGGAGTATTACTTAATAATGTCAAACTTGATTTTGTGAGTCCCTTTATGTTTACTTTTGCTATAGCTTCTATTGCAAGATTATGTGTTGGATTATTTGCTCTTCCATTAGTTAAAGAGGAGAAAAAGGCTGAGAGACTTCCACCCGCACATATAAATTTAGCACATCCTTTTAAGAGCATACATTCAGAAATTGGATTTTTTAAGAACATATTGAAAAACAAAAATATTTAAAAGAAGAGATAACTTACTCTAATTATGATTTTTGGAAGAAATAAGAAAGATTCTGTGAAGTGCGATGTTTGCAGTTCTAAAGTTGAAGAGAAATTTAGTTTTTGTCCTTACTGTGGTTCTAATCTGATAGATAAGGAAAAAGAGGAAAGGGATTTTGGATTTCTTGGGAAGAAGGACGCTCCAGAAAATAATTTGCAGGAAAATAATTTGACTTTTGCTGATAAGATGATAAATAATGTTATTAATTCTGTTATGAAGAATATGATGAAGCAACTTAAGCAGAATGATCCTCAGGTTGTTACAGAGTTGGAAAATGCAGAAATAAGGTCTTTGCCAAATGGATTAAGAATAAGAATTGCTCCACCTAGAAATAGTCAAAATAATCCTGCTCCGCAGAAAGAGAAATTAAATGTGATAAACTCTGAACAGATAAAAAAAATGGAGAATTTACCGAGGCAGACTGCAAAATCCTCTGTAAAAAGATTAAGCAATAAGGTTATTTATGAACTTCTTACTCCAGGAGTTTCTTCTCTTTCTGATATTTTCATATCTAAAACTGAATCAGGTTATGAAGTTAAGGCGATAGGAAATAAGAAAGTTTATACTAATTCTTTATCTATAGAACTTCCTTTGAAAAGTTATGCTATATCTAAAGATAAAATACTTCTTGAATTTAAAACTATATGATCGTGCCCGGATTTGAACTGGGGACCTCTGCCTTATCAGAGCAGCGCTCTAACCAAGCTGAGCTACACGATCTTTAATTTCTTAATAAAAAAGGTTTTATAAAGGTATTCATGGAGAGTTATTTTTTTGTAGATTTTCCATAATATACTATAGCTTGCTTTAAGGATAAATTGGTTAGAGTTACGATTCTAAAATGTAAATCAAAAGCATGATGTGCTACCTTTGTTTGAAACAGGCACTCATGCTTTGGATGCTCAAGATACTACTATTTTTCTTTCAAGTATCTTGACATAAATATGAGAGGTATCTAATGTTCGAAGGGGTCTATCGTATTAGAAATAATTAAGGTTTTATCGTTTGATGCCCATAGCTTATTGTGGGGAGTTTCACTTTCCATAAAATTTATTAATGTGAAAAATGGGATAAATACATGAAGATAAGGAAAGATATCTTGAGAATAGCTATAATAGTGATTATTCTAGCTAATATGGGTATAATATTAAATTTGTTTTCAAGTTCTGAAAATAGTTTTTTGTGCAGTAGTCTTGATGATTGTAATGTTGTTAGAGGTTCAGAATATAGTATCCTCATGGGAGTGGAACTTGAGAAAATAGGATTGTTGGGATTTTCTTTATTAGCTATTTCTTATATCTTTTCGACTAAGACTCTCGATTATAGATTGACTCTTGGACTTTCATTTCTTGGTGCTTTGTTTGCAATTTATTTAATTTATGTTCAATTATTTTTGGTTGGTAATATTTGCTATAATTGCATGTTAATTGATTTTCTAGCTATTGTATTGTTTGTGCTTTTATTTATAGAAAAAAGCGCCGTTAGTATATCGGTCAGTATGTCAGCTTCCCAAGCTGAAGAGGCGGGTTCAATTCCCGCACGGCGCATCTCGAAATCGAAGAAGAGAAAGTAGTATTTTAAGCTGTCAAAAAAGATAAATATGTTTCTAAATAGCCAAAGAAAATAATAGTAGATAGATTTTAAAAATAGGCTTTGCTATTGTTATGCATGAGTAAGATAAAAGAGTTTTGGCGGTTTCTGAAAAAAGATAGTTGGCAGTCTTGGTTTATCTCTTTGATATTGGCTGTCGTTTTAATTAAATTTATATTTTTCCCATTATTGTCTTTAATTACGGGTTCTCCCCTTCCTCTTGTTGTTGTTGAGTCTTGTTCTATGTATCATGAATCTAAATTTGATAGTTGGTGGGAGAAAAATTCTGAATGGTATGAGGGCAAGAATATAACCAAAGAAAATTTTGAGAATTATCCTATAAAGGGGGGACTAAATAAAGGAGATATTGTTTTTATTGTTGGTAGGGGCGGATATGACGAGGGAGATATAATCGTTTTCAACGCTAATCGGAGATATCCTTTGATTCATAGAATTGTCGGGGTTGAACCGATAAATACGAAAGGAGACCATAATCCTGACCAGATAGACATAGAGAAATCGGTTAGTGATGATGAAATAGTTGGAAGAGCTCTGTTTAAAGTGCCTTATGTTGGGTGGGTAAAACTTGTTTTCTTTGAGCCATTTAAGCCGATTAATGGAAGAGGGCTATGTCATTAAAAGAACCAAAAAGTTAATATAGTTGTTTATGCTTTCTAGCTTCTCTTTAATATGGAATTTTGTGAAAAATGCGGGGGGTTGATTGTTGTTAAGGAAGGCAGGACAGAGTGTGCTAGGTGTGGTCATAAGTTGAAAAAGAAGATGAAGTTACAATCTTTTGAGAAAATAGTTAAGCCAAATGCAATTTCGGTTATTAATGAGGAATCTGATAATACTTATCCTATTGTGGAGATGAAATGTAAGAAATGTGAATGTAAGAAAGCTTATTTTTGGACTTTACAAACACGTTCTTCTGATGAATCAGAAACTAAGTTTTACAAGTGTGTGAAGTGTAAACATACTTGGAGAGTTTATAGGTAGAGGGAAACAATCTTTTTAAACCATTAAAAGCTCATTCTAATTGATTTAAATGTAAATGGCCTCGTAGCTCAGCCTGGTAGAGCACTGGACTCTTACTACATCTAGGCAAGTAGAAAAACTACAATAGCTTAGTGTAGAAGAAATCCAGGTGTCGCGGGTTCAAATCCCGTCGGGGCCATAAAGGGATTTAAATATATTATAATCTATAAAATAGGATGAAATTTAATCCAAAGTTAAAATCAGATATAAGTAGATATATAGGTCAGATAATCTTAGCTGAAGGTAAAAAGGACGAGGAGATATTGAGGAAAGTGGGATTTTCTAATATAATTCTTATTCATGAAGATGGTGTTTCTTTGAGTGATAGAATGAAAAGTATTTCAAAATTGATTCCTAAAAAAGAAAAAGTTTGCGTTTTAACTGATTTTGATAAAAAAGGTAAGATGCTTTATTTTAAAATAAAAGAATTATGTAATGAAAATGGAATAAAAACTGATTCAACTTTAAGAGGTCTTATTCTTCTTACAGGAATATTGAACATCAAAGAGCTTGATTCAATGATGGGAAAAATAAATAAAAGTTAACTTACGACGCTTTTAACATTTTCGATATTATCTGCTATTTCTTGTCCTCTCTTTGTAAGTTTTATTAGTTTTATTCTTCCCTTTTTTTCAAAGACTACTAGTCCAAGTTTTTCAAGTTGTTGAAGAATTTTTACTGCGTGGCTGTAAGTACAGTCTACTTCCTTTGCTAATATACTTCCATATCTTGCTCTAGCAATTCTTTTAAGGGCAACAAGCATCAAGGCTGGCTTTCTTCTGAAAAAGATATCGAAGTTGTCTTTCATTTTGTGTTTAGTTCAGTATATATTATCTGAAGTATATAATTAAAGCTATATACTTGCTTTTAAATTTTTCTCTTATTTTGTTATCTTATGAAGTAGCAATCTCATATTACTCTTTGAAAATTAAAAAGAGGTTTATTCTTGTAAAATAGTTATTCTGTGTAGATTTTTATTACTCCACCCGTTATGGATTCTCCTTTAAGCTCCTTATATATGTTGAGATATCCTTTTGCAAAAAGAGTTGCTTTGTCTGCTAAAAGAGATAATTCTGATTTTCCTGATGAGAACGATTGTTTTATATAATTTTTATCTTCCATCATCTTTATTGCTTCTTCCTTATTTGTTTTAAGAGTCATGTCTTGGTCTGAAATGTCTTCTTTCTTTACAATGACTCTTCCCTTCTCTATTATAGATGCGTATATATCATTTTCAATAACTATTTTTATTTTTGGTTTATTGTCGCTTAAAGGAGGATTGTGTAAATTATTTGCTCCTATGCTATAAAGTAAATACTCTACGAAAGATTCGTTAAAACTTATTTTTGCTTGTTCGAGAGTAAGGCCCTTTATTGGATTTTGTAAGATTATTTTATTTTTTTCATCATAATCTGGAACTTTTAAGGCTGAATATAGAAACATTGCAACTATTAGAATAAGAATAAGTATAACTGAAAAAATTATTATAAATATTTTTCCAAAACCTCTTTTTTCCATTATGGAAATAATAATTAAATGTATAAAAACCTTGCCGTAAGACTTAAATTCTCGATATTGTTTAATTTATAATGGTAAAGAAATTTAAGATACTTGCTGCTGCTGATATTCATGGAGATTCTAGACTTGTGAAAAAGCTTGCTGAAAAGGCAGAGAAAGAGAATGTTGATATTGTTGTTTTGTGTGGAGATTTGACGGGGTGGGTTGAAACAAAAGATATAATAAAACCTTTCAAGGATATAAATAAAAAAGTTCTTATAATCCCTGGGAATTGGGATTCATTTGCTACGACTGATTTCTTGGCTAATTTTTATGGGGTTAGAAATATTCATGGATATTCTGTGAAATATGATGATATTGGTTTTTTTGGTGCGGGCGGTGCAGATGGACCGGGTCCTGGAAGAGTTTCAGATAATGAAATTTTTAAGACTTTGCAGAAAGCTTATTCAGGTTTAGGAAAAGTAAAGAAAAAAATAATGCTTACTCATATGCATCCTTCTGAAACTAATTCGGAATTTTCAGGAGTGCCTGGGAGTCAAGCAATAACAAAAGCAGTAAAAAAATTTAAACCCGACATTCTTCTTCATGGGCATATTCATGAGGCCTCTGGTCTTGAGGATACAATAGGAAAAACAAGAGTGATTAATGTTAGTCGGCAAGGGAAGATTATTGAGATTTGAGAGAATTAGATGATTATATAAAGTTTTAAATAGTTAAATTAATTATAGTTTTTGAACTAAATTTAGTTTGTAAGCAAAAATGGCCACCTTTACTGTTTCTATACCTGAAGAATTAAAGAAAAAAATAGATGAACATCCGGAAATAAATTGGGCGGAATATTTAAAGAAGCGTTTTGAATTAAGAATTAAAGAACTAATTAAATTTAATAATTTGAAGAATTCTGGAAAAATTTAATATGGTGAGTATAACTTTGTCGGTATCTGAAGATTTTAAGAAAGACATAAAAGATTTTATGTGGGTAAATTGGAGCGAGATTGCTAGAGAGGAAACTATTAAAAAATTGATTTTTGAGAATTATATTAAATTTGGAAAAATAACAGAAGAGGAATGGAGATTCTGTGAGAAAATTGATTGGCATCCTGTTGATGAATTGCCTCTTAAAGAAGAATTTAAGAAGATGTTGGAAAATAAAAGGAAAGAGAAAGGCATAAAATTTAAGAATATGGGTGAGTTGAGAAGACTTATTGAACAATAAAATGTACAACTATGAGATTATACATTCTTTGCAGAGGATACTCAATAAATTATGGAAAAAAGATAAGGTTGTCTATGAAGCAGTCATGAATAAGATTAACGAAATTCTTGAAAATCCTCAACATTACAAGCCATTAAAATATGATTTGGCTGGAGAAAAGAGGGTTCATATCATGAAGAACTTTGTTCTTAAGTTTGAAGTTGATGAGAATAAAAAGGTTGTCAAATTTATATTTTTTGGGCATCATGATGAGGCCTTTAGGAGATGATTATATTCTTCGTAATATCTTATAGCTTGCTCTGGGAGTTTCACAAAATCAGTGATAACAACAATTTGGGTCTTGGGGAAGAGTGGTAGGTATGTATCTTTTGGGGTGGAGAAGTCTGTCTGTTAAATTTTTTAGTAGTGTGGAGGGGTCAAATTCTCTGCAAAATGTTTGTGGAGTGTATCCATGGTCGAATCTTAACCGAGATAATTCTGATTTGTTTAAAGCTCCAATGGAGATAGCATAAGATAGACATCTAGCATTTAGGTCTGGTAAGTGGTCTGCTTCGGGTTGCATTTCTCTTCTTTCTTTTTGCCCCTTTAATAAATATTCAAAATCATTTCTTGCTTGTCTAAGAACAGGAGGTATCAAAGCTAATTGTATTTGTTGAGGGATTAAATGTCATTCTATAACAAGAGCAGTTAAGCGATGGGGTAAGTTGCTTGAAAATTCTGGAAGAAGGGAAAAAGGCATTCCTAGATTAAGATTACTTACTTCTTGAATTGCTTCGTGAGCCGGGTCAATTAAAGTGACTATATATTTATTTATGGATTAAAATATAAATACTTTTGTATACCACAAGGTATAAATCTAATTAAGCTTTATAAAATGGTGTTAAAATGGTTGTGAAAGATTTTATGAGAGTTGATGACGCGAAGATGACCGTTGAGAAAGAGGTTAAACCTAAGAGGTCTTTAAAAGAACTGACTAAAGTGGAATCTCCTGGGACTAAGAAAGTGGATATAGAGAATGGAGGAGGCGAAAAAGAAAGTGGAAAAGTAAAGAAGAGGAGAGTTGGTAAAAAAGATATTCTGTCTTCTGATGAAAATGTTAAAGAGGTAACTAAAAAAGATTCTATTTTTATTATAACAGAAAAACCGCAGGCAGCACAGAAAATTGCTTATGCTCTCGGAAGTCCTTCAAAATACACCGAAGATGGAGTATCTTATTATGAATTGGAATCTGATGGAAAGAAAATAATTGTTGCTTCAGCGGTTGGACATCTTCTTAATTTGACTTATAAAAAAGGACAGAAAGGTTGGCCAATATTCGATGTTGAGTGGGTTCCTGCTTTTGTCTCAAAAGGATCATTATATACAAAAAAATATTATAACTTAATAAAAAAACTTTCAAAAAGAGCAAAAGAATATATTATTGCAACAGACTTTGATATAGAGGGAGAGGTAATTGGATGGAATATTTTAAGATTTATATGTAATGTTAAAAATGCAAAAAGAATGAAGTTTTCAACTTTGACTTCTGAAGAATTGAAGAAGTCTTTTGATTCTCCCTTGCCTGAAATGGCTTGGGGTAATGCTTATGCTGGAGAGGCAAGACATATTTTAGATTGGTTGTATGGTATAAACTTATCAAGAGCATTAATGTCTGCTATAAAGACAACGGGTTCTTTTAGAATATTATCTATCGGAAGAGTTCAAGGTCCTGCTTTAAAAATAATTGTTGAGAGAGAAAGAGAAATTCAGAGTTTTAAGTCAGAACCTTACTGGCAGGTATTTGCTGAATCAAATGGAGTTACTTTCAAACATCCAGAAGATATTTTTGATAAAAAGGAGCTTGCAAAATTTAAAAATATTAAAGAAGCAAATGCTGAAACTAAGATGTCTGATGAGAAAGTGGAACCTCCAGTTCCTTTTGATTTGACTACTTTGCAAAAAGAAGCTTATAAGGTATTGAAACTTAATCCTTCTGAAACTTTAAGAATTGCACAGCAATTGTATCTTGATGGAGCAATATCTTATCCAAGAACTTCTTCTCAGAAATTGCCTGAAGAGATAAAGCCTAAGAAAATATTGGATAAATTGGGCAAAAGCTTCTCTGAAGTTAAATTTGCTTCAAGACAAAAGCCAATTGAAGGGAATAAATCTGACCCAGCTCACCCTTCTATTTATCCGACTGGAGAGGTAATTAAAATTAATGAAAAAAATGAGAAGTTGTACAATTTAATTGTAAAAAGATTTATCAGTTTATTCTGTTCTGATTTGAAGACAAAAAATAAGAGAATAGTTTTAGATGCAAAAGGTGTGAAATTTACTGCTAATGGGCAGAAAATTATTGAGAAGGGTTGGACTCAAGTCTATCCTTATAAAACTGAAGAGATTGAGTTGCCTGATATGAAGGGAAAAGTTAAGATAGATAAAATAGATATTGTTGAGAAAGAAACACAACCACCAAATAGGTATACTCCTGCTTCATTGATTTCTATTTTAGAGAAGAAAAATCTTGGGACAAAAGCAACTCGTTCTAGTATAGTTGATACTTTATTTAATAGGGGGTATCTTGAGGGAACTAGTATAAAAGCAACTTCTTTGGGAATGCATCTTATCGATTCTCTTGAAAGGCATTCTCCTATAATAATTGATGAGAATTTAACAAGGCAATTAGAAGAGGAGATGGAAAAATTACAAGATTCAAATTCTGATTTGGAAAAAAAGGAACAAGAAGTTATTGAGAAAGCTAAGAGGTTGATAATGGATATTTCAAAGGAATTTAAGAGTAAAGAGACTGAGATTGGAAAGTCAATTCTTTTAGGGATTCAGGAATTTAGGCAAGAGCAACAGACGCTAAATACTTTGCAGAAATGTCCTTCTTGCGATAAAGGAGACTTGAGAATATTGTTTAATAGGGGTGCAAGAAGATATTTTGTTGCGTGTTCAAATTATCCAGAGTGTAAGCATACTTATTCATTGCCTCCAAACGCTTTGATAAAAAAAGCAGAGACTCAATGTGAGGCAGATAAATTTCCAAAATTATTGGCTATTAGAAAAGGAAAGCGTCCGTGGGAATTTTGCTTTAATCCTGAGTGTCCTATTGAAAAGGAAAAGAGAGAGAAGTGGGCGGTTAAGACTAGTCCCGAACATTAACTATCGCATTGCTTGAATATTCTTTTCCACTTTTTTCAGTGAAAGTATAGGTTAAAATGTTTTCTCCTTTTCTAAAATTGTAATTTTTATCATCTGTACGAATACTTCCTTTAGAATGTGAAGAGGAAAGAACGAAAGTATCTAAACTTCTTTTAATGGGTTCATTGTTTAGACTTAAAATGTGCTCAGTTACACCTAAACTATCAACTATATGCGCATGGAAGTATATTGCTTCTCCACGGGAAATAATTATTTCAGGACTTATTGGAGCTTTATCTGGAGAAGAGGGATTTATTTCATGAGTATAAACATTCAAACGAAATTCTGGTTCTCTAGGTTCTTCCAATTTGTTTACTAGTGCAGTAATCAAAATTGTTCCAGCAAGAACTCCTAAAAATGATCTTCCAGTTAATCCTCTTTCTTTTGGAGGATTAGAAATTCCCCAAGAGATCACTTTCCTTTTCTATTCCACGATCTTAAACTTGGACGTATTTTCAGATTTCTGCTTTTGTTTAGTAGGCCTCTTGATTTTCTTGCAGAAGAAGTTATGCCTCTTTCCGCTCTTTTTCTATTAGCATCTCTTGCAATCCAGTTGATGTTTTTATCGCTTAATATTTCAGGTCTTTTTGGATCAACCATTATAATTTCAAAATAATAGTGTTGTCCGTCTTTTCCAATCCAATATGAATTGAGGACTTCTAAATCGGGATATTTTCTTGCAGCCCTTACTTCTGCAACCCATTGGTAACTCATTTTTAAAGTTTTTCTTACTGTTTGTCTTGTTGATTTTCTACCTTTGACTTTCTTTCTTTCTCTTCTTCTTCCGCCTCTAATTATTCTTACTCTTAATATTATAAATCCTTTTTTTGCTTTGTATCCAAGGGCTCTTGCTCGGTCTAATCTCAATGGTTTATCAACTCTTTCAACTGCGTCTCCAGCTCTCCATTTAATTAATCTATCATATAAAAGATCTCTTGATGGTTTCTTCCATACTTCACTTATATAATGATACATTCCTTGTGCCATTATAGGATTTGTAAAATGCGGTTTTTAAATCCTGCGGTTTAAGTTTTTTTTGCGATTTAATTGGCTCTTCTTAGCTCATCATATTCTTTTTGTAGGTTTTGAGGGATTTGGATTCCTGAACCCTTTAGAGAAGTATCAGGGAGAAGTACTTTGGTATCAGAGTCATCTCTTGTAACATCGTCTATTGTTTTATATTTTATTCCTAATTTTTGGGAGAGATTTTCTGTCTGTAATTTGTCTGTTGAATTCCACCAATCAGTTGCTTTTTTTGATAATTGTCTTGCTACTATAATTGGTGGATGTTCTTCGCCTGTTACTATTGAATAAACAGGACCTGTGTTTCTTGGTTCAAATCTTTGGGCGATTGTCTCCCATGGAGTTCCTACAAATTCTCTGCAATATCCTGAAAAATGACAATGCCAGTGATTTTCTAAATATCCCTTTATTGATTCTACTAATGAAGTTACTGCTCCATATCTTCTGTCTTGAGTGGGTGAAATTTTTCCTCGTGAGACTTCTTCCTCTTTTTGTCTCATTACTTTGAAAGTTGCTAAATCTTGAGGGCTTTTAATTGCCTCAATTAAAGTTTCGCTGTAAATTTCTGGATTTCTTAAAGCATCCACACTTAATTCAAATTGACTTTTTTCTTCTAAATAGTAATCCATAATTAAATCAGTTAAAAACGAGTGTAATGATTTTTCTTTTTCAGACATTTCATCTGGTCTTTTGAAAAAGTTAAAAGTAAAAGGTAATTCTGGCGTTGGTTCTCTATCTGCTGGAAATAATCCAGTCATATTTGCTCTTTGAGGAGTGTTTTGTTTATTGTCCCAATATAATGCAATTTCAGGAACTGCTAAATGTACTCCTATTGCGGTAGCTTGTCTAAATTTTCCTTCAGAGAACAAATTGTCTAATGTTTCGGTTCTTGAACCAGGATAACCTATATTTATTTCTCCTCTTCTTTGTTCTGTTGTTACCAAATAAAATTTATAATATCCTTCTCTTACAAATTTATCATCCCATTCTCTTCCCTTTGATTTTACTCTTCCTTCAAATCCTCTTCCGTGTCTTTTTACGCTTTGAAGTGCTAAATTATGAGTTTGTCTTGATTCGGTTCTTCTTGAGTTGTTCAGAATGTTTTTTGTTCCTTCTCTTTTCAAGATGGCTTTAACAAATTCTTCTTTTACCTCTTCAGGATTTCTTTCATTTCTTTTTGCATAGTCTAAAATTCTTCTTCTTATTTCTTCTGGAGTTTCAAGCATTAATTGAGCCAAAATATAGGAACTTGGAGGAATAAAAACATCGAAAGAACCAAATCTTTTTTGTAATCTTATTCCATAATTTCTTGGTAAAATTATTCCAGTTTTTCTTTGTCCTAACATTTAAATTTAGCAAAATGATAGCTTATAAGGTTTGCTGTTTTTTTGAGTTTTACACTTTAATTTAATTAAAGAATAATTCAACTTCTTTTTTGCTTAATTTTCTAAATCTATCGCATTCTTGTTTTAAATGATAAGAAAATTTTGTTTCAAATCCTATATTCTCAACATTTTTACCAATCTCTTTAACTGCTAAAACTGCGGGAACAAAATCTCCATCTGATGAAATTAAAATTGCTCTATCGTAAGCATTATTATAAGCTAGTTTTACCATATCAACCGCAAGATGAATGTCATCTTCTTTGACTTGATATATCGTCTTTCCGTAAATTTTTAATTTTTGCATTCTACATAATATTAACTCAAAATCTGGAATTCTTCTTAATTTATCAAAAAACTTTTGCTGTTTAATGTATGTATCCTCATCTTTTTTCCTATCTAAGGGGGCAGTATAGTAATATGTTCTAATATATTTTCTATTATTAACAATTTCTCTAATAAAATTTTCAAAATTAAAGTTTATTAAGTGTCTTTCCTTTTTGAACATATTCTTTATTATATGATAATGGTTGCTTCCATCAATAAAGACTACTACTCTTTCTTCATTATTCATTAGATAACTAGAGGAGTATTGTTAATAAAAATATCTAAGAATAATCCCAGGGTTGCTATGCAATCCTGGGGGGTATATGATAGTACAGATTTTAAGGAGTTTTTAAGCTTTTGGATTTTCTAGCTTATTTCATTGACCGAAAGCAATATAATATTAGAAATTTACTAAAATATGTGGAATTAATAAGGCATTTTAATAGACTAGGGAAGAATGATGTTGGATTAGCTGGAGGTAAGGGTGCTAGTTTGGGAGAGATGACTGGAGCAGGAATATGCGTTCCTGAGGGATTTGTTGTATTATCTGGGGCTTTTGAGAGGTTTATTGAAGAATGTGATTTAAGTCATGAAATAGATTCTCTTTTACATAAAGTTAATAATGAAGATATAAATTCTGTTGAGAAAGCTTCTGAAGCGATTAAAAATTTAATCTTAAATGCAAAGATGCCAAAAGATATTGCTTTGGAGATAAATGGTAATTTTAAAAAATTGGGAGTAAAATATGTTGCGGTTCGTTCAAGTGCAACTTCTGAAGATTCAGCTTCTGCGGCTTGGGCGGGGCAATTAGATTCTTTTTTAAATACTAGCGAAAAAGAGTTGTTGGAAAATGTGAAAAAATGTTGGGCCTCCCTATTTACACCGCGTGCAATTTTTTATCGTTTTGAGAAGAATTTGCATGGAACTGAAATATCTGTTGCAGTTGTTGTACAGAAAATGGTTGAGAGTGAAGTTTCAGGAATTGCATTTTCTGTTCATCCTGTAACTGAAGATTATAATCAGTTAATTATAGAAGCTGGCTTTGGATTGGGAGAGGCAATTGTATCTGGACAAATTACTCCCGATAGTTATGTTGTGGAAAAGAATCCTAGGAGAATAGTTGATAAAAATATGGCTGAACAAATGAGGGGATTGTTTAGGGCAAAGAATGGAGGTAATGAGTGGCTTGAGGTTAAGAATGGAGAGAGGCAGAAATTAAGCGATAAGGAAATTCTTGAGTTGAGTGAATTAATTTTGAAAATTGAAAAGCATTATGGATTTCCTTGCGACATTGAGTGGGCTCGTGAGGGCGGGAAATTTTATATTGTGCAGAGTAGACCGATTACGACGCTGACGCAGAATGAGGGGCTTGTGAGGGTGTTGGATGGAGGAAAAGATTTTGAAGCCAAAGATGATAGATATTTGAAATTGGATAAAATTATTGATGATGTAAAAAATCGGACAATCTTATTTAATTATCCAGGAAACATATTTTATATTTCTCATGCCTTCTATTGGAGTATTGATGAAACTTTGAGAAGGTTTGGATCTGTTCAGCCTTATATGTTAGTTTATTTCAAAGGTGATGTGGCTCGTGGCGAAACAGATATTTATTCTGGATTTGGAGAGGAGATATTTTCAAGGCTTGATAAAGATCCAAATAAATTTATTGAAGAAATAAGGAAGGAAAATACTAAATATGAAAAAATTATAGATTCTTTCTTGGAAAAAAATAGTCTTGTAGGTAAAGAACTTTCACTAAATGATTATACGAATCTTATAAAGAGTTCCTCTAATTTATTGATAGAGGCTGTTGCTTGGTATAATATTTGTCTTGTTGTTGATAAATATTTTGAGAAAATTAGAGGTGGCTTGTTTAAGAAGTATAATCTATCTCTTTCTCATGATGAGTTAATCTCTATCGGGCTATCTAAAGAACCTCCCGCTGTTTTGTTAAGGGATAGTTATATATGGGAATATATAAATTTCTTAAAGAAAAATGGAATGGAGAATTCAAGTTATTCTGATATTTTGAAAGATAAACTGGCTTTTGAAGGGCTTAAGAAGTGCTACTCCTTGGGTTATTTTCAATCTGCGGGTTATGGGGGAGTTAAATTATGGACATTGAATGATGAATTTAATCTTGTTAAAGAACACATAGGGAATAGTAAACAATTAGATAGACAAATGGAAGAGAGAAAGATTTATGTGAATAAATTTAACAATTTGTGGAAAAATGCCTCTAAAAATAAAGAACTTAAATTCTGGATAGGGAATTTTGTTTATTTTTCTTATATGAGAGATTTAAGGAAAGTTATGGAACAGAAAATATGGTATTTTCAGGCAGAATGTCTTGAAAAGATTAGCAAGATTATAGATATAAAAAGGGAAGACTTGGAGTATTTGAATGTCAAAGAATTTACACCAGAATTTTTGAATAGGTCGGATGTTAAAGAGATAATTTCTTCTAGAAAGAATGCTTTCTTGTGGGTTTGGAGCAAAGATACAGGACATTTATTTTTCTCTGGTAATGATGCAACAGAGTTTTATAAGAAACATTCTATAGAGTCTAGGATAAAGTCTTCTCAAAATAAAGAATTGAAAGGATTTTCGGCTTCTTCGGGAAAAGTAAAAGGAAGAGCAAGGGTGATTTTTAATGCGCATAGTGTAAAAGATTACAAAGAAGGCTCAATATTAGTGACTAGTATGACCACTCCTGAATTTGTGCCTCTTATGAAGAAATCCAGTGCAATTATAACAGAACTTGGGGGTCTAACTTGTCACGCTGCGATTATTGCAAGAGAACTTAGGAAACCTTGTATAATTGGGATTGATAGAGTTACGCAGATTATTAGGGATGGTGATGAAATTGAAGTTGATGCCTATAAAGGAATTGTTAAGATATTAAATGGAATTGAGGTGGAGAAAGATGGGGGCAAGAGAGAAGAGAAGAAAGATAATGATAAGGGTGTGGGGGAGAGTCTTTTGGATAAATATAAAAGAGAACTTGGAAATCAAGAAATTCATAATCCTGTTCCTAACTTTACTTTATTGTCTAGTTCTTTGAGATGGTCTAGTAAGAAATATTATTCTAAAAATTATGATAATTATACTCCTCTTCCTGTTTTGAGTTGTGCTAAGGGTTCAGATAGTTTTGCTGTTTTTTCAGTTACACATGGTAAAAATTGTACTAGAGAGATTTTTCTTAAATATTGGAAAGATAAAGAAACTTTAATTAATAGATTAAAATTGCAAAATAGTTACATTAAAAAAATTGGAGAAATTTATGAGAAGGTCAGTAATGAATATGTTGAAAATACCGATTTAAATATTTTAAAAGATATTTTGATTAAAGCTCTTGATGTAGAAATAAATATTAATTCTTTAGGTTGGTGGGGAATGTTTTGGGACAGGGAATTTGTTGTGGAACTTTTAGAGGAAGTAGGGAGTAATATAACTGAAAAGAGATTAAACGAAATATGGGATAGATTAATAGTTCCTTCTATGGAATCTTTTGAAAAAAGAAGTGCAAGAGAAGTTATTATTTATCTTTCAGAAAATAGGTCTTGGAAAGATATTGCTGAAAAAGTTCAATATATTTATGCAGGATTTTTTGGAGTAAGTTCTCTTTCTTATGCGGTTGAAGAATTGAAAAAAGAATATGGTGAGCTGGACTCTTCTGCAAGATTAAAGGAGCTGGATAGAGATATAAGAAGAATTAAAGATGATTATGGTAAATGGTTTTCTAGTTTAAATAAAGAAGAGCAGAAACTTGTTGAGTTCGGACAAGAGTGTATTAAAATGAGGGATGCATTAAGAGACTATGTTGGTAGATTTTTTATTATTTTAGATAGAATAGGTAAAAAAATAATTTCCCAAGCAGGAATATCTGAAAAATATCTTCATTTTATAACTTTTGATGAATTATTGTTAGATAATAAAAGATTGAAATTATTAAAAGAGGAAATTTCTGAAAGGTTTGATAAAGGAGTAGCCCTCTTGGTTCATAATGATGATAGTTTAGAAGTCAAAATTGGAAAATATGAAGAAATTAAGAAAGGTTTGGAGGAATTTTATTATAATCAACAAGGAATAGATATAACTAAGGAAGTTCAGGAATTGAAAGGTCAAACTGCTTGTCCTGGTAAGGTTAAAGGCAACGTAAGAATTATTGTTAATTTTATTAGAGACGCAAATAATATGCAAGAAGGAGAAATATTAGTAACTGGAATGACCCGCCCCGAATATGTTCCTCTTATGAAAAAAGCTTCTGCAATTGTAACTGATGAAGGGGGAGTAACTTCTCATACAGCCATCGTATCTAGAGAGCTTAAAAAGCCCTGTATAATTGGAACCAAAATAGCGACAAAAATTCTCAAAGATGGCGACCTAGTTGAAGTAGACGCGGACAATGGAATTGTTAAGATATTAAATGGAAATGATGTGATGCGAGAGACGAAGAGAAATGAAAAAGTGAAATTATCTAAGTACATGTCCCGAGAACATTCTCTCTTTTATGCTCATGTTTGGAGTGAGTCTAATAGGGACTTTTTTAGCCAGACTTTTAAAGATACTAATATAAAAAATATGGTTTTTCTTTTGAACAATAAAGGGATGTTAGAAGTTTATTATGAATTGAAAGAGTTGGATGAGGTATTTAATAAAATCTCTCAAGAGTTAAGTAAAAATTTGGGTTTGATAGATGGAATAATTAAAGAGTTCTATAAATATTGGAATATGCTATTTCCTTATATTAGCGGTAAGAAGAAAATTAAGAATCTCTCTGAATTGAAGGAGCTTTATTCTAATTGGGTGAGATGGTGGTCGCCTATGGCTGAGTTGTTTGTCATCCCAGATATAGAAAGTATTCCTAAGAAAATCCGCGATAAGGCATTAAAAGTTAGAGAAGAGACTCAAGAGTATGGTGATGATGGAGATAAAGTATTTATTGATTTTATTGAGAGAAATTATCCAAAATATAAGGATATAGTAAATCTTCTGACTCCGGAAGAGGCTTTTAAAGTGGATAAATTGTCTAAAAAAGAAATTGATTTGATAAGGAGGAGGGCTGAAGGGTGTGCCTTGGTTACTTTTAATGGCTCTTCAAAATTAATTTCTGTTTCTGATTTAGAGAAAGAGGCGGAGAAGAAAGGGGTTGTAGTTGAAGGGTTTGGAGATGTTAAAGGGTCTTTTGAGATTAAAGGTTTGGGAAATGAAGCTACAAAGCACAAATATAAAAAAGAATATGTAAGAGATTTACCCCTTATTTTAGTTGAGGGATTCATAACTGGTATCTTTGAAGTCTATAAAGATATAACTGATGAAGATTTAAAGTATTCTGGAATGATTATTTTTAGCAAAGAATATATTATAGAGGAATGGATGAATGATAAGGTTATAGAAGAATTGACTGAGAAAATTTTTGAAGAAAATTCAAAAAGTGACGAGTTTTTTCAAAAATATGTTAATTATTACAAAGAACATTTAGATAGATACTCTAAAATTGAATCTTTTGATAATATTGCTGATTTTAAAAGATATATCAAGTCCCTCTATAAAGCATTGGAAGGATTTATTGTATTTTATTTTTCTGCTGGGAATGATAAAACTCCAAAAGAGATTTTGATAAGGGCAAGAGAGATAAGAGACAAAGATACTTTGGGTGATGATTCTGATAAGATTATTAGACAATCTTTTTCAAAAATAATTCCTTATACTAAGAATTACGAAAGCGTTATTTCAAAAGAGGATTTAGATAACATTCCTGAGAAAAAAATTCTTGAGAAGAGGATAGGAGGTTTTGTTTCTTTACCAGGATTATTTATTGGTCTTTCATCTCTTAAAGAATTTTCAGAAAAATATCCTCAATATGAATTTATTTCAACAATGAAAGATGAGGTTATTAAAGAATTTAAAGGATTTTCCGCCTTTAAGGGAAAAGTTAAAGGAAGAGTTAGAATTATAATTAGAAAGAAAGATATGGATAGCCTGAAAAGTGGGGAAATCTTAGTTTCTCCAATGACTACTCCGGATTTTCTTCCCGCTATGAAGAGGGCGTCAGCTATTGTAACAGATGAAGGTGGAATTGTATGTCATGCCTCTATTGTCGCTCGTGAGTTGAAGAAGCCTTGTGTGATTGGAACTAGAGTTGCAACGCAGGTTTTGAGAGATGGCGATTTGGTTGAGGTTGATGCGGATAATGGGATTGTGAGGATATTGGAGAGGAAAAGTTAGAATTTTCTAAATCAATTTGGATGGTAGGCTTGCATTATTCTTTGTAGGCTTATAGAGATTGGTTTATTATTTCCTCTTTGGAATTTTGCTTCGGTTACCATTCCTGATTTTGGAGCTATTTGGAATCGTAAGGTGAAATATTGTTCTCTATCAAATTGCCCTATTTCGTCTATTATTTCTGCAGGAGTTTGCGTTCCTGGATTTAAAGCGGAGATTGCTAGAGCTTCTATTACTGCTGAATGTGTAGCTAAAACTTCTAGACCTCCCTTATTAGTAGGTGCTATTAAGTTAGTTAATCTTCCTGCAAGATATTGTCCTCTTGTATTTACCATATTATTAAAAGGAGTTATCTTGCCTCCCCCTATTTGGTCTGAACTTGGCTGTTGTATCCATAAACCAATATATTGAGGTAGGCCTCCTAACTCTTGCATTTTAAGTTTGTCAAATTGTAAGTTGTCATAATCTAAATTATCATCTCTTCCAAATGAAATATCTAATGATTCTAACTCATTCTTTGTATGTGCATAATTATCATCAGAAGGTAAATGAAGACCGAATGCTCTTGATAAAATAGCTATTCCTGTACAGAAAGTTCTTCTTTTATTACTTGCTTGAAGAGAACCGCCTTTATGAGTATAAGGTCCATGTTTTGCTTTTAGCCATTCAAAAAGTTCTTGTCCAGCTTTATCATACATTGTTCTAGCACTAACTTGACTAATCGAGTCATCCTCAATTCCTGCTTTTCCATGTCTTGTTACTAACATTATCTTTTCTTTAGTTTCCATAAAAATAGGTAGTTTTTATGTATTTAAATGTTTCCTTTGTCTTAATTACTTAGTAGTTAAAATATGGACTAAAAAGTATTAAAGGAGGAGGGATTGTGAGTATACTGAAGAGAAAAGGATAAACTTAAAATTTCTTACCAGATAAGAATAATTTAATAATAATACCTTATTTTCTTACCAAGTATGAAAAGATTTAAATAATTGAATTTTCTTCTTACTAGGTATGAATAAGGAAGAAATACTAATTAAATCGGGAAGAGAATATTATTCTTCGGGGAATGATGAATTTATTAAAAATAGATATAATTCTGCGGTTGTTTTATATTTTAAGGCCCTGATTAGTTTTACCGATTTATTTATTCTTCAGATGACTGGGAACACCCCCTCTTCACATAATGAAAGATTTAAAATAACTAGCGAAAGATTTTCAGAAGTTTATGATTTGTTAGATAAAGATTTTCCATTTTATCAAAGTTCTTATGTTCAAATTATGAGTAAAGAATTAGCGGAGGTGATAAAAGATGACGCAACAACTATGGCTGAAAAAACTAAAGTTAAAATATAATAGTAAGGTATTAGATATTGTTCAGTTTGGTTCTTCTGTTCTAGAGGGCAAGGTTCCAAATGATATAGATATAGCTGTATTATTTGATAAGGTTTCTTTGAAGGAGCAATTAGAATATTCTCAACAAATAAAAAGACAATTAGAAGAGTATACAGAAATACCCATACATGTAACTCCTTTTGATATGTATGGTCTTTTTGATACCTCAAATTTTGCAAGAGAGAGTATATTATTTCTGGGTAAGAGCATTATTCATGGAGTAAATTTCGTTAAGAGTTTTGGGCTAATTCCTAAAGTACAAATATATTATTCATTAGATAGATTAGAGAAGAAGGATAAAATAAGATTTAATTATATGTTAAGTGGAAGGGGCGGAGTATACGGGTTATTGAGAAAGTACAATGGAAATTTACTGAAACCCGGATTAATTGAAGTGAATCCTGAAGACGAATATATATTTATTGATTCGATTAAAAAATTTAATATAGATTACAATGTAAAGAAAGTTTTATCTATGCAAACTTAAGATTATAGTGAATTTAGTCGGGCAGAGATAGTATTTATTGGTTAATATCTTACCATTACATTTATATTAAAATAGCAATATTTAAATACTTTGTAAGGGTAAGGTTTATATGAGAATAATAAAGAGAATAAAAGGTTTTCAGGAATATTTTTATTTACAACATTCTTTAAGAAAGGGAAGTAAGGTAATAACAAAAGAAAAATATATAGGTTTAGAGATTCCAAAAGATATAGAAGAAATAAAAAGAGATTTTCTAAAGGAAGTTAAATTGGATTTATATAGTAAATTGGAGTTTATAAAGAAAAACTTTCAAAAAGAATGGCGATCAGTTCCTGAAAGTGCTAAGCAAAAACAATTAGAAGAAATTTCTATTGCCTTTACCTATAATACTAATGCTATTGAAGGTTCAAAGATAACTTTAGAGGAAGCAAGAGAAATTATACATGACAAAATAGCTCCTAATAAGTCTTTAAGAGATGTAAATGAAACGGAAGCCCACTCCAAAACCTTTCTTCAAATGTTAAGAGATAAAAATAAAATGTCTGATGAAATTTTACTTAAATGGCACAAGGAAATATTTTCTTCAACTAAAGAGGATATAGCTGGAAAATACAGAGAATATTTAGTAAGAGTTGGAAGTTATTTAGCTCCAGATTGGCAAGAAGTTGAAAAGATGATGAGAGAACTTGTAGGTTTCATTAATAAAAATTTAGATAAGTTAAATTCTGTAGAGTTATCAGCCAAAGCTCATTATAGATTTGAGAAAATTCATCCTTTTGGAGATGGAAATGGAAGAGTTGGAAGACTATTAATGAATTATATTTTATGGCATACAGGTTATCCTATGATTATTATAGAATATAAAAAACGCAAATCTTATTATAAGGCTTTAACAAAAGATGAAGAAGGTTTTGTTTCATATTTTATAAAAAGATATTTATCTACTCATAAAAATAGACTTAAATAGATTTTAATGAAAATAGGACAATTTTAAATATCCTTTCTATTTGATATATAAATGAAAGAAAAGTTTTATGTTACGACCCCTATTTATTACCCAAATGATATTCCTCATTTAGGACATGCTTATACAACTATAGCCGGCGATGTATTGGCTAGATGGAATAAGTTGTTGGGGAAAGAGGTTTTCTTTTTGACCGGTACTGATGAGCATGGGAAGAAAATTGAGAAGGTTGCGGAAAAAATGGGGAAATCTCCTAAGGAATTTGTAGACTCAATAGTACCTCAATTTAAGGAAGCTTGGGAGAAGTTGAATATAGATTATTCGAAATTTATAAGGACCACTGATAAAGAGCATGTGAAAGTTGTGCAGGAAGTTTTACAGAAATGTTATGATAATGGAGATATTTACAAAGGTAATTATGAGGGATTATATTGCACGGAATGCGAGGCATATTATACCGAAAAAGATTGCCCCGATAAAAGATGTCCAGTACATAAGAAAATGCTGGAATTGTTGAAAGAGGAATCTTATTTTTTTAGACTTTCAAAGTACCAAAAATTTCTTCTTGATTTATATAAAAAAAATGGTGATTTTATTTCTCCTTCTCATAGAAAGAAAGAGATAGTTAATAGAGTAAAAGAAGGATTGAATGATTTTAGTATTTCTCGTTCAAGTTTTAAGTGGGGAATTCCTCTTCCTTTTGATAAAAACCATATTGCTTATGTATGGTTTGATGCATTGTTGAATTATTATTCTGCTACAAGAGAAAAAGGAAAGGAGGGTTTTTGGCCTGCTGATGTTCACATAATAGGAAAAGATATTTTATGGTTTCATTCGGTTTATTGGCCGGCTATATTAAAGTCTGCGGGAATTGAGTTGCCTAAAAGAGTGTTTGCTCATGGGTGGTGGACGGTTAATAGTCAGAAGATGGGGAAATCTGCAGGTAATGCAGTTTATGTTAATGATTTGATAGGGTTAACTGGTGTTGATTCTGCAAGATATTTTCTTTTGAGGAGTACACCATTTGGAGAAGACGGAGATTATTCTCCGGAGGTGTTGGTTGATAGACATAATAATGAATTGGCTAATAAATTGGGAAATTTAGTTTCAAGAGTTTCTACTTTAGCTGAGAAGTATGGAATTGAGAAATCACCTATAATGGACTTGAAGAGTGATAAATTGTTTAAGAGTGTTCAAGTGCATTTTGATAACTTGGAATTTGATAAAGTTTTGAATGAGATATTTGCCTTTATAGATAAATGCAATGAGTATGTGCAGGAGAAAAAGCCTTGGAAGAGTCAGGATAAGAAAGTCTTATACGAATTAGTAAATGCGATTAAAGATATAGCTATTTTGCTTTATGCATTTATGCCTAGAACTGCGGAAGAAATAGCAGGAACTTTTAATTTTGATATTTCAATTAAATCTTTGAAAGATAAGATTAAGGTGTCAAAGATTGAGAAGGCGAGTGTTTTGTTCGGTAAGGTTTAGGAATTATTTAATATCATTCTTTTAAAACTTGCAGAAGAAAACTTTTCTGAAGCGTCTAATATTTCCATACCTATAATTTTGCTTTAGGGATAAAGTGGATAGAGTTACGATTCTAAAATGTAAATAACTATCTAAGTATCTAATACTTGAAGGGTTTAGCGTATTAGAAATAATTAAGAGTTTATCGTTTGAGACTTCATAGCTTGCTTTGGGAGTTTTACATAAAAGGATTTAAATAATGCTCTTAAATGAGTAAAATATGACATCTTTAAGAAATGCAGTAGGGGCGGGATTGGTATTTATTGCCTCTTTAGGTGGGAATGATTTAAGTGGACAAACATTAGATGAGTAGGTTCAATTAAAACCTGATAGGGCTTATTCTGTTTCTAAGCCAACTCAATCTAGTCCTTCTAATTATGGACGAATATTAACTGAAGAAAGTAGGCCTTTGAGTGAAAGTGGTTGGGAAATTCCATATAGTATTTTTGAATTGGGTCTTATGGCTCTTGGAGCATGGGCCGCTATAAAATATGAGGAAAAAAGTGGAATAATATTAGAGGAAAGAAAAAAGTAGTTTCCGATTAAGAAATAGTTTTTTTTGAAAAGAGCAAAAAAATAAAAACCCTGAAAATCAATAAAATGTATGGAAAATGTATCTTATGAAGAATTTTCAAAGATGGAATTGAGAATTGGGAAAATTATTGAAGTTGAAGAGCATCCAAAGGCGGATAAGTTGCTTGTTTTGAAGGTATCGTTTGGAGATGAGGAGAGGACAATTGTTGCTGGACTGAAAAAACATTATTCTTTAGATTATCTTAGGGGAAAGAAGGCAGTTTTTATAACTAATCTTGAGCCGATTGTTTTGAGGGGTATTGAGAGTCAAGGAATGCTTTTGGCTGCTGTTTCGGAAGACGATTCAGAAGTTATTTTTTTAACGCCTGAGAAGGATATTGGGGAAGGTAGTAAGATTAGATAGAGTTTGATTGAAAGATTGATTTAACTAAAATCCATTCATCAATTTATCCCAAATACTTAAGTTTTCTTTATAGTCGTCTTTTCCTATGATTTTAGCCGCTATTTTTCTATATGCTCTTGATGCTCTGCTTTTTGGATGAGTATGTATTAATGCATCTTTCATTACAACTGAAATAGGGACATTTTTGTCTTCTGGAATGACTCCTAATATTGGAAGTTCAAGCATATCTCTTATATTGACTATGGGCATCTCAGTTTTAGTGTTTCTTACTCTTGTTACTATAATTCCTTTTACTTGTTTTCCTAGTTCTTCAACTAATTTGCTCGTTTTCAGAGCGTCTGTTACAGCAGGTATTTCAGGATTTGTTACAATGATTATTTCATCTGCCGATTCTATTGAAGCTATTGCTTCTTCTCCTAACCCTGCCGCCGAGTCAAAGATTATATAATCTGCTAATTTTTTCAGTTTTTTACTTACATCTTTTAGTTTTGAATGGTCTAATCTTCTTAATTCCCTTACAGATAGAGAGCTAGGTATTATTTTTGTTCCTGATTCGTGTTCATAAACTGCATCAGAGACTTTTGCTTTTCCTAAAAGCACGTGATTTAAACTTACAGGGACTATTGGTGCACCTAAATGCAAACCTACATTTGGTGTTGTTAAATTTGCGTCAACAATAATAACATCCTTTCCAAAATAGTTAATTGCAGCACCAAGATTTATTGCGGTTGTAGTTTTTCCAACTCCACCTTTTCCTGAAGTAATTGTAATAATTTTAGGCATTTTTTAAATTTTTAAATAATTTAACTTTAAAGTAGAACAATTTATCTAAGAGCACTTATAAACTTTTCTAAAAGTTCAGAGTATTCAGCTAGTTTTTCAAGGTTGATGTTAATTACATCATTTTTGTAAAGGACTTTTAAATTCACTCCTTTCCTAAATTCGCTTTCTCTAACTTTCTCTAGTTTTTCAATATCTCTAAAAAGTTCGTACAATTCTAAGGTCTTAGTTATTATCTCATCATTTTCATATATTTTCTTTAATTGTATCAATTTGGCTCTTGGTGCGTCTGGGACTTCTTTCCATTTTTTCTTTTTTTGGGCTTTTTCTATAAGATTCTCAATTCCGAGTTCAATCATTCTTCTCCATCTTAGAATAAGATTAATAATTACATCACAGGTTTTTGTGTATTTTAAGCTCACGTACAATAAGTGGTCAGCGCTGATTTTTTCTTTGATAATTTTGTCCATATAAAAAGATACACCTCTGAAATAGATACAATAACGACAGCTTTAGTATTTATATCTTTTCTTTTATTTTCTCAAATTATAAAAATGCCGTCCTTGTAGATTATTTTTGAACTTCCATCTTCAAGAAATGCGGTGACTTCTCTTTTCTCACTTGAGACTATGTCTGTATGAACAACAGATTCGTTGTATCCTAATTTTTCCCAGTCTTCTTTTTTTAATTTTGTGCTGTCTTCTGGGTAAGAATCTTTATATGCTGAGCCGAGAGCAATGTGAAAATTGCCGAAGATACCTCCAAAATTTTCATCAAATAAAGTTTCAGCCATGAATTTATCTATTCTTGAAAGTCTTGAATCTGTTAAAGAAAATTCTCCTATTTTATCTGCGTTTTCAGTTGCAATCATTTCTTTCAAAATTTTTTCTCCTTCCTTTGCAGTTGCTTCAACAACTTTCCCGCTTTCAAATTTTAAAAAGATGTCTTTCATTAAGTTTCCATATCTATATAGTGGTTGGTCAAAAAACACATGTCCTTCTGTGCCTCTCCAATCTGGAGAAATGAAGACTTCAAAACTTGGGATGTTTCTTCCACTTCCACCCATCCATTTTCTTCCTTTTCCTAATTTTATTGTTAAATCAACTCTTTCTCCTTTTATTCTTAATTTTTCAATTTTTAATTCATCAAGTTTATCTTTTAATCTTTCAACTTCAGCAATGCTTTTTTTCCAATGTTCAATCGGGTTTTCTTTGTCTAAATAGCATGCTTTAATAATTTGTTCCCAATATTCTTCAAGAGTAATGCCTGCTTCTTTTGCGGCTGCTTCAGTTCCATAAAGAGCTAGAGTCCAAGTGTATTTTCCTTCCTGTTCTTTTTTTTCCTTCCATTCTTTGTAAGGTTTCATTGCTTTTGATTTTCTTAATATCTTTGATGATTCAATTCCTTCCAATTCTTTTTTATTTGTCTCGGCTAAAATAGCAATTGTGTGGTCTATGTTCTCAATTCTTCCTTTGTAAAAATGATGAGCGAAGAAATCTAAGTGATGTTCCTCTGCAAGTTCAAAGAAATGTCTTGCAGTTTCATCTGGGAGATAATGTGTAATGTAATGTCCGCCTGATTTTAAAATGGTCTTTTGGAGTTCGATTAAAATGGGCTTTGCACATTCTGGTATTTCAAGGAAAACGACTTCTCCTTTTTTTATTCCAGTTCCGCCTCCAAGTGCAAAATTGACTAAAATTTTCGCATAATTCTCAAGAATCTTTTGATTTGGAGTGTAGGTCATTTATCTGCGTGATAAATGGGATTTAAATAGATTTTGGAGGTTTTATTAAAAAGTAATAAGAATGAAGTTATTTCTTCTGATTTCTTTTTGGTTTATTATCTATTTCATCTCCTCTATAGGAACCTAGAATACTCCCCAAAACCATTCCACTAATAATTATTCCAAAAGCTCCAAGGATTATATAATTGGCTATT
>Ga0209542_10002895_pt1 | contig 37719 bp, 38 predicted proteins | sample RifCSPhighO2_01_FD_184028 | JGI IMG/M metagenome (GOLD analysis project Ga0209542, IMG submission 184028) | Soil microbial communities from Rifle, Colorado - Rifle CSP2_plank highO2_0.1 (SPAdes) (version 2) | ecosystem: Environmental > Terrestrial > Deep subsurface > Rock core/Sediment ... | reverse complement strand
GGAAGTTGGCAGACTAAAGTAACCCTGTTCATATATACACTGAAATAACGGCTCTGATATTGCATCTTCATTGACACGATAAGAATCAACGGAGTGCTGAGAAATTATTACTATTTCTCCGGGTTCGACATCTCTTTCCTTAACGGCGTTTACGACCTCAAAAGCAGAATCTTCGGAAGCAACCACATACCCGCCTCCCAACCTGCCCAAAGAAAGCGGTCTATTACCGGAAGGATCTCGCGCTGCAATAAGAATGATCTCTCCTTTATATACCGTGAGCATACAAAGAGCATAGGTGCCTCTATACAATCTCAACCCACTCCTTAAAGCGGTCAGGAGATCGCCAGTCCGAGCAAGACCCATTTGCTGAATGATTATTTCCGAATCAGAAGTGGTAGACAATATAACCTCTTGTTTCTCTAATACTTTTCTGTCTTCAATCGCATAAGGAGAGTCGCCGTTATGTGAAAGAAATAACCACCCCCAGGGCATGTCGAATTTAAACGGCTGGGCGTTATCGGCCGACTTTTTGTCATCGGACGTTCCATAACGGTTATGGCCAATTCCGCAATAATATTGGATATCATTCGGCTTAAAACCGGAGTTGATCATTTTTATAACAAGATCCGGTACCATATTTTCGGTTCTCTCGTATAAAAACCGCCCATCATAACTTGTCAGTGCCAGTCCGGACCCATTTTCTCCCCTATACTGTAGGGCATGCAACATAGACACAATTACACTATAGGCATTGGGGACATTGGTCGCTCCGACTACCGCACACATTTTGTTTTTCTCCCATTTTTATCAAAAAACAATGTAAAGATATTACGCTATTTTTGCGCTACCGTCAAAACCAAAAACCGCCTCGCTGGTGGTTTTTAGGTGTATTTTTTAATTATTATAAACCCAAATCTTTTGATAAGGCATATTCTTCAGCGTCTTTTGCTTCTTTTTCAATTTTTTGAAAACTTAGATTTCTAAGACCATTCAGGGCTTTTTGATATTTTCTCCACATCTTTTGAGATAGGTCTTCTGACCTCATTTTACCGTCCACAACAAAATTGTCGTAGATGCCATTGTGACCAGTGCGAATAAAATCATGCCCATTAACTCTAAATTTGAATATTACACCATCATCTGTTTCTTCACAAACAAAAGATTCGGAGATTTGATCGAAAACTTCTGGATCAAGTCCAGAATTTGCTTTTACTTCTTCAATGAGTTCGACCCTCATTTTACTTAAAGCAACCTCTTCAGGGTTAATCTGTAAAAATCCCTCCGCTTTTTCAATTTCTTCAGGTGTCTCTTTTGATGAATGTTCAAATCCCATATTTTATAATTAATTTATTAAACTCATTCTAATTCTACCCACCCCTTCAAATATTTCAAGCACCTTATCCACAACAAACCAAAAACCGCCCAATGGGCGGTTTTTGGTTTACCAACTTTATACAGTTAACCAGCTAAGTAAGATTTTTGTTCATATTACTATTGAACTCCGATTTCGAGGTCGGATCCCTCATGAAATTAATCATATCGACTACATTTTAATGAAGGATAGAGGTTGGATGTGAAAAATTAGAAAACTAATTCTTCCCATCTTTCGCCTCCCACTTCTAACCTTTCGTGCATATATTTAATAAAAATATATAGAAAGGAGGTGATCCAAGACCAGCTTCCGCTAGCCTTGCCTTGTTCATGTTTATCCACATATTTCTATGGGCATGGACTATATCTTCACCCTATAAATAGGGGCTGACGTTTTATGGCATTTATTTCAAGCCATCTCGATCATGAGATGATCGAAGTCTCTACGGGGCTAAGGAGAACTGCATATTCAACCGATTTTATATTGCATTGAAGGTACAATATAATCTTTAATTAAATTTGCAAAATTAATTTTATCTTTTACCCCTATATATAACCTTAGACTACCATTATTCTTGTTGATATTGGGGTGTAGATCAAACTTATCTCGCAAAACTTTAATGAGTATTTGGTGCTCAGGGCGATCAAATGATTGCGTATTTAAATTATACGCATATATATCACCGCTTTTATGGCGCACCGCATTACCGTCATCCATAAACCAAACTGCAAGCGCTATTGGACTTAATAAGTCTTCAATATTCTGGGGGATAATTTTCTTTTTATCCTGATAGAATATCGCATGTAAATCCGTTAGTTCGGGATGGCTTATGGTACGAATAGTGATTGATTTGGTCTTCTCATGGATTTTCGGTTCCGTGAGAATCCAATTTTTCAAAACACTATATTTCCACAAGACATATTCTTGTTGTTTTATAGAATGGCTCATTTTTAAGCGATAATTGGTTTTTGACCAGTTATCACAGAGGCATCCATCACCAAGAATAGTTCCGATTACTATTGCTTTTTGGTATTCACTTAATACAAGACTCTTTTTGAGAGCTCGTATCTCTGTTGAATATGTAGTTCTCCCAGCTTCCCTCGGTATTACCTTCATGCCTTAATTATAACATTTTAAAATCACAATTAAGAGTCAGGCTTCACCGATTTCAGTCAGATTTTTCTGTCAGATTGCTCTTGACAGGTCGCAAATTATGTTGTACGACTTAGTCCCTGTCACCGATCCTACCGTAGCCCCACATAATAAAACATGGATCTTCAGGTATTACCGGCTCCCTTGACTTGACGGGCAGAAGTCTTCAGTAAGAACTTACTTAGATTCCCCATCCTGATTATCTCGTTAACGATACCTATCAGGACCTGATTTTATACGATCAGGCGTAGTGAGCGGATTTCCCGCACTACGCGAGCCCCATTGTACTGACCCATACTTTCTATAACCCTTACCGGTCGGGTTCATTGTGTTCCTCATGGCAACTATTCGCTTTGCATATTTAACTTGTCGATGCTTTTTTTGAGCTATCATTTCGACAATCTTGCAGAATATCTTAAAACTCTTTTTCTTTTTAGATTGGAGTGGATATTTCTTAAAGAAAGGAATAATTTTTTCAGTCAATCCTTTCATGTTTGAAACCTTGAGTTTACAATGCGGTTTCCATCGCGGATACCGTTTAAATTCAGAAGTATATACCTGTCCGGGATTACCGAGTGTATGGTGGACTTTCTGTAACACTTCTAAATCATCTATTACCATTTCAATTTCAAACGCCGCACGAATTTCATATCCGCAACGAATGTCTGGCCTGCGACTGCAACCGACGGAAAAACATCCTTCTCCGTCTACAAATCCAACTACATAGTTTGGGTCTAATAGGTTTTGCCCTTCTTGTTTTCTCGGTGTACGCATACACCAAGTATAACAAATAAATGTAATCTTGTTATCAACAATACTATGGCAAAGCTGACTTCTCATATGACACTTAGTTCTTTAGTCTTATGAGATCTCCATGGGTTATTTATAAAACTCTTCTTTGCATCCGAATAGCTTTTTATAAGTTATCTTCTTTCCACCTCACTGCCGATATGGAAATCGATAACAGCTTTATATTATCCGGCTACAATTTGCGTTCGGATCCTCTGCCGGTAACCTCACGATTACCGACTATCCGTTTGCTACGCTCTGATGGCGTATCAGAGGGGTTGATTTAAACAACCTAGCTTTATAAACTGCCATGCGCATTTAATTCTGAGTGCAAAATTCGAGAACGTATTCACCGCAGCGTTCTGATCTGCGATTACTAGCAATTCCAGCTTCAAGGAGGCAAGTTTCAGCCTCCTATCCGAACTGAGGACACTTTTGATGGGATTGGCTCCACCTCGCGGTTTGGCAACCCATTGTAATGTCCATTGTATCATGTGTGTAGCCCAGGGCATCAGAGGGCCACGCTGACTTGACGTCATCCTCACCTTCCTCTCGCTTACGCGAGCAGTCTCGCCTGACAAATATAACAGACGATAAGGGTTGCGCTCGTTAATCCACTTAAGGAAACCATTCACATGACGAGCTGACGACAGCCGTGCAGCACCTGTCCAAGAGTCTTGCGAGGGCCCTAGTTTCTTAGGGCTTACACTTGGATTTCAAGCCTTGGTGAGGTTCCTCGCTCAGTGTCGAATTGAACCACATGATCCACCGCTTGTGCAAATTCCCGGCTATTTCTTTGAGTTTTAATCTTGCGATCGTACTTCCCAGGCGACACACTTAACGCGTTGGCTTCGCCACTGGAAGGGTCGATGCTCCCAATAGCTAGTGTGTATTGTTTAGGGCGTGGACTACAAGGGTATCTAATCCTTTTTGATCCCCACGCTTTAGTGATTGACCGTCAGTAGAGCACCAGCAGACTGCTTTCGCTTTTGGTGTTCCGTGCAATATCAATGGATTTCACCCCTACACTGCACGTTCCGTCTGCCTCTTACCCACTCTAGTCTTGCCGTTTCCAATGCGGTCTCGAAGTTGAGCCTCAAGATTTAACATCAGACTAACAAAACCGGCTACTCACGCTTTACGCCCAGTAATTCCGGATAACGCTTGGGGTCCTCGTATTACCGCTGCTGCTGGCCGATTACAAAATACAAAATAAATTTTGTTTTGGACTATATCATCATCCTATAAAAATAGGAGCTCGGCGTATTATAGTAACTAAAAAATTACTATTCGATTCATTTAAGAATCAAGTCTCTGAGGGGCTAGGTAAATTTAGGTAATTTATAAGAAAAACAATTGAGAATGTGTGGAGCAACAGCCTGATAAAATTTATCCCTGCCATCTGATCCAACATATATTCTCGGGTATCGTTTTCCTCTGCATAGATTGTTATATACAGCAGATTTTACTCCAAAATTTTGAAGCAAAACTCTTTGAAGATTTTTAGAATCTTCTACTGAAAAACAATTACTTGCTAAATAAAAAGCATAGTGATCCTTGGGTCTGTAGTCCAAAGATCCATCATCCATATACCATATGGCTAAACTTAATGGTGATGTAAGTAATCCTTTTATATTTGAGGGGATAATTTTCTTCCCACCAACATAGAAAAGATTATATATGTCTTGAAATTCTCTTAAATACCTGGTGCTAAAATAATATTGACCATAATCTTTTCTGAATTTAATTCCAGAAAGACAATATCCTTTGAGATGGCGATAGAGCCATTCAACATATTCTTTAGCTTTCGATTGCTGTTTAACTTGCAATCTAATACCAATAGTATCTTTTTTCTTCTCAAAACTTCCGTCACCAAGAAGTAAACCAACAATGATATCCTGGGGCTTTTGATCTAACTTCATACCTTAATTATACCAGCTTCCCTGCTGATTTTCCAGCAATTTTGTGGATTAAATCGACAAAATTTTAGTTTAGATTGTCACCAAAAAGGTACTAAACTATTAACTGGGTTTTCCAGCATATAAGCCAAGTATTTTTCACCTCATTTTACAATGAGGGCTCGCGCTATCGCCCGAGGAGGCGATAGAAAATTCACGAGGTTAGCAACCCCTTATTCTCCATGTACAATCAAAATTTTTCCATGGCAAAAGCGGTTTACAGGCCGAAGCCCTTCTTCCCGCACGCGGCATCGCTCGATCACACTTTCGTGCATTGTCGAATATTCTCGTCTGCTGCCACCCGTAGGTGTATGGACCGTATCTCAGTTCCATCGTTGAGGGTCGTGCTCTCACACCCCCTACCCGTCATAGCCTTGGTGGGCCGTTACCCCGCCAACAAGCTGATAGGACCTAGGCCGCTTCCGAAGCGTCGGGCCAGACATTGTGTCCATTTTATCGTTTTAGAAGCTAAATAATAAATCGAGTCCACGAAACGACGACGAAGGCGTAGATATTCTACGCTGAGGAGGAGAGACAAAGGAATCGTTTATTATTTAGCTTCCCGATTGGGCGGGCTAATTTTAATCATATTCTTTGTTGCTCGTCTTCGCAGTAGAATCATCTACAGCTTCCTCCTCGTGTCGCGAATCTGATTAAAATTCGCTCCGCTAAAAAGATAAAATGGGCACAATGTCTGGCCAAACTTTACTCTTACGAGACCATCGGGAATTAGTCCGCCTTTCGGCGAATTATGCCCGACTTCGGAGTACGTACCAAGGTGTTACTAACTCGTTCGCCACTATGCAAAATATTGCTATCTTGCATCGTTCGACTTGCATGACTTATCCGTGCCGCCAGCGTTCATCCTGAGCCAGAATCAAACTCTCTTAATAGAATCTATAAGCCGAAGCTTATAGAAGAATTCACTGGTTAAACTGTACAAAATTGGGAAAGTGCTTTGGTTCTTATTTAATAGCAGAACCACGATTATCCAGCAAGCCGGACAATCGTGGTTATACAACCCGTAAGCGTAGCGAACGGAGCAGTCGCCGTATGACGACAATTCGTATTCTATTTTAATTGTCACTACATATTACTATCTATATTATTCCCTTTCAATTTTAATGTCAACTCCGGTTATTTAGAATTTTTTGCACGCCATTCTTCAATCTTTTTGTGGTTTCCGGAAAGTAAAACTATAGGCACTCGAAGTTTCTTCGTCCTGAGCTTGCCGAAGGATTTTTCCTTAATCTCAAATACCTCCGGACGGGTATAGTGAGGATGCTCTTTGGCTGTGTTTTTGGTAAAGCTTTCATTTTTTACGGATTCTTCTTTGGCCACCACTCCCGGAATTAACCTCGATACAGCTTCAACAATTACCATTGCAGGCACTTCGCCTCCAAATAGAACATAATTTCCGATAGAAATTTCCTCATCGGCAACGTATGTGGCAACTCTTTCATCTACGCCTTCATATCGCCCGCAAATAAAAATTATTTGGTCGTATTTGGAAAGCCGGGCCGCTTTTTTCTGATCAAATGTTTTTCCCTTCGCCGAGAGCAAAACAACCCTTGTTTTGCTCCGGCGACCCTGAGCTTGCCGAAGGGTGAGCGACTTAACTGCTCTGAAAATTGGTTCAATCTTGAGCACCATTCCCGCTCCCCCGCCATATGGCCGACCGTCTACGGTCTTGTGATTATCGTCAGTCCATTTTCTTAAATTATGAGTATTAATTTTTATCAGTTTTTTCTTCTGCGCCCGCGCCAACAAGCTTTCTTTCAGAAAGCTGTTAAAGATATTTGGAAATATAGTTATAATATCTATTTTCATAAAAAGAGACAGGCCTTGTGGCCTGTCCGATGCTTACTTTTTTCGGCGACTCTTCGGCCGAATAGGACGAGAACGTCTCTGGCCTGACCCAACCTTACAATCGTAACATTCTCGAACCTTCCCACAGGATTCACAAGCCCCAAGGGAAGTGAACATGTGTGGACACAAGGCCATATGGGGATGACACTTCTTGCAAAGAAACATGTCGCACCTCCAGTTTCGGTACCGTATTACCATACCACAAATCAAAACAGCTCGCAAGTCTACCTTGAACCCCGCTTACCAATTACCAGCAATCGACCAAGCAACCAGCGGAGGGGGGCACTTTTTACAAAATTAGTAAATTTTTAAAAAGGCGTCTCCCTCCGTATGCGTAGAGGTTGTGTGAACTATTCTTTATAGACGCTACCCCCGCACCAAGCTTATCCGCTGACCGCCATTCAGAAAGGGGGCGGGCTTGGTGCGGGGTAAGCAATGGTCATTGTGCTCGCTAAAATAAAAATTCCGGCAATTGCCGGAATTTTTATTTTGCTGTGCGCAAACCATTGCTTACAGATTTCCTAATTCTCCCATAACATCATCCACATTCTTGGTCTTGCCTTGAGGGGCAACTCTTCCGCCTTCCGGTTCCTCAATCTTGAGGTTCACTCTGGCATTGTTTCTCATTCCGACAATTCTTGCCAAAGTTCTGACGGCCTTAGCGGTTGAACCGCTTCTTCCGATGAGCAATCCCATATCTTCCCGGGCTACTTTCACAGTAAGCAAGACACCGAGTTCATCAACGGTCCTGTCTACCTTTACGGCATCGGGGTTGTTAACGATTTCCTTAATTATAAATTCTACAAAATCTCTATCTTTATCTTGTGCCATATTTGTCTATGAGGCGTAGCCGAATAGCTACAAATATGAGCATCCGCCGAAGCTTTAGCGTAGGCGGATAGCCCTCCTCATTTTAAATATTCTTATTTTAACTGAATTTCGACCAACCCATCTTTCGGGCTTAATTTACTTTATATATTACTCTAAATCATCAAATTTGTCAAACAAAAAGCCCCGCACTAGCGGAGCTAAAATTGTTTCAAAACCTTCTCTCGTTTTTTATTCTATTAAATTCTTCGTCCAAAGAATCCCAAATTGCACCACTTTTTATATGATTGTAGAGCCTATTTATTGTTTCAGAAGACAAGTGTTTAACCATATCTCTGGTTGAAGATAGATTTGTCTCATGCCTGGATCCACCGAATAATCCAGATGTGTAATAAAGCATCTTAATTTTTGAAATCTTCGGCCATATAGAGACATAAACGACCTCTCTCCTGTTGTGGCTAAAAACATGTCCCGTAAAATAGGAGAATATATTATAAAATTCGAGAGATCCAATATTATATTGTGACCATCCCTCTACTAAAGAAGTCAACTTAGATACCAATTCATTATTGCTGAATATCTTATTATTAATCCATTGAATTATAATTTCAGCATTAATTACTTCCTCGGGCCTACTCTTGAACCACTCTTCCCATCTTTCTTGTTTTCTCTTCTCTGATAGCAAGCGCTCTTCATATTCTGTTCTTTGTTCCTGATTTCTTTTTTCAGTTTTTCTTTTACTTTCCTCCAGAGATTCTATGGCGCTATCTAATTTATTTAGCAAGTAGTCGGGAGTATCGATATTTTTTGCCATTCTCTTCTCCTCTCCAACTAAAACATCCGCACCATGCGGATGTTTTGTGAGTACAGACCTAAACAACAGAAACACTATCTTTCCCCGCACAGGGCTGGAGGCACCTTATCTCGCCAAAGGCGGACAGGTTGTCGGAGCGTCATCGGGCCAGAACCCTCGGCTCACTCTTGATAATATTCTATTGTTTAGGTACGGATTTAAAAATAGCAAATGGTGTACAGTTTGTCAAACCACGATATTTGTCAATCTATAATTTCGTCTGCTTTAACCAGGTGGTAAATAGGAGCCCCGACAGATAATTTTTTATCGGAACGCGTCACAACAACATAGCATCCGGACACCTTCGCGGATGTTTTGTTAATTTGTCTTATTATTTTCTTTAAGCTTGTACCATAGGTACACACATCATCAACAACCGCAACTTTATCGTTTTTATTAGGCGCATAACCCTCAATAATTTTACCGAGCCCATGAGCCCTAACCCCATCACGCACCATAATAAGAGGCAGGTTTAATTTTAAAGATACAGCCGTTGCCAACGGAACACCGCCAAAACCAATCGATGCAACACATGTCGCCTTACCCTTAATCTTATCGGACAAGAGTGATGCAATATATGAAAAAAGTTGCGGATTACCCGCAACTTTTTTCATGTCAAAATAATAGTTTGATGATTTACCGCTGGTTAAAATAAAGTCGCCCCGATTAACAACACCCTCTTTTTTGAGTGCTTCAATGAGCCGTTTCATACCACAACATTTACTAATCTATCTTTGATATAAATAAATTTCTTAATTTCCTTGCCGGCAAGATGTTTTTTTACATTTTCATTGTCCAAAACAATCCTTTTTACATCTTCTTCGGATAATCCCTTTGTGATTTTAAGCACTTCCCGCTTTACCCCGTTTATTTGAATGACCAGTTCAATCGGTTCATCTGACAACAATGCCTCATTGTATTTGGGCCATTTTTCCAAATGAATGGATTTTTTATTTTTCAACACAGTTTGCCACAATTCCTCGGCGATATGCGGAGCAAAAGGCGCAAGAAGTTTGAGGAAAGTTCCGTATTGTTTTTTCGTGAGCCATTTGTCTTCAATGGCATTAAGCAGCTTCATCAGCCCGCTTACTCCGGTATTAAACTTCAAATCCTTAATATCGTCCCCTATTTCTTTGGTGAATTTATTCAATATTTTATCAACTTCTTTGTCTGCCGTTTTTGGCTCCACAGGTTCACCTATAAAATTCCAAACTCGGTTCAGAAATCTAAAAATACCGACTAATCCCTCTGCGCTCCAGATAATATTTTGGTCGTAAGGCCCAGCAAATGCCAAGTACATCCTAACCGAATCTGCTCCATATTTAGAAACCTCTTTATCGGGGTCAGTGGCATTTCCTTTTGATTTAGACATTTTCTGGCCGGTTAAGTCGAGAATCACTCCATGATTTCTGCGAGCCAAATACGGTTCTGAAAAATCCAAACAACCCAAATCATAGAGGGCTTTGGTAATAAATCTCGAATAAAGGAGGTGCATTGTATTGTGCTCCGCTCCTCCGATATATAGAGGCACTGGCAGCCATGATTTTAACTTTTTCTTATCGGCAAATTCTTTCTTGTTTTTTGGGTCGGCATAGCGCAGGAAATACCACGAAGAATCCACGAACGTGTCCATGGTGTCTGTTTCTCTTTTTGCTTCCTGTCCGCATTTCGGACATTTAACATTTACCCAGCCTTCCGCTTTTGCCAAAGGAGAACGTCCGTCATCGGTAGGTTTAAAATCTTCAAGCTTGGGAAGTTCAACCGGCAAGTCTTTTTCTGGAACCGGCTGATAACCGCATCCGCCAGCTGGCGGACCGCAACGAATCATCGGAATCGGCACGCCCCAGTATCTCTGGCGGGACAAAACCCAATCATGAAGTTTGTAATTTTTTTTGAAATCAGCCAGGCCTTTTTCTTTTAGTTTTTCTACAATTCTTTTGCGAGCCTCGCCGGAACTTATTCTGTCAAATTCATCTGAATTAGTCAGTACTCCATTCTCTGTAAAAGCCGACTTTTCTATGTTACCGCCTTTTACAACCTCCTTGATTGGCAGGTCAAATTTTTTAGCAAATTCATAATCTCTTTCGTCATGAGCCGGAACAGCCATTACCGCTCCGGTGCCGTACCAGCCGATAACATAATCGGCAACCCAGATAGGAATCTTTTCATTGTTAATCGGGTTTAAAACATATCCGCCGGTATTCACTCCTGTTTTGGACTTATCGATATGCAAACGCTCCATTTCGGTTTTATTTTTTACTTCTTCCAAATACTTGCTTACAGCGCTCAAGTTTTCATCTTTGGTCAGTTTTGTCACCATCGGATGTTCGGGAGCAAGAACAAGATATGTCGCGCCAAATAGCGTATCGGCGCGGGTTGTGAAAACTTCAATATATTCCTGGCCTCCTTTTGAAAATTTAGGATTGAAAATTGGAAATTTAAGAAGCGCCCCTTCAGAACGGCCTATCCAGTTTCTTTGGGCAACTCTGACCGTTTCCGGATAATCGGCCTTATCCAGATCATCAATCAATCGGTCGGCATAGTCGGTAATTTTAAACATCCACTGAAAAAGCTCTTTTTGTTCAACTTCTGTTCCGCATCTGTCGCAATAGCCGTCTTTAACCTGCTCGTTAGCCAATACCGTCTTGTCCTTCGGGCACCAATTTACAAATGTTTTTTCCCGGTAGGCCAGACCTTTTTCGTACATTTTTAAGAACATCCATTGCGTCCATTTATAATATTCGGGATCAATGGTAGATATCGCTCTGGACCAATCAAACATAGCTCCTATGCTCTTGAGTTGTTTGGTCATTTGCTTGATATTTTCTTCGGTCCAGTCGCGGGGATTTATATTCCTCTGGATGGCCGCATTCTCGGCAGGCAAACCAAAAGCATCAAATCCGGTCGGATACAAAACATTCTTCCCGTTCATTTTTAAATAACGGGCCAAAATATCGGGGACGGAAAAAGCCAGCCAATGGCCTATGTGCAAGTTGCCAGAAGGATAGGCAAACTCGGTAAGCAGCATATAATTTCCGCCAGCTGGCGGACTATTCTTGGTATGATAAAACTTCTTGGCTTCCCAATAGCGTTGCCATTTGCGCTCTATTTTTTCAGGATTATATTTCATTATATATGTCTTATCTTAGCGAAATTACGCTTAAAAATCAAAATCCCGCCATGGCGGGATTAATCACTTCTTGGGCCAGTGAAACAGTTCCAGATGAACCAGTTCGACCCCGACCTCCGGAAAGGCGTATCTTATTTCATTGGTAAGACGCTCGGCCAAATACACGCTGCGGTGTTGTCCGGCCGTACACCCGAAATTAACGGTCATAACATTAAAACCACGCCGAAGACATTTTTCTACATCCAATCTGACCATTAACCATGCCGCTTGAAAAAATTCCTGTGTATCTGGATCTTTATCAAGAGCGCCCGCCACCTCAGGGTCCAATCCCGTTAAATGCATATGCGGAAACGGGGCGTCCTGATTATCGCGTACAGAGTAATCGTATGCATCAATTGCCCGGCAATCAAATACGAAACCTCCGCCTTTGCCGGTTTTGTCTACCGGATAACCAGTCCTTTTGAAGCTAAAGCTCTGAATTAGTACTTTCACAACACCTCACCAACTAAAAGAACTTGCTTTAATATACTTATAGCAGACCGAATAGCTTTCTACAATTCTTAGTCGTCTGCTCAACCACTTTTTCAAATGGCTCATTTTTCAGTTCGGCGATTTTTTTGGCAACCTCAATGACGTAAGCCGGTTCGTTTCGTTTACCTCTATGCGGTTCAGGTGTCAAATATGGCGCATCAGTTTCAAGAAGAATTCTTTCCAAAGGAACCTCGCGAACAATATTGTCGTATTGTCTGGCAAATGTAATTATGCCATTGAATCCAAGATACAATCCTAAATCAAGAAATTGCCTCGCCTCTTCTGTTGTTCCGGTAAACGAATGCATCACTCCCCCATTAATTACATATCCTCGGCTTAAAATTTCAATCATGTCGCGGTACGCTGGCCCCGTGCTTCCCGATTTGCCGTCGCGGCAATGGAGAATCAACGGCTTTTTTAATTCTTTCGCCAACTCCAATTGCTGGATAAATCTTTCTTTTTGAAACTTTTGGTCTTCCGGTTTTTCAGTCCGATAGTAGTCCAGGCCGATTTCTCCAAAGGCAACTACTCTTTCTTGTTGCAATAGTTCTCTGTATTTTTCCGGTTCAAATTTTTCGTTTAGATTATCGTTTGGATGCAACCCAACCGTCGCCCAAACACCCTCGTGTTTTTGCGCCAGCTCAATAGCTTGTCGGGATGTTTCCAAATCCGTCCCCACGCAAATCATAAAAACACCCTTTTCAAGGGCTCGCCTTATCACTTCCTCGCGGTCTTTGTTGTATTGCGCCATCTGCGGATGGCAGTGAGAGTCGAAAATCTTTGACATACTCTTGCTTTTATAATATTGTTCCATAAGATTTTTGAAAGGAGAGCTTGTGAACCGGCTGATCTGTCTTCTGGGATTTTTCTATGTGGTTTATGTCCTTATAAATCTTGGCAATTTGTTAACCAGAATCAAGAATCAGTTTGAGGATTCGGAATTAAAATGGAGTTATACCCATGAATGGGTCGTAGCTGGAATCATTCATTCTCTGGCCGAAGTTGTTGTTTTCCTCCTACTTTCTTTTCCTGCTACCATTCACTGCATCGTGGTTCTCCCTTCTATCTTTCAAGAAGTTTATAAAAAACACAAACTACAACCGCGGGAATAAACCCCCGCCTGCCGGCAGGCAGGCCCGTCTTCGTCCTCCGAAGCTTTATGCGAAGGAGGATTTTTTTATTTCAATCTTGGAAACAGTCCCTCACTCTTTCTTACAATAAATTTATAATTTTCAGTAATTTCTTTGTTCGACAGGTCGGCTCCAAATATTTTCGCAATTTTATCGGCAGTTTCCGGCATAAATGGTTGGAGAAGCCAAGATATATGATGAATCATGGCAACCAATACAGTCATCGTTTCTAAAAACTTTTTCGGATTTTCTTTTGCTTCAACCCAAGGCTTTCTTTCGTCTACATACCCATTCGCCCCAGAAATAATTTCCCAAATTTTATCCAAAGACCTATGCAATTCAAATTGTCTTATGTAGGTGTGTCCCGTTACGCTGAACCACACCTCAACAGTTTTTTTACCAATCTCATCCAAGTTGTTTTTATCCCAAATTAATTCGTTGTCTAAGTTATTTTCAATCAATGTCGCCACCCTCTGAACCAAATTCCCCAGTCCATTGGCTAAGTCACCGTTGTATCTTTCTTCCAATTTTTTATATGAAAAATCCCCGTCATCTCCTGAAGGAATTTCCCGTAGTAAAAAATATCTGACCACCTCAGCGCTGTATTTTTTGACCGCCTCAAATGGGTCAACTACATTACCGACTGTTTTGGACATCTTTTCTCCGTCTACCGTGATAAATCCGTGAACATAAATAGCTTTGGGCAAAGGCAATCCGGCAGACAAAAGCATCGCCGGCCAGATCATGGCATGAAACCGCAAGATATCTTTCCCTACTAAATGCACATCAGCGGGCCAGTATTTTTCAAATTTAGGATTTTCTTCAGCGTAACCAAGCGCGGAAATATAATTCGTCAGAGCATCCGCCCAGACATACATGGTTTGGGTCTCATCATTTGGTACAGGTATCCCCCATTTCAAATCTTTGGAAGGTCTTGAGAAGCTGACATCTTCGGCATCATCAATTAAATTAAGGATCTCTTGCTTGCGTGTTTCGGGAATTATTTTTAGTTCTCCGCTCTCTATTTTTTTCTTTACTTCTTTTTTGTATTTAGTTAGTTTGAAAAACCAGTTCTCTTCTTCTATCTTTTCGGGTTCGGTTTTGTGGAGTGGGCAAACGCCATCAACCAAGTCGCTCTTTTTCATAAACGCCTCATGGCCGATGCAATAAAGTCCCTGATAGTTCTTTTTGTATAAATCGTCCTTGATCAGATTCCAGATCTTCCGGGCTGCCGGCCAATGACGAACTTGGTCCGAAGTCCTGATAAAATCATCATTTGAAACATTGTAAGCCCTTGTCAGTTCTTTGAATTTTTCTGCCATCTCGTCAACAAAAACTTTTACATCTTTGCCATTTTTTTCAGCAGCTTTAACAACAGTCGCGCCATGCTCATCAGTACCGGTCAAAAAATAAGTATCGTCTCCCATTATTCTGTGGTAACGAGCAAGAACATCTACCTGTAGAAATTCTAAAGCATGCCCAATGTGTGGTGGGCCATTTGTGTATGCAATTGCGGTTGTTATGTAAAATTTATTCTTCATGTCCTATCTATTACCACCACAAATTCTCCTAAAAGATTTTTGTCGGTTAATCTGGGTTTTATTTCAGCCAATGTCCCCCGGTAAATTGTCTCGAACTGCTTTGTCAGTTCGCGGGCAATCATTATCTGGCGGGTACCTATTTCGGAAAATTTTTCCAGATTTTCCAGCGCTTTTAATATTCTATGCTTGGATTCATAAAATACCACAGCACTCTTAATTTCTGAAATATTTTTGAAAAATGTCTGCCGGCCTTTTTTGTGGGGCGGAAAACCAAGAAAAACAAATTCCTCCGTTGGAAATCCGCTGATACTCAGCGCCGCTATCGCCGCATTCGGCCCGGGAATCGGCACGATTTTTAAATCCGGTATCGCTTTCAAGGCCTCGTTTACCAAATAACTCCCCGGGTCATTTATTGCCGGAGTTCCGGCATCGGTCACAAGAGCCAAGTTTTTCCCTTGCACAAGCAGTTCAATAATGCGGTCAATCTTCTTAAAACCGCTGTGCTGATGATAACTCAAAATTTCCTTTTTTATATTATACCTGTCGAGTAAAATCTTAGTGACCCTCGTGTCTTCGGCGAGTATTAGATCTGAATTGCTTAACGCGTTGATAGCTCTTATGGTAATGTCCTCAAGATTACCAATGGGTGTGGCAACAACATACAAAGCCATGTTTAAATTACCCCCTTTCTTGATTCTTTGTGCCTTGCGAAATCATCCATCATTTCCACGATTATCGTGGCCACGGGAACCGAAAGTATCATGCCCGGAACCCCGGCAAGTTGCTGGCCCGTTAAAAGGGCGATGATAACAACCACGGGATTTAAACCGACCGTCTTGCCAAGCACCACGGGAACTAAAATATGATTCTCAAGCTGCTGGACCACTACATAAAATATAATGACCCACAAACCCAGCGCCGGCGACAGAAGAAAAGCAAGAAATATAGCTGGAATTGCGGCCAAAACCGGACCGACCATCGGGACAATTTCAAGTATTGCGGCGAGGAAACCGAGGATAAGGGCAAACTTGATACCCATAAGCGAAAGGCCCACATAGACGAGCAACCCCATTATCAGCCCTAGTAACAATTGACCTTGAAGCCAAAGACCAACCTTAAACTCCGTCCTCTTCCACAGATCTATAGCATAGTTCTCATATTTTTCCGGAACGATAGAACTCAAAAACCCTTCTATACCCTTTTTAGTAACCGACAAATAAAACGAGATAATCAAAATAGCAATAGCCGACATTACGCCTCCAAAGATGTTTATTATCAAACCAAGTATGGACTGGGATGATTGCTGAAGATAGTCAGAAAAACCTTGAAGTATATTTTGAATCTCACTTAGAAAATCGAGATATTGAGGCGAGCCCTGTTGAACTTTTTCCAACGAAACAGAAACTTTCGCAACAAATTGAGGCAGTGTGGTAACCAACTGGCTGATGTCCTGGGAAACATAAGGGATAATAAGGGACAAAACACCGACAACCAAAACAAGAACTACCAGGAACAAAAGCAAAACACCCAGAAGGCGCGGGAATCCCTTTTCATCCAGCCAGTTGGCAAAAGGTGAAATTGCCGATGCGATTACAAGCGCAAAAAGAAAAATTATCAAAACATCCTTTAAGATGTAGAGAAATACAAAAAATAAGACAACCAAAACAACCCTTAAAATGGTTCCCGTGTTGATTTCTACGTGTATATGGTCATTCATGTTTTAAACTTTTAATATCGCCCTGAACGGTTCCTCGTCTTGAAAAGGACCTATCACAGCCAAGTTCAGTTTGTTGTTGTCAAAAATGTCCTTGGCAACCTGATGAACTTCCTGAAGCGTCACCTTCTTTATTTTACCGAGTTCTTCTTCCGGGGTCAAAACCTTGTTTTCAAAAAGAATAGGTCCAGCATAAGCGTTGGCAACGGCATCGGAATGTTCGAGGCCGAGAGCCATCGAGCCCGAAATATTGTCTTTGGCCCGTTGGAGTTCCTCTGCCATGATTCCACTGTCTTTTATCTTTCTTATTTCATCCAGAACAACTTTGATCGCCTCAAACACTTTTTCATTATTTACTCCGGCTTTAACCATGAAATAACCGGCATCAGTGGCGGTATCATTGCCGGCTCCGACATAATAAGCCAAGCCCCGTTTATCGCGGACTTCTTCAAATAATCTTGAACTCATGCCGCCGCCAAGAACGGTGCCCAATACTCCCAAAGCATACTTGCGATCATCAAACATGTTGCAGGAACGAAACCCGAGGTGAAAATGGGTCTGGTCTGTTTTTTTGTAGTGAACAAGGAGCGCCGGTCCGGATTGTTTTTCTGTAACCGGCAATTTGGTTACAAGATTGCCGTCTCTTATTGCGGAAAAATATTCGCCGGCTTTCTTTTTAATAACTTCCGGTTCAATATTGCCGGCAACGGCGATAATCGTGTTTTTGGCGACATAATGAGTGTTAAAGTAATTTACAAATTGCCCTCTCTTCAGGGACATAACCGTCTCTTTTTCTCCGCCGATATCCCAGCCGGCCGGCTGATCGTCATAGAGAAGTTTTTCAAACAAGTCCCCGACATAGCGCTGGGGCATGTCGCGGTACATGTTTAACTCCTCAACTATCACTCCCCTTTCGGTATCAATGTCTTCTTCGGTCAGTTTGGAATTCAAGAAAATATCAAACACCACATCCATAATTGTATCGAGCTTGTCTATGCTTGCCTTTGCGTAATATCCGGTATATTCCTTGCCGGTGAAAGCGTTGTATTCGGCGCCGATGGCGTCAAGTTCTCGGGCGATATCCATTTTACCCGGACGCTTGGTCGTGCCTTTAAACATCATGTGTTCAAGAAAATGAGAAATGCCGTTTATTTCTTTAGTTTCATACTTTGAACCGGTCCCGACCAAAACAAGAACGGTTGCCGTTCTTGTCCCTTCCATGGGAATCGAAACTAACCGGAGTCCGGATTCAAATTGATGAAAATAGTGTTTAAAACCTTTTTGCATGCTTTTGTGTGTCGGTGGGAGGAATCGAACCTCCAGCCTGAGCTTTATGAGGGCTCCGCTCTAACCGTTGAGCTACACCGACAATTAAATGTCAGTTATATGAAATTATACGTGAAAATTACAGAAAAATCAATTATATCAGTATACCTTGGCTGGTTATTGGAGGACTTATGCCTAATACCATACGGTATGAAAACGTTTGATTTTAAGTATTTTACAAAAAGCATATTAGTAGCAAGTTGTTGGTATTCTAATGCTTTATCTGCCAGAAAAAAACTAAAAGCTCTTGAGGGATTATAAAAACAAAAAAAATGCGAGATTATCGCACTGTACCGTCAAGAAGTTTTTGAGCTTCGACTTCAGTTATGGGCTGAAAGGTGAAGCATTCGCAAGAAATCTGACTACAGAAGCATTCGTCAAGAGGCCACCACAACAAATAATCTATATCGTTGACTTTGACAAGATGAAGCCCGTTGTGATTTTTCTTAAGCAAACACTCTCGATTATTCACAGTTCCGTCCATATCATTAGGCAATAAGCAGTTGCATCTCAAGGTTGAGCTCCTTATGATTCAACAGGAACTGAATAGACAATACACCTAAAATCTTATCGTTCAAGTCAGCAGTTCTTATCCCTGCCCCCAGCAAATTCTAAGGGTGGGGTCTGACTACGATTTGTAATTTCGCTAAAAAATGATAGGATAGTTGTTGGTTGATCGCGGGGTAGAGCAGCGGCAGCTCGTCAGGCTCATAACCTGAAGGTCGTGGGTTCGAATCCCACCCCCGCAACAAAGTGTGACGGCGATGTCTTGTATCCCTCAGAAAGCGAGAATACAGGCGACAAAACAGCGGTGCCAAAGTTATGGATGTTTTTATCGAAGGCGACCCCTTCCGGTAGCACCCATCTCTGCAATCGCTGTTTTTGTTTAATATCTTCTATATCCCTCCAAACCTTGGCTGTATTAAGCAGAATATACTCAACGGCATTGATTGCCACCTCAAGATCCATCTCATCAGTCTTGGTCTCATTTTGAGAGATTTGAAGGCCGGTTATCTGGTTCTCTAGTTTTTCTTTCCTTTCAAGGAACTCCTCTTTAGTATATTCTCCTCCTTCTCGCATCTCCTTTAGATTTTCCAATCTTATCTTCAAGTGCTTTAATTCTTGATCATACGACTTGGTATGTTGAACACCCATATTCTTCTCGGATTTCCACTGCCGAATCGCATTCTCCTTAAATACCGCCATAAACTTCTTAGTAGGTGTAACTTTGATTAAAAAATTATAAAACATTTCCTCCAAATCCTCCCTGCCAACATTTCTATTATAAAATTCGCATTCCGAATTATTGCATCGATAGTAAGGATATTTCTTGCCCCGGCCGGTTTGCCAACTGGCAGTATATTTAGAACGGCATAGACAAGTTACTAATCCTTTGAGAGGAAAATCCGGATTCATAACCAATCTCGTCAGAGTTGCATTATTAGACCGCCCGGATTTTAGAAACTGGATCTTGTCATATTCTTCTTTTGAGATCATCGGCCGGTGTAACCCTATATACTCTTCACCGTCCCAGGGATTCACTAAAATACCGGCATAGTATTTATTTCTTAACATCCTCTCTACCAATTGCTTGAACATCGGCTTACCGGTCTTTGTCTTTAAGCCCCAATCATTAAGAGTTCGGGTAAGTGATATTATAGAATGCTCTCCCCTTGAATATGTCTTCAACCCTTTTTGGACCAAATCAAATCTCTCCGAATCAACCATATCCGGAACATTTTTTCTTCTATCCTGTCTCGTTTTGGAGTGAGTATATCCAATCGGGGGATGCCACGGCCAAATACCACCCTCTATTTTTCTCTGCATACCTCCCTCACATCTCATTTTCCTGACATCGTTTTCGAGTTGAGCGAATGTAGCCAACATTCCTTCCATCGCCTTCCCCATCGGCCCATCGTTTATCATCGGCTCGGTTACAGATTGCAATCTAGTTCCGTATTTCAAAAGTTGAGCTTGAAGAGCATAGTGATCCGTCATATTACGAGCGAAGCGGTCAATCTTCCAAACTATAAAAGCATCTATCTTTCCTTTATTCTCCCGGCAATAATCCAACGCTTTAATAAGTTCGGTTCTGTTCGCCGCCGTTGCCGATTCTCCTTTCTCGATAAATATCTTTAGAACCTTTGTGCCTTTGTCTTCGGCAAATTCAAGACACGCTTCTTTTTGTCCATCTAAACTTGTTCCTTGAACTTGTTCTTGTGACGAAACCCGACAATAAATTATTCCCCGACTGACAATATCTTTTGTGCTTTTCATAGACATAGATTATTAGTTGTTAGTGTCTGACCAACAATTAGATTATATTATTTTTTATTTGTTTCGAACACTCATCACATAGGGTAGGTCTAGACATTAGATCTTCAATTTTTGCCTTCTCTTCTTCTGTGAGGGTATTATTTTTAGGAACTCGATTTTCATACATTATAATTAGTTTTGAAAGTATCCATATGGAGTTAACTAATTCACGATAAGATGCCTTCTTAATCTTTTTATCCAAATCCTGCATAGATAGATCTCTAACTTTAACCATCTTATTAACCAGATCATCCATCTCGACCTTTATACCTCCCACGATAATCGACTGCTGCTTTGAAGAAGATCTTGAATATCCTGCTTCTAACATCATTTCCTGCATAGTTTTACCCCTATATCCAGGGCGTAAATTTCCTAAGTTAGCCGATATTATTTTAATTAGCTTTTTCTGGCGGATCGTCTTCCTTTTAATTATTTTTTTATTTTTTATTTCCATAGTGTGACTTTTACCCTTGATAGCTAGGGGTAAGTAATAATTAACTATAATGAATCATAAATTATTGTTCAGAATACGATGCAGATCAGATGGTCGGGACAGAGTCACCAACTGTTTTCCCCGACTTTCGCATCTGCACCTTATCCTGGCGGAATGTTCACAGACCTTATTCTGTGACCGCAAGCCAGTTTTGCAACTTTACTATTAAAGGTTGGTTCTTATGATTGTTTTTAACGTCTTTTAAGCGATGTTTATCTTCATAACGAGCTAATCCTCCTTTCTGGGATCTATCATTCAATACAGAACGATACAGGGTGACTTAACGGGCTATTATAAAGTGATCCTCGATGCACTTTCTGGCTACTTCGTGGGCTTCTTCAATGCCCCTATCCAAATCGGAATAGCAATCTCTATCTATGCCCTTTTTGGGAAATTTCTTTTTTAACTTTTTCTTGATGACTATCCGGTAATTAGGAGGTATCTTGCTAATCGTGTAGTGCGGCCCATCAAATACTATTTGAGGCCGCCTTGCCTCCGTTGCTTTTTCCGTATTGCTCATAAAATTCTTTTCTAATTTTTTTATTACTTTTAAGGATCTCAAATGCCAACTCGACCAAACCTTGGAAGGCATCTCTAATAACCCCAGCTTCTTTATCGGAAATTTTCTGATCGTCTATTAGATTTTTTATTTCTGGTAAACTTAACAAAAAATCTCAACTATTTATTAAGTAGGCCGGTTGCCCCCGCCCACTTAATAAATAAATGAGATTTAATGGGCAACCGTCCTAACAAAACAAAAAGATCATATGTTCTATGATCTTTATACACCCGACTTTTTTATTCCGGTGATAATTTTAAGGTCTATAAATCATCACCATTTTTTTATTTGTTTTCTGGTTTGTTTTACTATGTCAGCTCCCTTTCTCTTATTCTTAATTCCAAAGTATTTCCTACCTATTTCTCCGTCTGACCTACTCTTTTTTATAATTAGTCGAGGCACTTTTTGTCCGGATTCCCTATAAGCCCTAACTACCTCGTTGAACCGACCTCGTTCGACCATATCTCGTTGATAGCCATTAAGGCCCGGGTATCTTTCTGAATTTGGCATATTGAATTTATTTACCTCACCGTGCCAGTATTTAATCAGATAAGAAATCTTTTTACTTGTAGCATTCTCTCTTTTTCTTAAAGATTTTGGCCAAATCTTCTTTTGTCTTCTTTCTATTTCTTCCCAAGCCGTCTTAATGTCTTTGGGTGCTGTGTTCGGATTTAATACTATGATAATTCTTCCGCTATCTAATCGGTTGTGGCTTCGGTCGATATAAAGATTAAAAACCGGTGGACAGATAATTCCTTGCAAAAAGAAGGTTGTAATACTATCTTCCCATTCTCTTCCAAAGTTACTTTTATGGGTAAAGTAAGAGATGTCATCCAAAAATTTATTTTTCTTTTCTTTCGGCCAGGAGTTTAAAATTAGAGTGTTTTTTTGATGCGTGCTACTTCTTTCATTAAAGGTTTTTAGCATCTCTTTCTGGTTTAATTTGAGATTTACTCTTATTCCGTATTTGGAATCTAATTCCCTGGTTTTCTGCATAAACCTGTCTTTGTTTGTGATAATCATTCTCAGTAATCTATAAGTTCCAATTTGAAAAACACGAAAGAGTTCTTGTTCTGTTTTGGGCAACCGTTTGTTTTTCATAATAGCTGACGAGGCCTTTAATTTTTGCCTTAATTCTGTTACAGTTTAAGCATAAAATCAAATAGTAATGACCTAACCCCATAGTTCGCTATGGGTATGGCATAAAAACCACTGCTGGACACTAAACCCGTCGTTTAGGAGCACCAGCAGTGGTTATCATCCGAAAGGGTGGTAGGTGGCGTAAGCCATCGCCTAGCGGCGGGTTTTGTGTATCTAATAATATGACAATGATAATAGCAACATTTGTTATAGCAATTTCTTTCGTTGTATTTTTTTACCTGTTCGCTAATATTTTTGTTCCGTTACTATTTGATATTCCAGCAACAATAAAACTTGGGCGAAAAAATATTATCAAACATAAACCCGTATTAAAAAAATGTATTATAACCGTATTAGTGTGTAGTGCAATTGCATCTATAATTTTGACACTTGCTTACTATTTTTTTATTAAATATTCGTTTGGTTTTTCCATAAGTCTATTTATCGGAGCTTGCTTAGCACTTTTGATGTCTTTATGGAAAATGGTTTGGTTATTTTCCCGTTACTCGGACAATTATTTAAAATGGTTGGATTTTTACAGAAAAGATAACTCGCGTTACTTAGAAACAGCCGATATGGGTATTATTGATGAAGCGTTAGGTGGAAAACCAGGAGAATTAGAAAAACAAACGAATAATAGGATTGATAAAATATTTAATAAAAAAATATGATCAGCGATGAAATTAAAAATGAAGTAGAGGGGTATAATTCTACTGAGTGGTGCCAGAGCTTAAGGGGAAAGTCGGCGGTTGCTTTATGTATTATTTTTGTTATAACTTTTTGGTATAGATCATTTTTGGCAATCTTAATTTTACCAATGATTTATTTTGCTAAGAAAGGAAGTCGATCGGCGATGATTATCGCCGGGATATATGCCGGTGTTCTAACGATTGTAAACGTGGCAGTTTATATCGGAAATAACTACAATGAACAAGGTGGGTTCGAATCAAGCGTTACACCCATTCTTATTTATTTTGGTATGTATATATACGCTTTAAACTTATTGAGGAAAGCTTATGTGATAGAGAAACTGCGAAGGGCTAAATATAAAAAGCCAAAAGAGTAGTTCTTGAAATAACAAAAACACCTGATGGAAATCAAGTGGTTTCAGTGTTTCGTATAGATAATAAAACCCATACAAAACTGGTAGATATTTCTGGGAGGGCGGACGTTCCTCCATTAAACTCGTCTGCAAAGACGGTTCCTCAGCAAATCCTTTCTGATGTCAGAAGTATTGATAAATCAAGCATATCACAAGCTAATATGGGGTCAATATCAAATAGAGTTATGAAAACCTTTGCCCAAATCTTCAAAGAACACCTAAAGCTTTGTAGCGACAAAATGCGGACAATTCGAGAGCTTTTAAATAGTGCAAAAAATGTTACGGATCCAGAAGCCAGATATATACTGACACGCTTAACTGATAAATACTTTGCTGAAATTGATGAAGCCAGCCAACTTTTTGATTCCAAATTTGGGAGAGAATTAAAAAACATACAAACAATATCAGAAGACGTCATTAAATAAAAAATATGGATCAAAAAAATGGAAATTAAACACGGATGTGATATGCCTAGTTGTGGAAAATGTCTCTATTCGGGTTGCAAAGATGATAATTGCCCCGTTCATACACTAGAAGCAAAATATGCTTGGCGGAAAAGAATGGACAGAATGGGAAGAATGGGTACTCGCAATAAAAAAAATCGTCAGCTTATTAAATTAAAATCGCCGAAATCTGGGGCGAATAAATAATATGGACCAAGAAACAAAGTTAAAACTTCGAAAATTTTTTATAGAAGCACTCGTGGAAACTCAAGCCGAATTAAGCTCCACACCTGAAGAACAAAGCATAACCAGCGTAGAAAGTTAGTAGCTCATCATATGAGAAGAAAATAGTCTAACGGTAAGTGGAGAGAGCTATTGTCTTCATCTAACAAGAGCGCACTATCTGAAATCGTAACACCATACTTAGTTTTTACTCGTTTTTGAGTTGCATTAGCTTGTTTTCCGCTTTTATGACCTAGGCCGACTTCGAACGCTATTTTACCATTACCCCGGATGCTGAGTATAAAGTCTGCGCCACCCTGAGTCCTATCATAAGCCAAAAGGCCAAATCCCGGCGCCACAAACTCTCTATAGAAATGGAGGCCGACAATATCCTCGAGCTGATAACCTCTTCGCATCATAGTTGTTCCATCAGAACCGGTAATGACAGACAGGGCGACCCTAATTGCCGGGGTCATAAAGAGATATTTAGCTTCTTTTCTAGCTATCTTTCCTGCTAAACCTAGAGCCGGAACTCTTATAATTAACTCGGCCTGAGTTAGGGTATCAAGAATTAAGTTTAGTGTTACATTTGTAATACCAAGAGCTTCACTGCACCTATTGACGCTCATTGTATTGGTATCTGCAAGAACAAAAAGTAAGGGTTTAATCTTGCTAAGAGTATTCACATCAAAACGTCCTATTTGTTGAATGTCGGTATTAATAATCTTGTCCATCATCTGGCTTACCGTTTCTAAAATCTTTACTTGGTCAGCGAGCTTACTTTTTAAGGTATATGGCAAGGTTCCTGTATCCAGATACAAACTAACATCATTTCTGTCAATAACCTTCCACTGGGCATTAACTCGTTCTGAGAGTCTGTTAAGTTTTTCATAAGCTTCCTTAGCAGAAGGAGAGAAGTATAGGGCCTCTTTAAGTTCTTCTTTTAGTTTTTTGTCTGGAAAGTGATTATTTTTCAGCATTAAAAACTCACAAAAACTTAAGGGGTATAGTTTTTCAAAAAATGTTCTTCTGGCAAGGTCATATTTTTCTATCTGTATGGAAACCGCTGAAGACCCACTAAATACGACAAAAATCTTTGTTGTTCTGTCGTACAGACTCTTTATTGTTCTTGTCCAATCTTTATCTTGATGGACTTCATCTATAAGAAGGAGGATGGGGTCTTCGAGTTTTTCAAAGCTTATACCAAGTATATGTTCGTAAGCATCAAAAACATCTTGAAGAGAGGCCCCAGCTGTTGCTGCCTGCTCAAGCGAGATATACAGTATGTGTCTATCTTTTAATCTATTTCTAAAAGTCATAAATATTTGAGCTAAAATCGTCGTCTTACCTGTTCCACTAAGACCGGGAATGGCAACATACCTTTCCCTTATTTTTCTAAGTAAAAAATCTTTTATATATTTTTCAACTCGATAATAAGCAAACCTCTTTGGGTATGCCCAATTAGGTCTTTCGAAAACATATCCCTTGAGTCTAGCTTCAGAAATCGTCAATTGATTTTGGACGAAAACTCGGGCCTTACTGTTAATATCTTCGGCTAATTTGTTATTTGGGCTGTTCATATCTACTTATATATCATACTATACAAGAAAGGCAATAGGGTTTAAAAGTGTGGATATTACTCACAAAATCGATAGCTCTACTTATTTTACAAACACTTATTTAGGCGGGGTCGAATTATACTCAAAAATAATCATTTGTTGATAAAAAATCATATACTTGGATAGTGTATTCAACTTGATATAAACCCTTCGATAGAAATCTCCACGGCCAAGAAAATCCCTTAGATTTAGGTCCGAGAATTTTTCTGGTAATGGCGTCGTAAGCCACGAGGTCGTGAGCTATGGTATTTCTATATACTAACAATTCTTCCAAGACAAGGACAAAATCTCCACGAAGCCCTTGTCCCTTAAGCTCCGCTATTACTCTTCCAAGCGTCCATCTTTCCATTCTCTCTTGTTCATATCCATACCCCCTATTAAGAAGGCCCTTAAGAGCGGCTTCAACGATCTGAACTTTACCCATAAAGATCCCGCATCTCTCCATAAAACTCATCCTTTCTATGGGTTCTAATCTTTTAAGTATCTTATTCTGAAGTCTTTTTGGCGTCATTCTCTTGGTTAAATCTTTTTTTGGAGTTTTTGTCATTTTTGAATAATAGTAAACTGTGTTTAATTTAACAATAGATAAGGTTGCCGGATCCAATATCAGATTTTCATTGGGTAGCAAACCCATAAATCTCCCGAATGCTCGGTATCAATAAATGCCAACGAAGACCTAACTCTGCAACATCGAAAATATAAACGGCTCACATATGTGAGCCGTTTATATTTCTCGCATATGTTGGCGAGAGAGGAAGCCGACTGCTCGGCTTCCGGGTGGGATTCGAAAGCCGGAACGATGTAATTTTCGCAATGGGCGAAAATTACCGTGAGGCAAGCCTATGGCCGAGCGTTCGGAAGAACGCGAGAGCTGGAGGCGAATCCCATTTCCACCTCCCGCAACATGAAAAATAACCCAGTAAAATCTGGGTTATTTTGTTGGAAGGGAGCAGGAATAAAGAACCGCTGGACACCAGGCTGGTAATATTGTATTTTAGACAACAGTTTTAGTTCTCTAAAAAGGGTAGTTTATGAATCTAATATATGTCTGTTTCGCAATTTACGTTATTGTAGACCTAATCAGTTCTCTTAGTAGGGCAGCCGAACATTCAGCTCGAGAAGCAGCCCACCAAAAAGCGATGAATGCGATTAAGAATATAGTTGAAAGCGAAGATAATTCTTCAGACGAAAAAGTAGCTAGTCTGAAGTTAATGTTTAGAAACGATGTTTTATAAGTAGCGCCGACTAAAAGTCGGCTTTTTCTTGGTCTAAATAGTATCTCCAAACCGCTTCAACCACCTTCTTGCAGGTTCTAATTTCTCCGCCTCCCCGCAACATCGGATTGACGAATGGCTTAAACCGTGCTAATATCTTGGCACGCTTTTTGTTCGTTGAAAAAGAAGACAGAATGCAAACAGTAAAGAACGTTCAGGATGCTTTTGGGCTTACTCCCAAAGAGTGGGCCGGACTTGCAGGCAAGAAAGTCCACTTGGGTGTAGGTGTTGGTCAGATTACAGAAGAGGCTGTATTCTGTGGTCTTATCTTTCGTGAGCAGTTGCTTGTTTTGAGAGAAGATACCCAAGACGACGATCCGATGGTGCTGGATGCTTTGCACGAAGCTAATAAGGTCAGGGTTCAGCTCGGAGACAGGGTCGAAGATCTTTACTGGGGCGATATTGTTGAACTTTGGCCACTTGAAAAGAAGTGAGAACATTGCAATGGTGCAGATAAATTGAATGTTGGTGCTGGCAATCCTCAATTTTCGGCATTGGCATGGTTAGAAGATCATGAGGAAACTTGTACCAGTTGTGGTGGTTCTGGTAAGGTACTTATCCTTAACTGACACTTGATGAGTTTGCCGACTAATACTCGGCCTTTTTATTCTGATAAATCAGCCGTGCTGGACTTATTAGAAATATGTGATAATATATAATCACTTTGATTTTTGACAAGGAGAAAGACGATGCAGACTCAGAAGGTGGATGTTGTTCAACTGTGCGAGGGGCTTAGTTCATTGGTATTAAAGAAGGGCAAATTTGTCCGTAAACTTGATGGATACGATAGCCAAAGAGATGGCACTTTCAGTAGTGGTTATCGAGAAGATGGTAGTGTTCACGAGTTAAAGACAAGGAACTTTACTGCTGAACTTACCAAATCAAGATGTTCAACTTGGAATTTGGGTGCCGATAGTGTTCGTAGCGAGGAACGCTTGCGGATTACTTATGGAAAAAGGTCACAATGTTTTGTAACCCATGATTTGGGCGGTGAAGTTAAGAGATTCGGGGCAGAAGAAATGTATCAAGGCACAGAAGAAATCAAACCAGAACCGTGGAAAGTGGACTCTGGTAAACTGCCGATGGAGTTAGTGGCAAACTATCTCAAGCGAAATTTGAAGAAAAGAAATTCAAAGAAAACAGCGGTGCCAAAGTTTTGAGTGTTCTTATCGTAAGCCTCCGCGGGCTTACCTGCCTACCGGCAGGCAGGCGCTCGGATTTTAGCCCCAGGTTTAATAAAATAAGACCCCTAATCGGGGGGTTCTTTTTTATTTCCTTCTGTTAACGTATTCCAGAAACGCTTCGCGAGAAGTTTTGCGGGGAACGAACATAAAATAATTTTTAAGCCGGGCGGTGTCTGCCACCCAGGGGTAGCGGATAAAATCCAGCAGGCCGGCCGGGAATTTTAACAACCGCAATTTCCAGAGAAGCGTAACTGCCGGATAAAGCACCCAAGCAGGGAGTGCCAACGTCGGTTTTCCGGTTAATTTACAGATTTCGCTATACCGGAGGACGCCGTCGCCGGAAACATTATAAACGCCATGCAATCCATACCGGACTATCGCTTCGTATAAAATTTTGCCCATGTCTTCCTCGCTTACGTATTGCATTGGCGGATCATAACCAAGAACGCGGAACATAACGGGCAGTTCGGCAACATAAGTCACAATATTATTGGTATGCGGTCCGAAAACAATTGCCGCTCTCAAAATAATAAATTCCATAGCGCTGGTTTTGATAAAATTCAGCACCCAATTATCTACGATCGCCTTATCTCGAGAATACTGGTAGGTCGGGTGACCGCGCCGCGGATAATCTTCATTTACCGGACTTTCCGTGTTATCCGGCCATGGACCATAAGCAGTCGTACTGCTTGTATAAACAACTCGCCTTACTCCGGCAAGCTGGCAAGCAAGGAAAACATTTTGAGTTCCAAGAATATCAATTTCTTTGGTCGTCTGTTCATCGTGTTGAGGATTGAACATCCAGGCAAGATGCAGAACGACTTTGATGTCGTATTTTTTAAGCACTTCTGCCAGTTTTCGGCTGTCATATCGTACATCCCACTGAATAAATTCTGTTTCCAGCCCCAGGGTCGGGGGCTTAACATCCAGCCCCAGAATAAATTCCACCCTCGGGTCTTCTTTCAATTTTGCCAACAACCCCTGGGCAAGATAACCGGACGAACCGGTAACCGCAACACGAAGTTTTTCCTGCATTTTGGTTTGCCTCTTTCTTTGTTTAAGTTGTCAAACAACGCCTGTAACCTAACATAAAAACGCGAATTTAATCAACGGCTTAACCGCTTAGCTTGACGCTCATCCCAATTATCGCTACTTTCAAAGAAAGTTTTTTTAAATTTAGGGAGTTGGCAGTGAGCAAAATATACGATATTGCCATCGTCGGCGGCGGAATAAACGGCGCGGCTACCGCATGTTATGCGGCTGCGCGCGGATTATCGGTCATACTTTTAGAAAAAAATCTGTGCGGGCGGCAGACGACTGCCGGTTCCAGCCGATTAATCCACGGGGGGTTGCGTTATCTTTCTTACAATATAGATACCGCGCTGGCATCTTGCAGAGACAGTGGTTTGATCATCCGAATGGTTCCTCATTTGCTAAAGCGGCAAGTGTTCATTATGCCCATCTTTGAGGAAGAAAGATGGATTACAGAATTCGCGGAAACGTATTTGGAACTTTATGACCGATTCCAGCCGTTAAAGGGCGGGATGCCCCATGTACGTCTTTCCCGGCACGATGTCCGCGCTTTAATTCCCGGAATCAGCATGAATGTTGTTGAAGGATTAACTTTTGACGAATGGCTGATAGATCCGGTCGCTTTGGTAAGCGAACATGTCAAGGCCGCGAAAAGTCGAGGAGCGGAAGTTTTAGAAAATGCCGAGGTAAAAACCATCCGTCATTGTCAATCCGGTCAGTTTGCTTTGGAAGTATTTTTGGATGGAAGAAAAAGAACCATAGAAACCAAGACCATGGTCAATGCCGCCGGTCCGTGGGCTGATAGAGTAGCCGGCTTATTGGGCCTGAAATTAGCCCTGCGGCCAACCAGGGGCGTACATTTGCTCTTTGAAGGGCAACTTGCTCCTTACGGATTAACTTCTAAAATCGGCCCAAACGCGCACATTCTTATTTCCCAGCTTGGCAAAACCACATTGGTTGGTCCCACCGATGACGCTGTGCTAAACCCTGACCCGGACATTTTAGTTGTCCGACCAGAAGAAAGAAAATCTCTTTTGGATGCTGTAGAAAAAGTACTTCCAGGGATAACCGGCCAGCGACGGTTGATAGGCGCAACGGTAGCGCTCCGGGCCTTGCCGGACGAACCGGTGGTTCCCAAAAAAATCTCCAGGGATTTCCAAATTATTTCCCACGAAAACGAGGGATTACCCGGAGCAATTTCTGTTTTTTCCGGAAAAATGTCCGAATATCATCTGATGGCCAGCCGAATAGTAAATCAGCTTGGCGGATTTTTACAGATGGATAGTTGGCAAAACGAACTCCATGCTTATCGGATGCCTGATTTAAAAAAAATCTCATTGCAACCGAAGGAATACAAGCGGATCAAAGTGTTGGTGGAAAATTTTCAGCCGAGCGCTTGGCGTTTGAAGAGACAGATGAAGGCTTGGACGTACCTGGCCGGAGCGTTTTTTTGGCATTGGCCCAAAAAGGTTTTTGCCAACCGGCGCGGACTCGCGATTTTTAAGAAAACCTATGCAGTTTCACCTGAATTAGCACCAGCTTCAATGGTTGATACGGCAGATTTGTGCGAGAAATTGCGAACAATTCTGGGTGCAGACAAGGTTTCTGATGAAAATGATTTGCGCCAATCCTTAACCAAAGACAAGTGGCCGCGGCTTTTCTTGGAAAATTCGGAAAGTTTGGCAATAATAGTGGTTCAACCGGAAACCGCGGAAGATGTTTCTAAAATTCTGGTTTTTGCTAATGCAAATAAGATTCCGGTTATTCCTTATGGTGCGGGTTCCGGAGTTTGCGGCGCAGTAGTGCCAAATCAACCGGCAATAACGATGGATATGCGACGGTTTGATCGTATCTGCATTTGTGAGGCGGCATTGTGTATAATTTCGGGCACCGGCGTAAATGGCAAACTTCTGGAGAAATCCTTAAATTGCGCAACTCCGGCTTTTACGCTCGGACACTTCCCGGCTTCATTGAGTATTTCTTCGGTCGGCGGTTGGCTTGGCACGCGTTCATCCGGCCAAGAATCCACAAAATATGGGGACATTGACGATTTGGTCATTGAGATAGAGGCAGTATTCCCAAATGGTGACATCCGAAGAATGCCCGGAAAAGAAGCAAAAAAATATATCGGCAGCGAAGGAACGCTTTGTGTTTTTACCGAAGCTGTTTTCCGCATCTGCCCGCTTCCAGAAAAACGGTATTTTTGTGCCTATAGCTTTAACAGTTTCGCTGATGGCATCAAAGCATTGGAAAAAATTGCCGAGGAGGGGCTAAAACCTAATGTTTTGCGCCTTTATGACGCTTTAGACGCGATACTGGCGTTTCCAAAAGAAAAAAGCCGGGGAACATCGCGGAAAATGGTCGCGGCCCTGCGTTACGCCCCGTTGATCAATCGCCTGGCACATAAGATGGAAAAACTAAAAACAATGAAACCGCTGCTTATCTTGGTAACAGATAGCAGCAACTCCACGGCCACTGAAGAATTTAATTCGGTCCACAGTGTTTTACTTCGTTGCGGTGCCAAAAGCTTGGGCGAGAAACCGGCACGCATATGGTATGAAAAGCGGTTTGCCCTGAATGACGAAAAACTGAAAGAAATTTTTAATGCCGGCGCCTTCGTGAATACATTGGATTTTTGGGCAACCTGGAAAAAAATGCCTGAAACCTACGATACCATTCGAAAAGCAGTCAGTCCGTATGCGCTTTGTTTCGCGCATATTTCTCATTTGAGCCGATCGGGTGCTTGTCTTTATATAACTTACGTCGGCAGAGCGGACGGCAAAGAAAAAAACATAGCATTATATGACGCCGCTCGAGATTCAGCTTTGGCCGCCTGTGTTGCTGCTGGCAGTCAAATCGAACACCACCATGCCATTGGCTTAGAAAAACTGCGTTTCTGGAAAATATCTAACCCGGAACGCCATGAAGAGTTGCGAACACTAAAGAAAATTCACGACCCAAACAACATTATGAATCCGGGGAAATTAATAGTCGATTAATCCCGTTATTATGACGGGGTTTTTTATTTTTCTACATCCGTCGGGGGAATGCATAAAGACACCTGCTCACATTGCCAAAACGGCAAAACAGGAGTAGTTTAAGCGCAAAGTTCGTTGAAATTGAAGGAAAAATGGGCCCAAAATATCTGGTACTCGGCACCGGTGTAGGCAAGGCAATCGCTTATGCTCTCCTCAAAAATCCCGACAACTTCGTCGCTATCGCGGATGTTAATCTAAAAACAGCAATGGCTGTCAGCGATTCCTTAACCAGAATGTCTGGAAAAAATCGTTACGGCTGCATGTCGATAAAATTCCGAGTCGGAAATCCTAATACTGTCCGGCTGTTTAAATTTTTTGACGTAGTCATCAGCGCCCTTCCGGCCAAATATAATCTTGGGCTCGCTGAAGAAGCTATCAGAGCCAGAGTACATTTCTGCGACCTTGGCGGTGTTGTAGAAGTTACAACTCAAATGCTGGAACTAAACAAAAAATATCCCGGCATGCATGTATCGGTAGTCCCCGATTGCGGGCTGATGCCGGGTTTGGGAATCGTTATCGCAAAAAAACTGATGCATGATCTGGGCGGAGCAGAGACCATTGAGATTTTAGTAGGCGGACTCCCCCAAAAACCGCGGCCGCCAACCTTCTATCAAAAAGTTTTTCATCCGGAGGGACTGAAACATATTTGCTACGACCCGGCGCCGATTCTGTCCGGAGGCGAGATCAAATGGGTAAAGCCGTTTCACGACTATAGCCAGATAGACGTACCCGAATTACGGCGTTTTTCCGGCACGTTCAAAGGGCGCATTGAATCATTTGTTACAGCAGGGGCATCTCTTGCCGCCGATTCATTCCGCGGTTGGGGCGTGAAATACTTTGCCGAGAAGACCGTGCGCTGGCCCGGCTTTGCAGAATTCTTCAAAAACATTCCGGAAAACGAGTTCAAAAGAACAGTTGAAGAACATCTGACTATTCCCGTCAATGCCGAAAATCCGGATTTGGTTTGGATGACGGTAACGGCTCAAAATGGTTCAGCAAAAAAGTCCGTGTCCCTTCTTGATCTCTTTGACGAAAAAACAGGCCTTACCGCCATGCAGAGAACGACAGGATTTACAACCGCAATCATCGCCGAAATGATGGCCGAAGGAAAAACTAAACCGGAAATTAACACGCCGGAGAATGCCTTTGACCGCCCCGGCATGAATGAAATGCTTGATAGGTTCAGCCGCTTAATTCCTTTGACATAAAACCAAATGTCCCCGCTAAGCGGGGACATTTTTAATGCCACAATTACTATTACTGTAAAATTTGGGCCTGGAGCAAAATCCTTCCGACGTTACCCGATGAACCGCAGCTTACAGCCAATTCCTTGGGAAGACCCGAACCGGACAAAGTGATTACTTTGTAACCAAAGGCGGATAAGTCGTATTTTGTTCCTCCGACCATAACCGTTCTTGCGCTTGCCGACCTGTTATCCAGCATAACGCTTGTTCCGTTTTTATAGGTAGGGCTTTGGGGAACCACTTGGCAACGTTCATCAAATTGTATCCTCCTGCCCTCATATTCCTTAACAGCATCGCTATAGCTTTTAGTCGGAGCAGTCGTAGCGCCTTTCTTGACCGGCTTGGCCGTCGTTTCCGCAACAGGACTTGGAGATGTTGTTGTTTCAACTCCGGTATATTGACCTGCCCACTTCCCTCCCCAAAAATAGACAACGGCGATAATCGCCAATCCCGCCAATATCCAAAAATATTTTCCCATTATTTATTCTTGTGTCTTGGGTTTAAAATCAAAACAACAAGCAGTTAATTACTACATGCATTATAGTCAATAGATGTTTCAACGGCAAAGAAGGTTATAAACAACCCGTTAAACAAATTTGACCAATAACACATTATCTGCTATAATAATGTTAGCCGTGAATGCGCGGCTTGAGTGGGCCCATAGCTCAATGGTTAGAGCCGCCGGCTCATAACCGGTCTGTTCCTGGTTCAAGTCCAGGTGGGCCCACCACTCTTTGACAACTCTTGTGGCGCTGTGGTGGAATTGGCAGACCGTGGGGACTTAAAATCCCTTGGAGGCAACTCCGTGTCGGTTCGAGTCCGACCAGCGCCACCACCCGCCCATTCGTGGACCGATAGCTCAGTGGCAGAGCAGCTGACTTTTAATCAGCGGGTCGGGGGTTCGATACCCTCTCGGTCCACCACCCCCTCTCTCGTGAGAGGGGCTTTCGCTTAATAAAACAAAGTGATAATTTAAATTAACACACGGAGACGTGCTAGAGTGGTTGAATAGGCCGCACTCGAAATGCGGTATACCGGAAACGGTATCGGAGGTTCGAATCCTCCCGTCTCCGCCAGAAATCGCCAAGGCATTAGGCGTGCCAATGGAAGATTTAGTATAATAACATTAATCAAACTATGGAAATTCTTTCACTCATTAAATTCGTACTCATTCAAGTCTTTGGCTTGGTAATTTCTTTTATTGCCGCGGGACTCTTTATTTTCTGGATTATCCGCAAGTTCCATTCGTGGAAGATTGCCGCCGTTTTTTCAGTAATTCTCGTTGGAATCTCACTTTTTCTTTTCATGCCCTATGCATTTCCGGAACGATTGCAATATCCTTTCTTTTTGAAAACATTTGGACCCGCTGACGGACCTGGTCTCCCGTTTAAAAATGTTGCCATGTTTTTTGCGAAGTCAGGGGGCATGGAACGAGTTGCTTCCATTGCGCGCGACCCCAATGATGTGCCTCCACCAATTACGCGTACTTCGCCGGAACAAGTAAAAATTGAATTGGAAACCAAGGAGGTCATAGCCGAAATGGCTCCCGGCATCTCTTTTAACTACTGGACATTCAACGGCACGGTGCCGGGGCCTTTCTTACGCGTCCGTGAGGGAGACACGGTTGAGTTGACATTGAAAAACCATCCTTCCAGCATTCACCATCACAACATTGACCTTCACGCAGTTACCGGCCCCGGTGGCGGAGCGGTACTCACGAATATCGCCCCCGAAGAATCCAAAACTATGACGTTCAAGGCTCTGAATCCAGGTCTTTATGTTTATCACTGCGCCCATCCCAATGTCGCCACTCATGACGCTCACGGCATGTACGGCTTGATTTTAGTTGAACCAAAAGAAGGTTTGCCCAAAGTTGATCGGGAATTTTACGTCATGCAGGGAGAATTTTACAGCACCGGAGGTTTGGGTAAAAAAGGATTGCAAATTTTTGACGCCAAGAAAATGCTCGATGGACATCCGGAGTATGTTGTCTTCAACGGCAAAACTAAGGGATTGGTTGGCAACATGAAGGCGAACGTCGGAGAATCTGTGAGAATTTTTATCGGCAACGGCGGCGTCAATTTCATCTCATCATTTCACGTCATCGGCGAAATTTTTGATACTGTATACCCCGAAGCCTCCATCGGAGGCGCGTTGTTCAAGAATGTCCAGACAACGCTGGTTCCAGCAGGTGGTGCGGCGATCACTGATTTTAGACTGGAAGTGCCGGGGAAATATATTCTCGTAGATCACGCCCTTTCGAGACTAGATCGCGGCGCGTGGGGAGTGCTTGAGGTGGCTGGGGATAAAAATAAAGAAGTATTTGACGGAACTGAAGACATGCCGACCGCGGCCGGGCACTGAAAATTAACTTGATTCTGTCGATAAACCAGCATCATGAAACTTGGAATCATTTTACAATCCAACAAACCAGAGCACGCATGGAATACATTCCGTTTCGGTATTACTGCGCTTAAAGCTGACCACCAAGTTGAAATCTTTTTGATGAGCGAGGGGTCAGAACTTGAGACTATCCCCGACAGCAAAGATTTTGATGTTTCGGTAAAAGTGGTGGAATTCAAAGAGTTGAAAGGTCAAATTTACGCTTGCGGCACTTGCCTGAAAGTGCGCGGCAAGGAAAAAAGCAGGATTTGCCCCGTTGCCACCATGTCCGACTTGCTTAAAATGGTCGAGAGTTCAGATAAGGTTTTAGTTTTCGGCTAACTCAATAAATATGAAAAAACTTATTTTCACAATTTTTGCGGCAGTTGTTATTGGCTCGTTCGCCGTCAATGTAAACGCACAAATGATGGGCGGATTTTCTAATTCTTCGGCGGATTGGAACGAAGTCGTTGAGCATACTAATCGCGAAGAACAGGAAGGCAAAGAACTTTGGAGGAAACTTCAAGCCAAAGAAGTCGCGTGCGAGAATTTGAGCGATGAGCAATTCGGGGTTCTCGGTGAATACTTTATGGGGCAAATGGCTGGAGATTCGCACGCGGCAATGAATGCGATGATGATACAGACGCACGGCGAGGAAGGCGAAGAACAAATCCATATTGTTATGGGCAAACGGCTCTCCGGTTGCGATACATCGGCGGCCTTCCCCGCCGGAAGCAGCGGTTGGATGCCGATGATGAATATGATGTGGGGAGGGTGGTCGTCTCCCTTTGGCAGTAATAATTCAACAAACAATATGATGAATTTTGGATTCGGACCTTTTGGCGGTTTCGGCTGGATTTTTATGACCCTCTGGTGGGTCTTGATAATCGCTGGCATCGTCGCGCTTATCAAATGGCTCACAAGCCAATCGCGCGGCAATCACGAGAAATCCGCACTTGAGGTTTTGAAAGAACGATACGCCAAAGGCGAGATTGATAAAAAAGAATTTGAGGAGAAGAAAAAGGACTTGGTTTAGAATGTGCCGCCAAAGGAAAACTTGAAATCGTTCTTTTCGTTCCGATTCAAGGGAGCAATCCCCGCCGTTTTATAATATCTCCTAAAAACGGCGGAGAGTTGTGCGCGAACAGGAGGGTGGGTTAAGTACATACAGATTTGTTTGTGCCTTAGCACAATCCATATTCTTTGAGTTACCACGACCAGTAAACGAAGCCACAAAGGTTTCAAGCTACCACTAAACATGGAGAGGAAGCGCCTCGTCTCGCCGCAAGGACGGAGAAATGAACAACTCCAAAGAACCACAAATGATATAATGCAAATGTTCATTTCGTAGTCTGTAGCGGCGAAGCAAAACCAAAAATTTCCTTTCCATTTTTTGTCGGCTCCCCCCACACCCCCCGCCGAAGAAAAGAAGAAAGGGAAGGAAAATTTTTGGTTTTTGCTCCCGCGACCGAAGGGAG
>Ga0209542_10002894_pt1 | contig 37724 bp, 30 predicted proteins | sample RifCSPhighO2_01_FD_184028 | JGI IMG/M metagenome (GOLD analysis project Ga0209542, IMG submission 184028) | Soil microbial communities from Rifle, Colorado - Rifle CSP2_plank highO2_0.1 (SPAdes) (version 2) | ecosystem: Environmental > Terrestrial > Deep subsurface > Rock core/Sediment ... | reverse complement strand
TTGCAGAAGTGGCAAGCGAGATGGCGTCCTTGAGCGCTTTTTTCGGAGTGAACATGTTCAAAGATTGGAAATGGCTAGAGCATACGGAAATCTACCAAAAAGTGGCGCCCAAAATGGAACGCTCTCCGCTCCGCTCGCCGAGACTACGCCGCGATTTCTCTATGTGCACAAAGATCGATAGGTATACAATTTCTAACCCATGTCCCAAGAGACTCCGGAGAATAGGCAGGAGGAATACAACAATGCGTGTGCATCGCTTCTTGCGGCTCTGGAAGATACATCGGGGGATAACGTATCGGAACTGTCAGAATTTCAGCCGCAGGCTCTCAGACTACGCCTGCCCTGGAATTTCTTTTATCCACCGAGAGGTCTGGAGACTAAACTGGTAAAGCGATCTTTCGATGCAGGTCGGCAAACGCTTCTCCAGCGGGTGACTTCTATCCAATTCCATGAAAACGTCATTCGCTCTGCACTGCTGAAGATCTCAGAAATAAATCGAAGCGTGATCGCAATTACACTGACCCAGCCGTTCCTCTCCATCCTCGATAGGGTTGAGGAAGGATTTGATGGGGCACCGAAACAAGGAGTCAGATGGTCAGGATCACCCCTGCAGAATCAGCGGAGAGATATCCATCGATGGCTGGAACAGATTGTTCACGGAGATCTGGAGCAGGCGTTTGCCGGTGTCCGCCACCGGCGTTCAAAGACAAAGCCGACGCTCCCAACACGGACCGCGGCGATGCAGAAGGGATTTGCCGGACTGCTTCAGGATTGGCAAACGACCATTGAGCGCGATGATCCGGGGGCAAGATCTTTCCTCGATGGAATTCTTCCGGACGATGTCGGAATCGAATTGCGGGGCACAGACTCTCGACTCGATCCGGCCAAAGTAAACCTCTGGATCTCAGCAAAGCATGCCACACGAACCAAATCTACCGATTTCACCCGTTCCCATCGCCACTATGTGCGACCGCTCATCAATCAAGATCTTTTTTGGAAACCGGTTCGAAAGTGTGTTCAAGGAAAGCTCGACTCCGGAGTTCCGATGGAAAAAGTGATCGACAGAAAATACCTGAAGAAAAACAATATAAATCACCAATCGTGGAGCGCGTCGCTCATCAATGCACTGCAGAAATCGGAACGAGCGACCATTGCGGAGTATGTACTCGCAACAGAAACTCTAAAGACAGACTGGCTGCATGGTATCGTGTCGACAGATCCGGACAGAGACGCTTTCGATTTTCTTGAACTGGAACATCAGTGCAGCATCATCCGTGATGGAAGAATTTCCGGCTATTGATTACACAACTTCGGATTCACCTGACAGTCCCCCGGCACCACAATCGCCTCCTGATAGTTTTCCTTAATCTCTTTGATCGTACGCGGCGAAGGGCGGAAACCGAGCAGGCGGCGCTGTATGTTGATAGCCTGCACAGAACTGATGTTCTTGCGGGATTCGGTATCAATGCCGCGGCGAATACCGGTGCCATTGAGCACTCCGAAGGTTCTCAGGCGGGTCTGCGCGCGGTCAAACCGGTCCCCGCGGGAGATTCGCTGATATTGCACAAGCCACAGACAGCGCGTCTTCGCCTCGGGCGGTGCAACGCGATGGCAATCGTCGCGGTCAACATGGGAACGGATCCGGTTTTCGAGCGCCTCTCTCAAAGGTTCGGAACCAGAACCTTTCGGATCAAAAACTGCTTCGTTCAGCTTTCCCTCCTCACCGATAGCACTCTGACGATCCGCATCGGAAGAGCCTTCCCCGTAACCGGTTCTCTCCGTATCTTCCCGCGGAGTAATCGCGTTCCTGCGGCGCTTTTCGGTGCGCAATGCGCTACCGGAAAGACGGCTGCCCTCGACTGTTTCACTCGCAGCATCTGTAATCTTCTTTAATTCCTTGAGGCAAATCGCATACTCTTCCAGTTCCCATTCGGTCCTTCCCCCGGGATCGCAGTTCCTGTTGATGAGGCGCGCCCGGATGCGCGACTGGCGGTTCAATGAAAGATCTTTGAGTTCTTTATCCGTTTCCGGCACCTCGAAGGTAGGTTCCGCTCTTTCCTCTTTTCTTTCCGTTATGACTATTCCAAGGTCGCCGAAACGGTTTGTAAGAGTCCGGTTGCGGAATTCCGTCTTTTTCTCCCTGCGACTGACATCCTTTGTTTTCTCTTCATCCCACAGAAAACACCACCGCTCCAGATGCTCTGTACTCTGAAAAGTTTTCGGCGATGAAGAATTGTACAAATACCTCTGAAAGCGGATTTCCGTCTTGTGATCAACCGGTTCCGACTGGCGACCCGTTATTTCTGTGCAATCCTGTTCACCCAAAACCGGAGCGGCATGCGTGCGCAAAACCGGAGCGACCGCGATCACCGTGAAAGCCATAAGAATAAGGAAGCGCTTCACGGTACACCAGTGTACCACAGATACAGCCGCACAAGCAGGGAGTTTTCATACGGCTTCGCTACCGGATCGTTAAGCATTCCTCCCCTTTACTGTTACCTATATCGGTGAAGCGGGATCGCTACGCCGATATTGCGTAAAGCAGAGAAAAACATTGCGATTGTTTTTCCGCGAAACCGTATCAGCGCAAACCGACCGCTTGCCGGACGCGTTCCATCGTTTGTTCCGCAATGTTCTTCGCTCGTTTAGAACCCTCGGTGATCACCGCTATCACTTCCGCATCCTTGAGGAGCGCCCTGCGCTCCCGCATGGGTCTGAAATAATCCATGAATGCTTCAAAGAGCATTTTCTTGGCATCCCCGTATCCGAGGCCGCCTGCCTGATATTTCTTTGCAAGTTCCTTTTTCCCGCTTTCATCGAGGAGAAGTGAGTGGATCTGATACACGATGCATTCCTTCGGATCCTTCGGCTCTTCGACCCCTTTCGAATCGGTGACAATTCCCATAATCGCCTTTTTCACGGCTTTCTCATCGGCGAAGAGCGGAATCGTGTTGCCATAGCTCTTGCTCATTTTTTTGCCGTCTATCCCCGGGACGACCGCAGCCTCCGAAATACGCGGCTCCGGAGCCACAAGTATATTTTTTCCGTAACGATTATTAAATTTGATCGCGATGTCTCTCGCAATTTCGACATGTTGCTTTTGATCCTTTCCAATAGGAACAACATCGGCGTCATAGATGAGAATGTCCGCCGCCTGCAATACAGGGTACGAAAAAAGTCCCACATTCGCCTCCAACCCCTGTTGCACCTTGTCCTTAAAACTCACTGCACGCTCAAGGAGTCCCATCGGGGTAACGCAGGAAAGAATCCATGCGAGTTCGGCATGTTCGGGAATATAAGACTGGAAGAAGAGTGTGCCGCGGGACGGATCAAACCCGCAGGCAAGAAAATCTTTCGAAAGTTCCTGGCGAAATTCACGCAACTGATCGGGATCATGCATCGTCGTGAGCGCATGGAGATCCGCAATCATCAGGAGATTCTCTTCTGCCCCCAAAAGTTCGATATTCTGCTTAAAGTAACCGAAGTAATTCCCAAGATGCGGCGCGCCCGATGGCTGGATACCAGTGAGGATTCGCATAGCGAACAGAAGTGTATCACAGCAAAAAGCGACAAGCGGAAAGCGACTAGCGACTAGCTAACCGCTAATCACTAATCGCTGTTCGCACCACTTCCACAATAATTTTTACTTCAAGTTGACCTTGGCGCCAACCGCCTCCAGCTTCTTCTTGGCCGCCTCTGCCTCATCCTTCGGCATTCCCTCCTTGAGCACGCCTCCGGCATCTACCTTGGCCTTCGCTTCGCCAAGACCGAGACCCGTGATTTCGCGGACAACCTTAATGACCTGAATCTTCTGCGCGCCGGCATCGGCAAGCTCGAGATCAAAGGAAGTCTGCTCCTCGGCGGGAGCGGCTGCTGCACCTGCAGGACCTGCGACAGCGACTGCTGCGGGAGCGGCGGAGATGCCGTAGACCTCCTCCATATATTTAACGACATTGTTGAGGGAGACGACGTTCAGTTTTTCGAGAGCGTCGATCACTTTTTTCTCGTCTGCTGAGAGTGTGACTGTATCGGACATAAAGATTAGGGGAAGAAAAATTGAAAATTGACAATTGAAAATTAAGACGCAGAAGAAGATTTTTTCGCCGCTACCTCCTTTAGAGCAATTGCAAAGGAACGGAGAGGCGTGCTGCACATCGAGGCAAAATTCCGGAGCGGGCTCTGGATCATACCGGCAAACTTCGCAAGGAGTTCCTCTCTGCTCAGCAGCTTTGCAAGCTCCTGAGCTTCTTTCTCTGAGAGGATTTTGCCATTGAGCAAGCCTCCGGTGAGTTTTACCTCATCGTTCTCACGACTAAATTCGAACACCACCTTGGCGCCCGAGACTTCGTCCTCAAAACTGAAGATGAACGCCAAAGGCTCCGTGCCCATCATCTGATCGGTGATTTCCGTCATCCCCTCTTCCTTCGCAGCAATTCTCAAAAGAGTCTTCTTTGCGACCTTCATCTTCGCGTTCTTTGCACGAACGCGGCGGCGGAGATTCGATACATCGAGCACCGTGAGTCCGCGGTATTTGAGCCACACGAGAGACTTAGCCTTCTTCAGGTCTGCCCGGAGCTCCGTAATCTGTGCCTGCTTCTGAACTTTCGTGAGTGCCATGGTGCTTCGAGACGGGAGTGGCGCGTCATCCTAAGGAGCTTATAAGTGAAGTGGTAAACGTCTGAATAAATGACTGACGCGCCACTCCCTCCTCAGCATGACACTAAAATCGCTGGACTCGGGGAAGGAAATAATTCATCCGTCCGGGAGACCAGCGAGGCACACGGCACGAACTCGCAAGCCGGAGCCGACTAGTCGATGCTGTATACCTCGGGAGGACTTACTTTCAGCCCTGCGGGCCTATCGCCTCCGGTCTTCGGACAAAAGGCAGTATAAAGCCCTGTTCGCAGAAGTCAAGTGACCCGTACCTTAGAAAAGAAGTGATTTCATCCTGGGACGATTCCCCTTAAGAGAACGCCGACAAAATACGCAACCGTGGCAGTCATGGCTCCAAGCCCCACGATTTCCACCGGTCCCCAGAACAGTCGCTCGCGGGTCACCCACGAACGGAGCAAACCGAGGAGCGTGAGGGCAATACCGGTCGAAGCAATGGCAATGGAAAACCGGAGCTCGAGTGGGATATCGATGACATAGGAAAACACCGGAATAGAGCCGAAGATGATGAACGAAACGAATGTCACAACGCCATGGAGCCATGGGTGCGCCGCTGCAGAGGGACTCATGCCGTGCTCCTCGCGCATCATCGTCTCCGCCCACACGCGCTCATCCGATGTGATCCTCTTCACCACCATATCGAGCTCCTGCCCCGCAAAACCCTTCCCCGCATAGATCTCACGGATTTCTTCGCGCTCGATGGGCGCATCTTCGCGGATTTCCCTCAGCTCTTCCTTATACAGGCGCTCATAGTTATCACGCTCGGAGCGAATGGAAACGACATTGCCGACTCCCATACTCAGAGCATCGGCAAAGAGGTTCGCATATCCGAGGATGATGACCACGTAATTTGGAAGTGTCGCGCCTTCGGATCCCGAAACAACCGCAAACGTGGTGACAATGCCGTCGATTCCGCCGTAGACGATATCCTGAATGAACGGCGCAAGGGGCGAGCCGTGAATATCTTCCTCACGGTGAGCCTTGAGCGCGGCACTTGGGATGTGATCAGCCATTACAGAGAAGTGTATCAGAGGCTCTCCTGCTACAATCAATTTCCTTATGTCCGATCTGATTTTCGATGGCCTGAATATCGAGCAGAAGAGAGCAGTGGAAACACTCGAAGGACCGGTCCTCATTCTTGCGGGTGCAGGATCGGGGAAGACGCGCGCACTCACCCACCGCATCGCCCATCTGATCGCGCGCGGGGTGCCACCGTGGCAGATTCTCGCAGTCACGTTCACGAATAAAGCGGCGAATGAAATGAAAACCCGCATCACGAATCTCCTCAAGCTCTCCGATCCGAACCAAAAGCAACTTCCCGTGATGGGAACATTCCACTCCGTGTGCGTCCGGATCCTGCGTCGCGATATCGAAAGAATCGGAAGGAACAGAGATTTTGTGATTTACGATATGGATGATCAGGAAAAACTGATGAAGGAAGTGCTGCGGGAAATGCAGATCGATCCCAAGGAACTCAAGCCGAAGACCGCAATCGGGCACATCAGCCGCTTTAAATCCGAGGCATTCAACCCGAAGGAAGTGGCGGCGCAGGCAACCCATTCGACAAGCTCAGGGCAGGCCTCGGAATGGACTGCGCGCGTCGTAAAGATTTATGACCGCTATCAAATGACGCTGCGGCAGCACAACGCCATGGACTTCGATGATCTGATTCTGGAAGTCATCCGGCTCTTTCGCGAGGTGCCTGATGTTCTCGACCGGTATCAGGAAACGTGGCGCTACCTGAACGTGGATGAGTATCAGGATACGAACCATGCGCAGTACCTTCTGATCTCGCTCCTCGCGGAAAAATACCGGAACCTCTGCGTCATCGGCGATCCTGATCAATCCATCTACGCATTCCGCGGCGCGGACATACGGAACATCATGCAGTTCCAGCAGGAATATAAGAATGCAGCCGCAATCAAGCTGGAACGAAACTACCGCAGTACACAGCAAATTCTGGATTGCGCCGATGCCGTGATCGCCGCAAATCCCGGACGGCCGGAGAAGAAAATGTGGACAGAACGGGTCGACGGAGAGAAAATCGTTCTCCATGAGATGAGGGATGAAAAAGAGGAAGCACGCGAAGCGGTGAAGAGCGCCATGGATGCCATGGCGCAGGGCATCCCCTTAAATGATCAGGTGATTCTCTACCGCACGAACGCGCAGAGTCGCCTCTTCGAAGAAGCATGCATGAAGGCAGGCGTCCCCTACCGCATTCTCGGCGGGGTCAAATTCTATGCGCGCCGCGAAGTGAAAGATGTTCTCGCCTACCTCCATACGATCCATAACCCCGCGGACGCTCTCTCGCTTTTACGCATCATCAACGTGCCAAGCCGCAAGATCGGCACGACGACGATTGAAAGAATCCAAATGTATTGCAGCGAAAAGCAGTGCAGTCTGTGGGAAGCGCTGAAGAACATACGGGAGATCGATGGAATCGCAGATCCTGCGAAGGAGCGCATACGGGAATTTGCGGAACTCATCGAAAAATACCGCGAGCGCAGACTCCATATGAACGTCTTCGATCTCACGCGCGGACTCCTGCAGGAAACAAAAATGGAAGCATGGGTCAAAGATGACACATCTGAGGGGGAAAGCCGCTGGGAGAACGTCGGGGAACTCCTCTCTGTGATGCAGAAGTACGAAAAACTGGAACCCGAGCAATCCTTCGTGAACTTCCTCGAAGAAGTCGCTCTCGTTTCGGAAGTGGATAAGCTGGAAGACACGAGAAGCGATGCTCTCACTCTGATGACACTGCACCTCTGCAAGGGGCTCGAGTTCAGACATGTGATCATTGCAGGATGCGAAGAGGGAATCTTCCCGCACGCGAATGCGCTCTTTAATAAAGAGCAACTCGAGGAGGAGCGGCGCCTCATGTACGTGGGAATGACCCGTGCCAAAGACGTGCTGCGGATTTTCGCCGCGCGCAGCCGTATGCAGTTTGGAAACACACAGGCGAATCCCATGAGCCGGTTCCTCGACGATATTCCGCCGCAGCTCACGGAACGCAAGAGTGATGATTTAATGAGCGGCGTTCTGTGGCGGCAATCAAGTGTCATGCTGAGTAGCCCCGCAACGTCCTTCGATACGCCCTTCGCTCCGCTCAGGGCTACTCAGGATGACACGGCGGGGCGTATCGAAGCACGGTCACGATCATCCAAAAATCGCATCGAACCCTTCCGCCAGCATCAGGATCTCACCGTAGAATTCAATCAGGACGCCCTCGCACGGGATGACTTTAATCAGGATAGGAGTGATGATCTCGCAGAGGGCTCACGCATCCGCCATCCCGTCTTTGGTGAGGGCACCATAACGGGAAGGCGGGGCGACGTCGTGGATGTACAGTTCGATTCGGGAGAGAAAAAGAGATTTGCCTTAAGCATCGCTCCATTGCAAATGATCACATAGCGCTCCCTGCCCGCCGTAGCCAAGAGGCGAAGGCGGGAGTATCGCTCCATTGGAGGTGATGTAAAGATCAGCGGATCGCATCCACATCATCCGCGAGACTTCGGAGCGTCATCTCTGAGTCTTCCCACGAAAGACATGCATCAGTAATCGACTGACCATACTCAATCTGATCAGCAGAGGTCTTTCCTGCAAGCGACTGACTCCCTCCTTTCAGGAAGCTCTCCATCATGAATCCGCGAACGAGCCTGTATGACGCACGCCCTTTCTTGAGGTGATACATCACGGTATCAATAACTCCGGTCTGCAATGATTCATCCTTACTGCCATTCAGGCGGGAATTATCATGGCTTGCATCAACGATGATTGCAGGATTCACAATCTGAGATTTGGGGTCCGTGAGCAGCCGGTCGGCCTTGGCAAGTGATGCGGGATCGTAGTTTGCATGCGGCTCCTGTTCGCTCCCGCGGAGGATGAGGTGAGCGTAGGCATTGCCGGAAGAATGCTCGTGCTTGCCGCCAAGATAGAGATCGTGCGGCCGCTGTGCGACATACACTCCATCGACGCCATGCCCGATACTGCCATTCGTCGGATGTTTGATTCCAAGGGGACTTTCCAGTCCCGAGCCGGCATTGCGATGCTGCGGACTCAGTGAAGTGCGCGCGCCAATCCACGTGTACGAAAGCGGCCTGTCGAAACCCTGCGCATTTTCGGTATTCACCATTTCATCGGCAAGCGGCAGTTTTTTGCCGACTTCGTGCATCATCTTTCGCGAAACCATCACCCCCTCGCGGATATTCGGCGGCTTCGTGGGATCAGGCTGGATCATAATTCCCTCCCATCCTCCGCGTGTGCGGGGCTTCACGAGCACAAGCCTCATGACGATGAACAGGCGCTCCCGCAGGTCTTCCGCCAGCCGTGCCAGCCGGTCGGCGTACTCCTGAACCGCATCGGGAGAGTAGGCGGAACAGGGACCAACGATCGCAAGCATCCTGCGCGGATCGTTACCGGAAAGAATTGCCTTGGTCTGCGCACGATGACTGTCGACAGAGTGCTCACCGGTTATGGGGTAGAGCTCATCGAGCTCTGCCCTGGTTGGAATGTCATTGATAGTCTGGAATGCCATGATTCAGGAGAGGAGGAAAATAAAAAAAAACCTTCCGTAGCTTGGGGAAGGGTGCTTGTGGTGTGCGAGAGATGTCTTACAGACGCACGGCACCGTTCCCCGCGCTAAAGGCGAAGAGCCAGAAACCGTAGGTAAACGTCTGAGAGGACATGTGCGCGTATTGTACTGCGGGAACGCTCCATGTCAAGAAATCCGCTATGATCCAACCAAATGAGCAATATCGCAGCGTTTCTCCGGAAGAAAGACCTCCGCCTGAACACGGATCTCGGTCAGCACTTTCTGCAGGACGAAGGCGTCCTTCGGGCGATTGTTGAAGCAGCGAAGATCGAAAGCACGGATCACATCGTGGAAATCGGTGCGGGCGTGGGTGTACTCACGAAGGAACTCACAGGAAGAGCAAAACAGGTCACTGCCGTCGAACTCGACCGGCGGTTGATCGACCTCTTAAAGGAGTACACGGGAAATCCGCCAAATCTTACGATTGTGGAAGGAAATGCTCTGCAGGTTTCGCTCCCCGAATCTCCTTATAAGATCGTCGCGAATATCCCCTACCACATCACTTCTCCGCTCCTGCGCCATGCATTCCTCGAATCATCGATATACCCGAAATCGATGACACTGCTCATTCAGAGAGAAGTCGCAGAAAAGATCTGCGATCAGAAAGATCACGGCCTCCTCACGATCCTCGTCTCCCTCTTCGGCACTCCAAGAGTAGTCCGCATCGTTCATCCGGGGGCGTTCATCCCCCCGCCGAAAGTTGATTCCGCCGTGCTCCACATCGAATGCTTTAAAGAACCCAAAGCGGATCCAAAGACGATTGATGAGCTTTTTGTACTGACAAAGGCGGCATTCAGCCAAAAGCGCAAAATGCTCAGGAATACGATCGGTGAAATGAAAAGGGGCATGGAGCGCCTTGGAGAAGCGAGTATTGATCCAACCCGAAGACCGCAAACCCTGAACATTGATGAATGGATCAGGCTTGCTCAAACGGTGTCATGCTGAGCGGAGCGCAAGCATCCGTTAAGGATGCGTAGCGCGAAGTCGAAGCACCTCGCCAGTGGAAGCAAAATCGCTGCGCGCACAGCCTGTGCTGAGCTTGTCGAAGCATGCTTCGACTCCATCCGTCGCATCCTATTCGGATGCTCGGATTCCGCTCAGCATGACATAATAGGTTTCGTTTTCCTTGACCCTCCGCCCCCCCTCCCCTACCCTTTCCCCGCTCTATGGCGTCCATCACTCTTAAAGCATCTGCACGGGATAAGGCGAAGAAAGGAAAAGTCATCCGCAGGGAAGGCCTGATCCCCGGAACCGTCTACGGACCCAAAACGAAGAACGTGGATCTTTGTTTCGCCTATCAGGAATTCCACAAGGTCTATGTTGCCGCAGGAGAAAGCACCCTCGTGGAACTCGAAATGAGCAGCGGGAAGGTGCCCGTGCTGATCCATGCACTGCAGTTTCATCCTGTCACGGGGGACTTCATCCACATCGATCTCTTCGCACCCGATATGACAAAGGAAATCACTGCGAACGTGCCGCTCAGGATCGTCGGCGAATCACTTGGGGTAAAGGAGCAGGGCGGAGTGATCGTGCGCAATCGCGACCACGTGACGGTAAAGTGCCTCCCGAAAGATCTCCCGCACGACATCGAAGTGGATATTTCCGTCCTCGTAAACTTCCACGATTCGATCATGGTCTCGCAGCTCAAAGTTCCTTCCTCTGTGAAAATTGTGGATGATGCCGCTACCTTCCTCATCTCCCTCATTCCTCCGCGTGCGGAAGAAGCGGAAGTGGCGCCGGTGGTCGCTGTGGATGGAGCAGCTGTGGATGGAGCAGTGCCCGCCGAAGGCGCCTCTGCGGCAGGTGCGGAAGGAGAGAAGAAAGAAGAAGGAGGCAAACCTCCTGCAGCGGGCAAGGCTCCTGCAGGAAAGAAGGATGCAAAGAAGTAAAAGCAGGAATACCTCTCCACTTGATGAAGATTCGTCCCATCTCACCCTGGCTCATTGCGGCGCTCAGCTGCTTCCTCCTCATCGTGCTTTTGCGCGGCGCCCTCGCTGTACTGCCGAAAAACGCAACGCTGCACAGCGGAACGGTGGAAGGCAGTCTCCTGCTTGCAGGAAAGGAGCAGACAGTGGCACTCCCGAGTTCAGGCAATGTCAGCAGCAAGCTTGTCGCACTTCTCTCCTTTGTCCCTGGTGGAGGAAAGAAAGCAGTGCCCCTCGTCGCGGCAATGATCGAGAACCACGAAGATGCGAGAGCGTACCAGCAGGGGCTCAAAGAAGCGCTGATTGTCTTTGAACTGATTGCCGAGGGCGATATCACGCGATTTTTGGCGGTCTTCCGCGCGGATAAACTCCCAAAGCTCATCGGTCCCGTCCGGTCGCTCCGTGAACACTTCGTGAGCATCGCGCTCGGCTACAAACCCCTCCTCCTCCATATCGGAGGACACCCCCTCGCATACGAAGTGCTCGAGAATAATCCGGCGCTCCTCCACCACGATGGCATCCGCTACGACGGCCAGACGTACCATCGCGATACAGAAGCCTCTGCTCCGCACAATCTCTTTATGAGTAAAGAACCGCTGCAGGAACTTTTAAAGAAAACAAAACTCGCATTGTTCTCTCTTCCGCTCTTCGCCATAGGATCTCTCCCGAGTACTGAAGGGGAAAAGGCCCAGACTATTGAGATGAACATGGGGAGCCCGCTCCACGATGTCACCTATAACTACCGCTCCCTCCAGAACGGCTACATCCGGTCGATCGAAGGCTCCTCCCGACAGGCGCAACCTTCGACGATTGCGATTCTGGAAGCAACAGTCGATGGGTTCAACCAAGCCGACTACATCCCGTGGACCAATACCACGGCAGGGGGAAAGATGCTCCTCTTTAGGAATGGTAAAGTGGTGAAAGGGACGTGGAAGCGCGAAAAGGGAAAGCCCTTCGTATTCCTCGATGCAAAAGGCGAAATTCTTCCGGTCACGCGCGGGCAGGTGTGGGTGACGATGCTGCCCGCATTGAATATGGTGACGTGGGAGTAGTGCTTTTTGTGATACCTTCGAAGGATTGCCAGTAGGTAGCGATGAGGTCCGATTTCATAAAAGATTTTTCTTCGCCGGCAGATAATTTTCTCCGCTCACGATCTTCTTCCCCGTCTTCTCCTCCAGCTCCCGCCGTGCCTTTTTGGCAATACCGCCGCCTTTTTTCCCTGCCACCGCATTTTCGTTCAGACCTTTCGCTTCCATGCTTCCCGCAATCTCACGGGTAGAAAGTTCCGCCAGCGCGGTAAAGATCAGTTCCGCCTCGCTCATGTGGTCGCGTAGATTCTGTGTCTTGAGCCCCTTAATGGCTTTATGCTCCTTGATGGAAACATCAGACCACTCTTGGTGGATAAGATTGGTCAGTATCGCATACTCCTCCCCCTCTCTTACATCATGGGTACTCCAGAAATCCGTGAGTTTGTTGCGCGTTTCCTGCCCCATCATGCGCTGCTGGATCCATGTATTGCTCCTGCCATGCGCCTTCCAGTATTCCCGCGCGCGATCAACCGAACGCGCGGGGTCTGCTATTTCCTGCATGCGCTCGTATCCAACTTTTGCCAACCATAACTTCATCGGCTCCGCCTTGGGGCTTGGTACAGACTGAATCAAACGTAAGAGCGTTTCCGTATCTGCTACATCGGTAAGATATTTTTTACCATCGGAGGCCTCCAATTTCAGTCGGTTACATTTTGTAACCACCTGACTTCCCTCCTTCTTTAAGCGGTTTTTCAGCACTTTCCAGTAATTACGAGCCGCCTGAAAATCCTGTTGCTGCGTAAGAGCCTGAATAATATCCGTTACAGAAAAATACCATGCTTCTTTCTCCTCATCGTACAAACGACGAATGTTGTAGTCCTCGAATGGGGTGAGAGTTGTGCTCATAGGTGATCGAATGTACACCTCATTAGGCGTCTGCGCAAGGGCTCATATTTTAGCTCCTGCCCGCTGTTTTTACAGAGCTTCACCTCATTCATTTTGCTTTTGTGCCTTGAAAAAAAGCGTTGTAAACAATTGGCTAAAGGACCCATCACTATTAACAGTGATGCAATCTTTCTTAGGAACCCGGTAGCATTGCTTGTTATTCACCGTCGTCAGTTCAAAATTTATGACTTGCTTTGCCGGAATCCAATGCCAGAACCGATATTCTTCTTCGACACTTGAAATGGCATACCAAATTTCGTGTCCAAACTCATCACGAAAATGGGTATATTTGGTTACCTCATCATAATCAAATAAAAAATTATCATGTCCCTTAAATTTTTTGTGCTTCACATCGACAAGTAAGAAGCCAACATATCGGAGAAGAATCATGATGTCCGGTCGCTTTGTTCCAAAGTATCCAAGAGCGGAGGAAAATTTTTCCACGTTATCGCAAAAGGGAAGATAAGGAATTCCCTGATCACTGAGCATTTGGCGGAATTTTTCTTCTGTCCTCCAGCCTTTCTCTTGTTCTTCGGTAGGTTCTTTCTTCATAGCTTGATTCTTACAAAGCGCGGGGGAAATTGCTAGTCCACATCTGAAGAAGATTCTCCTAAATAAAACTACTCTGAAGAATAAAATTGGTTATAAATAAAGAAAAGGGCTCCTTAGGCACTGGCACCTTTCGGATCCCAATTCGTGTGGATACAGCCCCAATATATAAATCTTTCTATACCACTGACAAGTAGTATTCGACCTAAAATTCACCGCTCTATGTCTTATGGGATGAAGAACGTATGGGATGGAATGATGCGCGCCGCTCTTTCTGATGTGATAAACACCTCACAGGGCGTCTGAGGCGTTTGGAGGATACGACAAAATCTACCCACGCACTCCATACACCACGCTTCTTCCTGTTTTTCCCACCTGCTCCACCTTCCCCTCCTTCTCGAGCTCATCCATATACCGGACGACGGTGGCGGAGGAAATTCCGGCAAGCTCCGCAATCTCCTCGTTCCTTAAGTGTCCCTTCGCCCTGAGAGCCGTGATGATCTTCCCTTTTGCCGCCTCCTTCTTTGCCTGCTGACGTTCCACAAAGCGCTCAAGCCCTTGGCCGCATTCCTCCACTTCCGCGAGTTCCTTCCGGAGCATGCCAAGCTCTTTTCTCTGGATATCATTTTCTTTTTTCAGCGTAGAGCATTGCTTCTGTATGAAGAACCACATGACTGCGCTGCCAATGATGGCGCCAAGGAGGAAGGAGAGGAAACCCATGCGGGGTAGTATATCCCATTCCAAAAACAATCATCCCTACCAAAAGTGAATGAAAAAGCTATGATGTTTCTCCGTGTCTCCACCTCCAATCACTTTCAGTAACATAGCAGTATTAACTGGTGCCGGTTTTACAAAAAATTTCGGTGGATTTGATTCAAAGGAAATGCATCGCTGCATTCAGGAACATCAGGCAATAAAAGGCATTCCACGTATCAAGGATCTTTTAGCACAAGAAGAAAACTTTGAGACTGCATACACAATTGTCATTGATAATCCAAAATTTACCCCCAAAGAAATAGAGGCATTTCGAGTGGCTTTGGAAGATACCTACACAATGATGGAAGAACAAATATGCAGATGCCACACGCAATCCACAACAATGCATTTGAGCCGTCTCGGTCCACTTGTTCACACGATTTCAAAATACTCGGGTTCTGAGCGTGCTTTTTGGTTTACTCTTAATCAAGACTTATTTCTAGAAAGGCAGAAGCGATGGCAAGCTGCTGGTATTCCTGACCTGTTTACAAGTGACTCTCAAAGGCTCAATCCTGCACCACCCGAATCCTACAAATTGCCTTCCCCGGTAAAGAGCAGAGAATTGATACAGTCAGAATTAAGCGGAGCCATACAAGGTCATGTGGGACCTGTGTACATTAAATTGCATGGATCACTGTCGTGGAAATCTTACACAGAAAAACCCGGAATGGTGCTTGGAATTAATAAGCTCGAAAAAATACGAGCAGAGCCCCTGCTGGATGAATACTACAAAATCTTTGAAGAATATTTTCAGAAAGAGCATCGCCGTGTGGTTGTTATAGGCTATAGTTTTCGTGATGAGCACATCAACGATGTTCTATTGGGTGCAGTGCAACGCAATCTTAGGCTGATCGTCGTAAGCACAGGGAGCGAAGAAGCATTCAGAGAGAATTTGCTAAAAAATGGCTGGGAAGACCTATCGAATGTCGCCGAATATTTTGAATGCGACATGAAGACCCTCTTTGAACATGATGCGGATCTTCTCAAGAGATTCAATCAGGCAATAGTTGGCTGACCCGATGTCTAGGCGGGTCTTTACTTGAATAGCGAACTGTCGATAGTCAGCAACCTCTGTGACAATTATATCTGTATTTGGCACTCCTTCCAGCGCCAGAGCAGCCACCCAGCCGGACGCATAAACTGACAGAGGACATAATGCTGTCCTGCAGCGCCAGTGAGGGTGGAGTTGGAAGTCATATCAATTTAATATATAAATTTTCTCCCTCATCAAGAGGAGTGATAACTGAAAAGATAATTTTTGGTTTTTTCTCCTGAAACTCTAGGTCTTTTATGTGAATAAATTGCTTAGCAGTAAGATTTTGTTTTTTGTAGATCCCAATAGGAAGTGCTTTTAAAGTCAGCATGGGGGAGAAGGTGTTAATAACTCCATTCAACATGTCCAAGCGCCGAACAATTAAGTTCTTCCCGCAAGTATTTCCACTTAGGCGAGTATGTATCCATATGAGTAATAAACTTTTCGCTGTGATTCCGCTCAAGCAGATGCACCATCTCATGAATGAGAACGTATTCTATGCTTTCAATTGGTTTTTTCGCCAACTCTGTATTCAGCCAAATTCTTTTTGCCTTGGTATTACAGGTGCCCCATCGTGTTTTCATTGTTCTAATGCAGACTTTAGCTACTTTCACATTCATTCGTTTCTCCAGTTTTACAACAAGCCTCAACACTAATTCCTTCAGCTGTTGCCTGTACCAGCTTTGTAAAATTTCCCGTCTTTGCGCTTTCGATGCTCCTTTGCGCGTATAAAGTTCAATCGCGCCGTATTTCAATATCACCTTCGGTGCAGCATTGTGCTCTATTACCTTCAGCAAATACCGTTGACCAAGGAAATAGTGACTCTCGCGGGTGATATATTCGCGAGCCGGCTCCCTTTTCTGATTGTATAGTTTTGTCTGCTGTTTTCGTATCCATCCCAACTTTGCAATACTGAAAAGTCGGACCGTTTCTAAATCCATTTTCCGCGGCGCGGAAATTGTAACTCTGCCCAAAGGAGGATGTACGCTTAAATGAACGTTCTTGATGTTCTTATGAAGAACATCTATGGAGAGATCACCAAGCTCAATGGTGGCGCGCTTAGTAATCATGTTGCTGCTTAACAATTTGGAAAATTCTCTCGACCTCGGCTTTATCTTTTAGTACACCAAACATGGCTTGTTTAATAAGATTCTCACTAGGAATGTTTCCCCGCCAGTCGGCACGTCTACTGGTCAATACCACAGCATCAACGGACATCGCCGACTTCTCATTCTTTCCAAGGTTACGGTACAGCGCCCGTTGCGCGTTAGTCTCTATCCCCTTCGGAAGGTCGTCACGGGTAAGATTCGCTACTCGCTTCACGAGTTCAAGGATCTTCTTTAAATACTCTTCATAACTCACAGCGTTTGTTTTCCGTTCTCTCACAATTTCACTCAAGAGATTGGACATTTCCTCAAAATACGCGGGGTCGATCAGGTGATCTTTAATGATTTTTGTCCGCACGTTGTTTTCAATGGTTTCAGCAACCGCTTCTTTGCTGCTTCGTATTCCTTCGGGCAATGATTTGATCGCATCTGCGAGGCCGCTATTGATCATGATATCGAGTAGAGACTGATCGCCAAACGGATCAATCCGCCTGCTATCTTCCGCTTGGATGTAGGTATCAATCAGGTGTCGCATATCGGCTTCATAGGTTTTGAAATCAAGCTTTTCACCGCTTGCCATACGAATCTCTTCTCTGAGCTTCAGATACTTATCAACCTTTTGCTTGATCCCTTCGACATCATTAACGTCATATCCAGCTTGGCTCATCTCCTCAGCGATGTTGGCATAAGAACGTATCAGCCCGACCGTGTGCTTGTAGAGTGCTGCCCGCTTCATTTCACTGTCTTTCAAATCCTGCTTGTTCTCCGGATTGCCACAGAAGTAGCGGATATACGCCAAGCTATCCCGCGGAGGCTGGACTGGCTCGCAAACAAGAGCGATGGTCTCTAATGCGTTATCCAGTCGTTCCTTGCCTTTCGCTAAGCGATCCTGCAGCACGATATCGATGTCCTCCTTCTCAAAATTCTCCGAATCCAATTCGGATGTGTATGCGCAGTAGGCACCTTCCAGTTTCTTAAATAAGTCTTTGTAATCCACGATATAACCAAAGTCTTTGTCATCACCATCCAAGCGGTTCACACGACAGATCGCCTGAAACAGGCCATGATCTTGCATCTTCTTGTCTATATACAAATACGTACACGGAGGTGCATCAAAACCCACCAGAAGTTTATCCACCACAATGAGCAGTTTCATCGTTGCAGGTTCCTTGATAAATTTTGCTTTAGCCTTGTCCTCATAGGTCTCTGATGCTGATTTACCCGGCTCCGGTGAAATATCCTTCAGCAACTCCATGTACATTTTATATACATACTCCTTCTCGGTTTCGGTATTCTCACCCGTTCCTTCCGTTGTTATGTCTTTCGTTGCAGGGTTGTACGAGGTGATCAGAGCACACTTCCCTTTGAGCGAAGTGTTTTGAAATAGCTCAAAATAACGAGTGGCCTCGTAGATTCTTCCCGCAACCAAAATTGCGTTTCCAAATTCAGAATTGAGACGCGGTTTCGTGCTGAAATCAAGCACCACGTCCTGCACAATCTTCTCCAGACGTGATTTGGAGCTCAGAACTTGCTGCATCGTGCCCCACTTCCTCTTCAGTTCATGCTTCTGGAAGTCATTCAGTCCTTTGGTCTTCGCTTCAAACCATGCATCGACCTTCTCTTCGGAGGAGAGCTTCGCATCGATATCCCGCGCCTCATACATCAAATCCAAGACGACCCCGTCCTCTACAGCCTCATTGAATTTGTAGGTATGTATGTATCTGCCAAACACCTCTAGGCTTGTCTGCTTATCCTTTTTCAACAGAGGCGTTCCAGTGAAACCTATGAATACGGCGTTCTTCAGGATCGCCTTCATCACTTTGTGCATCTTGCCGGATTCTGAGCGGTGACACTCATCCACGAAGACGAACAGCTCACCAACAGTATTGCTGGGGGCGCTCTGTAACTCCTTTATATACGCATCAAAATTATCCTTGTCGCGAGCACCAAATTTATGGATAAGCGAGCACAGCATGCGAGGCAACGGATTGTTTAATTGCTCCATCAGATCTTTGCCGCTTGTGGTGCGCTTCATTTCCTTTTCACCGGCATCATGGAAGACGCGCTCGATCTGCTTATCCAGCTCGATACGATCCGTCAGAATGACTACCCGCGCATTGGGATTGTTCTCCAGTATCCACTTGGCAAGCCATACCATGATCAAGCTCTTACCGCTGCCCTGCGTGTGCCAGATGATCCCGCCTTCCCGTCTCTTCACAAACTCCTGCGCCGCTTTGATGCCAAAATACTGGTGCGCCCTCGGCAATTTCTTAATCCCACCGTCGAAGAGGACAAAGTCATACAACACTTCCAGTAATCGCTTCTTGTCGCACATCTTGAGCAGGTATTTATCCAACTGAAGCATGCTGTCGTCCTGTTCGTCCTCCTTCCACTTTAGATAGTACTTTTCGGGAGTGAGGATAGTTCCATACTTGAGCCCTTCGGTGTCGTTACCGGCGAAAATGAATTGAATGGTGGAGAAGAATGATTCGATAAATTCCTTGCTCTGATTGACAATGCTCTGGCGGATGCCGTCACCGATGGAGACAGTGCTCCGCTTCAGTTCTATTACGCCGAGAGCGATGCCGTTTACATAGAGCACAATGTCCGGCCGCTTTTCGCGGTTCCCCTGAATGGTCACTTCTTCCGCAATGGCGAAGTTGTTCTTCGTCGGATTCTTCCAGTCAATTAGTTCAATCGTTTCGTTGTTGTCAGCCACGTTTTCCTTTGCCTTGATCCCATAGCGGAGCAATTTGTAGACATTCTGATTGTTGGTGTAGAGGCTTTCGCTGTAATTATTGGCTGCGGCACGCAGCTTGTCCAAAGCTCGCGCAATCAACGTATCGCTATACCCACGACCGGAGAGATACTTCCGTACCTCCGCCTCCTCGATGTTGCTGTTCTCCAGCCGATCCTCCCAGTTTCCCAGATACTCATACTTCAACCGATCCCTAAACAGCGCCACAATTCTATTCTGTGTGCGTCGTTCTGGTTGACCGGAATCTTGATTGCTTGTGTTCATACGAGCCGTATCTTACCCGTTAAAAGCACCTGCATCATGCCCTGTTTGAGCATGGCGTATTTATCCCGCTTTTGCTCCAACTTCTCTATCTCGCTGTCCATATCGGAGAGGACGGTGGCGATGGCGATTTGCTCCTTGTACGTTGCGGGGACAGAAATTTCTAAATGTTGATATTCTCCAATCCAATGTCGTTTATGATCTCCTAATGGAAATTTTATTTGTAGCATTATTTCGTAAATAAATCGCAAATTGATCTTCTCGTTTTTCGGCAGCAGCATCTTCATTGCTGATGACTTTGCCTTGAAAGGAAAATCTACAAATTGAACTGCTGTAGTAAAATCATCAAAGATGATGACAGGGAGCTTATTGAAAATTCCATGTTCTTCGTTTGTATATCCAAGAAAAAAAGATTTTCCTGCCGTAAGCACGGGGGTCGAATTATTATCGTTATATTCTGTATCGGTGACTAAATAAGCAGTTGGTTGCTCGTAGTCTAAGAAATCTCCCAACTTCTTCACCTCCCACTCCCCACTAAACCCCGGCAATCTTTTTTTGCCAGTGAGGAGCTGCTGCATCGCACCTTGTTTGATGGCTTTCTTTTTGGCAATCAGTTTATCCAAGCTCTCGATGAGTGCGTCGGTGTCGGAGAGAACGGTGGCGATGGCGGATTGTTCGGTTTTTGTCGGGAGAGGAATTATAAGTTCTTTGAGTTCACTTGCTCTAATTCCTTTTATATTCGTACCAGACACAATTGTGCTAATTAATGTGCGACCTGTCTGTGAAGCGAAGAAATAGTAGTAGTAAAGAGGATTAGCTTCTTCAGAATTTAATCTGACTCTGATAATTGAAGACTCAAATGTAAGCGGTTCTTGTAAAGAAACAACTATCGAGCATTTCCCTGCACCTGCTGGCACAACTGAACGGCGACCGAATAACAGATCTCCGTCTTGGAGCCCGCTCAAGACCAATTCTTTTTTTGTGAGTTCTACTCGGCTCATTTCTTGATCTGATATAAATTCAAATCCAAACATCTCTCCCATGTTAACAATCCGTGTGCCTCGACCTTGGAATTCAGCTGTTTTGTAAATTCCATTACGAGATGACTCGGAGTAAAGACTTTTGAAAACTCGATCACCCCAATCCTCAGGGATTACTCCCAACTCGGTTTGCTTGTAACCCTCCTTCACTACAGTTTCGGCGGGCAGGCCTTTTTTGACTGGTGTAGATGTTGCCATATTATTTTTGCTTTTTAGGGAGAGATTTCTTCGTGGACAGCCGGATGCGTTTTTTGGATTCTTTGATGTTCTCCGGCGTCGGCAATTCCTCCGGCATGGTTCCGCCCAATTCTTTGATGGTTTTCCTTACTTTGCTGCCGACATCGTAATGCGCTCTGCTCGCCTTGTTCTGTCCGGAAATATTGTCGCGCTTTAGTTTGGCTTCCGCCTGCGTCGCGCGGAAGAGATTGGCTGCCAGTTCTTCGCTTCCCATGTGATCGAGGATGGCCTCATTCTTCTGAAGCTTCTTGCTGGCATGGATGTTTTTTTGCCTCATGCCGCCATACAGCCCCATGTATCCGTAATCCTGAAAATCAGCATAGTTCACCACTCCTGCTTCTTTTGCCGCTTTTGCGAGTTTCTTATTGTGCTCCTTCATCTCATCGCGCAAAAACACCCGTTTGCTGTCTTCCAATTGCAGCTCATGCACCTCCTGCTTCCGCGTTTGGATGGCAAAATACGTCTGCGCCATGGCGATTTCTTCTTTTCTGGGATCGCCATTTTGGGCTATAAGATAACAAGCATAGCGGGAAAGCTCATAATCGTTGGTGGGTCTCTGTGCGCCGGAGCCGATCGCGACCATTTTCGTGAGCTCACGAAAATGGTCATCCACGTTCTGATGACTGTTTCTACAGGATTCCTGCGCCCTAGAGATCGCCTCCTCGAAGTTTTCCCATCGTGCATATCCCAGCGGAATCATGAGATCCCGAGCGCTCCAGGCTTCCTGCCCACATTCGTTGATTTTCCTGATTGTCTCAAAAACGATGTTGGTCATAGAGAGGTGTGGGAAGAAAGAAAACCCATTGTCACTAGGTGCTCATCCACTTTTTTTGTGAGCACTTCGGTTTCTGTGACGAGTGTCGGCAACGGCGTCGCATAGCGCTCGGCGAGTTCTTTGATACGCTGAGTAAGTTTCTGACTAATACGATCCATTTCGCCCTTGATCGCCTGCTCAAGCGTTGCCATCCATTTATCATCCACTACCAACACTTTGATCTCCGTTTCGATGAGTGTCTTGTATTTGGCGATCACTTTTGCATCCAGTGCTTTCTCAGCTTCTTTGATGTTCTTCTTTGCGTCGGATTCCTCGCCCGCGAGTTCAATGCATCTCTCTAGCACTTTTTGCTCCTCCGCATCCTCCGGCTTGTTTTTAATCTCCTTCATGCGGGCCATAACACTTGCTTTGTTGACCTTCTCGAAATCCGCAAAATAACTATCCTCTCCACTATGTTCCTCGATCAGTTCTTCCGTTTCCCGACTGGCATTATCGAGGTTGGCTTGCAGATCCTCTATTGCCTGTTTCTCAGGTACAAAGTAACGATTGATTACCAAATACTTCGGTACAAGGTCACATTCCACCTCGCCCTTTTTGTCTTCCACTGGCGCAAGTTCCGCTTTCCAGCCATCAACGGCGATTAAATACATATCATCCTGCATGATCTCCGCCCAGTACTCCATCACATGCTGGTAGATATCATACTTGTCGATAAGGTTGGTCTTGCTGAATGTAGCCAAAATATCCTCGGATACTTCATGAATGATTCCCTTCGGCTTCGCGCCGATAGTCAGCTTCTTGAGGAGCGCGGCATCCCTTTTGTTCCATGCGGCAAAGGTTGCCTCCATGATCTTGGTGTATGCCGTAAATTCCGCATGTGAAAAGATAGTCTGCTTTATGTCTTCCTGAGGGACGAGGAGCGTGCTGTATCCCTTTCTTGTACTTTCACCGAAGAGCGAGGTCTTGAGTGTAGGGTACACGCTCCAATAGCGCTGGAGGTCTTCCACGTCCTGAGTGGGGATGTCGCCCTTCAGGTGTGCCTCAATGTCTTGAATGTCTTCAGCTTCCTGACTATCGATGTAGCGGGGAATATTGAGGTTGAATTCATGCTTCTCAATCTCTACCACACTCACCATGCGCGAATACTTGGGCACTTCCAGCTGTTTATTGAATACATCGACAATTTTGTGGAGGTCTTGGGCGCGCAGGCGGTTCTTGTTGCCATCCTTCACGAAACCCTTACTTGCATCAATCATAAAGATCCCTTTGCGGTTTTCGGCATTCTCTTTGTCGAGAACGACAATACAGGCAGGGATACCCGTACCGTAGAAGAGGTTAGCCGGTAATCCGATGATGCCCTTAATGTAGCCACGCCCGATGATGTTCTTGCGGATCTCCGCCTCAGCATTACCACGGAAAAGCACACCGTGCGGGAGGATGCATGCGCCTTTACCGGTGGTCTTGAGTGAGCGAATAATATGCAGCAGAAACGCGTAGTCTCCATTTTTCGTTGGTGGAATACCAAAACCCTGAAAGCGTTCAAATGGGTCGTGCTGAGGATCAACACCATTGCTCCAAGATTTGAAAGAAAACGGCGGATTGGCTATGACAAAATCAAAGGTCTTGAGCGAACTGCCATCTTTGAAGAGCGGAGTTGAAAGAGTATTTTCCCGCGCTATCACCGCTGTCGCGTTATCGTGAAGAATCATGTTCATGCGGGCGAGCCCTGCGGTGGCATTATCCATTTCCTGACCGTAGAGCTGCACCTTCTTGTCGGTTTCATCCGCTACCTTCAAAAGCAGAGAGCCGGAGCCACAGGTTGGGTCGTAGACGGTCGGGGTTTCGTTTTTCGTGGTTGCGATACCGATGACTCTGGCTATGACTCTGCTCACTTCCGAAGGTGTATAAAACTGTCCTTTGCTTTTTCCGCTTTGCGTAGCGAATTCCTTCATGAGGAATTCGTAGGCATCACCAAGGATGTCATCACCCTCGGCGCGGTTCTTACTGAAGTCCAGAGCAGGATTTTCGAAGATCGCGATCAGATTGGAAAGTTTCTTGACCATGTCTGCACCAGTACCCAACTTCTCCGGATTATTGAAGTCCGGCATTTCCGAGAGCTTGTTAGCTCCTGCAATTGGGCCGATTATTTTCTTGTTGATGTCATCACCGATTGTCGCCTTACCCTTGAGTGCCACCATGTCCTTAAAGCTTGCGCCTTTGGGGATGGTGATCGGCGCATATGGTACGCCCGCGTATTTGTCGGAGATGTATTTGATGAAAAGCAGCACCAGCACATAGTCTTTGTACTGCGATGCATCCATCCCGCCGCGCAGTTCGTCGCAGCTTTTCCAAATGGAGCTATAGAGTTGGGATTTCTTTATCGCCATTATCAATATTTAACCATTTAAAGCCCTAGAATCATAATGTTACCAACTACTGTTGTTCCTCCGTCTCCCACCCATCCAAAAGCTCCCTCACCTTCTCAGGGGCACATACTTTTCTCGCTTCCCAAACACCTCCTCCACCACCTGAGGCGTTTGCGATGGGAGTAAATCACCCCATCCCAAACTTCCCCGCAAACTCCTCCACTACTTTTCACTATACAAGGCTTTTCTCAAAAATATCCAGATATGTTCGGTATACATAGGAACGATCGTACTTCTTCGATTCGTCTTTCATCTCCAAAATACCCAATTCCGAAAAGCGATCAATCAATTTTTGCGCTCCGGTACGCGAACGAAATCCTGCCCACTCCTGAATGGTGCCAACCGTGACGATCGGTTGGGCAAAGAGCTTCGGCAAAATGCTCATGGCGCTTGCGGATGATGTCTTATTTAACTGGCTGATTTTAGCGATATCCCGCTCACGAAGAACCGTGATATTCCGAACGGTTTCTATGGCAGACTCCGCCGTCTCAATGATTCCGTCGAGAAAGAACTCCACCCACTGCTCCGCCCGATCTTCGCGGTAATCGGTGAGTCGCTGGTAATACACTTTCTTATACTTTTTAAAGTACGAAGAGAGATACAGAGTTGGTCTCTCCAGCAAACCTTCTTTCCACAAATAAAATGTCACAAGCATGCGCCCCGTTCTGCCATTGCCATCCAGAAACGGGTGAATGGTCTCGAATTGGGAATGGATGAGCGCAACCTGTATAAGGGGAGGTATGGCAGTATTTGCATGCAAAAATGTTTCAAAATCCGCCAATGATTCATGCATTGCATTCACCGGAGGCGGCACAAACTCCGCATCGGCGGGTCCCTTGCCTCCAATCCAGTTCTGGCTTTTACGAAAGTTACCGGGGTCAGAAAAATGCGTCGAGCGCGCGCCCTCCATCAGTTCCTTATGGATCTCGCGTATAAAACGGAGCGACAGAGGAAAATCCTGTATGCGCTTCATTCCATAGTTCATTGCATGAATGTAGTGAAAAATATCATCCACATCAGGCGGGAGACTGCTCTCCGTTTTGATCTCCGCTTCCAGCGAATCAACCATGCTTGCCTTGGTCCCTTCAATCTGGCTGGATGCCGCGGCATCCTTGCGCACGTACATGTAGATGAAGAAATCGACATCCGGCAGAAGCTGGGTAATACCATCCAGCTTGCCAAGCAGCCGGGAAGTCTTTGCATCCTTCTTTATAATCTCCGGTGCATAGGAAAGGAGATCTTTTGCAGGGAAAGAGGCGGGGATAAACGCCCCAAAACCCTCCTTTTGCTGCACATTTTTGCCGACGGTAAACTGGTGACTATTCATAGATGAATGTCCACAGTTTATACAAAACAGTGAACATTGTCAAGAGCCATCGATGCCCGCCTAAAGCACAAACTTCCCCGCAAACTCTTCCACTACTTTCCGCATGAGTGAATGAAGCCCCGTGATCGCCTCCTCATTCACTGCATGTGTTTTGGGATCCGCATAGAGCTTTTGATTCAGCTCGATCTGGATGCCGGGGACGAGGAAGTGCGGAATGCGGCGGCAATTATGAGGTGGAAGGGATTGATTTCCAATAAATGTCGTTATAGAATGGGGCTACAATATGAAAAGAGCCCTCGCAGGACGCTAATGCCTGCCGGGGGTCTTTTCGCATTTGACGATGATGTCATCCATGAACACAATTGGAAGATTCTTTTTCTTGCGCAGCAGATAGGAACAGTACCGCCGGTTGGGTGCGATGATCGTCTTGAGAAGTTGCTTCTCCTGAAGAAAATCGACAAGGCAGGAAAAATCACCATCACCGGAGACGATGACCATCTGTTTCGGTCGCGTCTCATACACATCCCGAACGGCACGCAGGACAAGTTCCGCATCGACATTCCCTTTCGTTTCTCCCGCCTGCATGACAGTTTCCTTGAAGATCAGCGTGTATCCGGATTGTCTGAGGTATTCATAGAGCTTTTCGTACTCAGGAATGTGTCCGATGAACAAATATGCAGTTGTGATGCGATACTTCCACAGCAGCAACTTTCGGAATTTGCCGTAGTCGATCTCCTTCCGAAGACTCCGGATCCCCATATGCAGATTGGCGCCATCAATGTAGGCAATATTGCCGTTCCTGTGCGGTGTATCACTCACAAAAAGAGGATGGACTCGAAGAAGTACATCACCCCATCCCAAACTTCCCCGCAAACTCTTCCACTACTTTCCGCATGAGTGAATGAAGCCCCGTGATCGCTTCCTCATCCACTGCATGTGTTTTGGGATCCGCATAGAGCTTCTGATTCAGCTCAATCTGAATCCCCGGCACGAGGAAATGCGGAATACGGCGGCGATGGCAATGGCGGCCGAGCGTGTATTTGCCCTGATACGGGAAGTTAATGGAGACGGAATACCCGTGCCGTTCGAAGAACTCGCGGAAGAACATCGTGTGCTCCCGCGAGCAGGTGGAATAGTTCATATTGCCGAGGCATACATCCGGTCGCGGTTTTCCCGCATCTACTTTTAAGGGAGGACCGAAGGGAAGATAACTATGGCAATCGATGAGGAACTTCGCCTTTGCCATGTGGGAATCGATCTCCTCATGGAACGGGTCATGGTATTTTTTGATGAGTGCCTGCACCTGCTCCTCGCTTGGTTCCTCTTTATAGATCGGTTTTCCATCCCATGTGGTATGCACAAGAACGCCTTCCTCATGCTTTTCGTATTCGCGCGAGATGTCATCCGGCGCGCGGTTTACATCCACGAAGATGCGCGAGTATGCATACTGAACGGTGAACAGATCCGGTATGGCATAGATCCGGTCCGTGGAGAGATCCGAATACCCGAGGAGATCTTTCTCGCTCAGAAGAACATTTCCCTTCAGTTCCGGAGGAACTTTGGTGGATGCATGCGGTATGGAGAGAACAATCGGCAGCAATGTCTTAAAGAGGGTAGGAAAATCGCCCTACGCCCCCGTATGCTTTGTAAACGGCATTTCGGAGAAGCGGCGGGCGGGAATGATGGTTTCCCCGTTCTGCGTTTTGAGGATCACATGGGAGAAGGAAATCGTGAGTACGGTGCCACGGAGCCCGTCGATTTCGATGGTGTCCCCCGCTTTGAGAACATGCTTGAGCTGCCGCGCGCAGAACGATTGTTCGAGTACGGGGCGTAAGCCGAGAGCAATGGCAAGGCCGGCGGAGGCGAGAATAACAGCGAGGATCACCGCGATGTTCGTCATGATGATCGACACATCGAACCCGATCTGCCGCAGCGCGAGGAGACAGGCAAAGAGAACAATGAGCGTCTGCACCAGATGGCCGAGCACCATGCTCCCCGTCACTCCGGCACGCGCAAGGGAAGTGGAAACAATATCGCGCAGGAACCGGCCGATGAGGAGGCCGATCACGAGGAGCAGGAGCCCGATGATGAGGTGCGGAATGTACGCAACAATCGCGCCGATCGCATCCGACGCAGCACCGAGATCCAGAATTTCAGAGAGGAGAAGGAGCACGAAGAGAATCGCGAACCAGTAGACGAGGAATCCGAGGATTTTTGAGAGATTGCTCCTGATCCCTACAGTCCGAAGCACGCGGTCCACGTTCACCTTGGCAGCCAATTTGTCGAGACCAACGACATCCGCAAACTTGAGCACGAGCCTGTACGCCACATGCGCAACAACGAAACCGGCAATCAGAACAACGATCGTGAGGAGGAGTTGCGGCACGATCTTCACGAGTGTCTCCGAGGTGCCGCTCAGCATCTCTGCCATGGCGGAGGAGAGCCTCTCTTGCATTGCCTGGAACATAAGGGCAAGTGTACCACTGCTGTGTCATGCTGAGTAGCGCCGCCAACCGCCCTTCGATACGCCCGAGCTCTTGCTCGGGCTACTCAGGGTGACACGGGCGGCGCGTATCGAAGCACGTTCGATGCCTACCTCTTCGGTAAATACACCGGCGCAATCAGATCCTTCAGCTTCGCCACGAGATCGAGATCCCGCAGGTTGATCTTGCCGATGTAGAGCGCTTTTGTATCGCCGCCGGTTTCGAGGAAATGCGACACCATCTTCCATCCTTTAAAGTACACAAGCTCTTTGGTGAACGCTCCATGCTGCCCAGTCTGCTTCATCCCCCGCTTTACCTTGAGGCAGGTACGCAGAGAGCGCTCATCCGAAAATCCGAGGCGGCGCACGTACTGGCGAAGCTCAGCGAAGGAATGCGTGAGGCCGTAGTGCACCGCGAGCGCATTCATCGCCGGCCAATACCGCTTCTCGTTCCCTATACTCAGAACCTGATTTTGATTGTAAACAGCAAGCCCCTCCTGCGTTTCCAGATACCCTGCCATCCCCCGCTCGAAGAGCTCGTAGGGCTGCCGTGCTCCATTCTCTGCCGTGAGCACATGAGTCTCAATCTCGTGGGCAATCAGACTCGCGATACGCTCACGCGGGAACGCCGCGCCTTCGCGAACAATGAGCGACTGCCGCCCGAGCGTGACATCGGCAATGGCGGAGGGTTTGATCACCACATTCCATTCCCTGAGTCCATATCCTTTGAGCGATTCCTCAAAAATCTGCTTCGCTTCCTCGGCGGAAACCGCCACACCCTCCGGAGAGCTCATCGCCTCCTTATTCCATCCCTGCAAAAAAGAGCGCGCCTCCTTCATAAGACCGGCTTCCACAGAACCGAAGAGCGCTTCCGATGCGCGGGTGAATGCATCGTTCTTGCCACGCTCCTCGAGGAGCGTAATTTTTAAGAGAAGTTCGCGGCGTTTTTTTTCGAGGAGAACTCCGAGCGGCGAATCATCGGCTTGCAGATACTGCAGCCGGTCGCGAAGTTCCAAAGTATCAAAGGAAAGCTCTTCGTAGGCGAAGACCGGATTGTAGGAAGAATCCCGTTCCGCCTTCGCACGCTCTTCCTCGAGATTGACCGGACGGATGTGTTTGAGGAGCTGCACCTTGCGATCGATATCCGCAAGCTGCGCATCAATGCGCTTACAATCGATCACAATTGAAAGAAGCTGTTCCGGCTTTTTCCCCGGATCGACGAGAAATCCTGCAAGATCACGCCGGCCGATGGATGCGCGGATTTCCGGATCCCCCTCCATGATCGGCACAGAGCGCACGATGGTCTGGAGCTTCTTTCCACCGAGAGAGAATTTGACCCGATAGGTGCCATCCGCATCCGCTTCCACCGCTCCGATTGCCTCCAGCTCTTTCAGGAGCGAAGGATCAAACACCGTCCGGTCGTAATCGGCTCTCAGTACCGCGCGCACGATGACCGGTTTTTTGCCGCCGAGGATTTCAATCGGCTCCTCTGTCGCGAGCACCGGCTTCTCCTCCTTTTTTTCATCATCCCTCTTCGCCACTTTTTCCCCGAAAAGATCCTGCGCAATTCGAACGCCCTTCTCCGGCGCATTCACTTTAATTCCTTCCACGCGCTCCAGACGCTTCCCTAATGGAGCAAGATTTGCAATCTGCACCATGAGTCCCGCGCGCGCGTTCACCTCGAGAAGCATGGGACCCATATCGCGGTCGATCGTGAGATCCACACCCACGAATCCGATATTCGTCATCTGCTGAATGCGCGAGGCAATGAGGAGCATTTCCTCCCAATAAGGAATTTTAAAACCGGCGGTGGCGTGACCGTTCGGTAACTGACGGATTCTCTTATTCCGCTGCACCCCGAACGTCGTCACGCCCTTTGCGATATCGATCCCGAGTCCTATCCCTCCAAGATGCACATTCGCCTTCCCTTCACTCTCTTCGGTAGGAAGCCGGATCATGGCCATCACCGGCACAAGGTTGAAGACAATGATGCGGATATCGGGCAATCCCGCGGGATTAAGAGGAGTAAACGCATCGGACGGGATGATGAGTTGCTCAAAGAACGCCATATCCCGCCTGTGATTGAGGGAATACATGCCGTCGAAAATATTTTCGATGTGCTCGAAAACTTCCTCGTATGAGAGAACGGAGCCCGATGCCGTTTTCCACCCGTTCTGCTCACGCTGCTTGAGGATGAGAATCCCCTCTCCTCCGTATCCAAAGTTCGGCTTGAGCGCGGCGGCTTCCGGAATGGACTGAAAATCAAACGCGCGAAGCTCGTCGCGGTTCGTGATTTTCGCATAGAGCTTCGGCACCGGTATGCCGCGCGTCTCCAGAAAAATCTTCGTCTTCAGCTTGTCATCGGCGAACGCAACCGCCTTCGCGGGATTGAACGGGCGGAGGTAGTTAAGATTCCGCGCATTGATGCCGAGAACGCCGTGATCTTTGGGGAGAGGAAATCGCATCTATTCTTCGAGATATTTAAAGATCTCTTTAAACCTGACCACCTCACTCAGCCGCAACCCCGTCCACCGTCCCATGAAGATATTGGCAACGAGCGTGAGGAGAATGATTTCGGGATACGCAAGCACGATGGATTTGAACGCATCCCATTGCACGATGGCAAAACAGACGAGCGAAACGCCGAGCGTTTCGGCAACTGCCAAAAGAGCGCTTCTGAGACCCATCTCCGCCTTCACGCTCATAAATTCCTCTCCGAGCGTCGTCATAATGAGCAGAATGAAAATGGTATCCGGCGCGAGCGTAATACCAAACGCCGCGGCGGCGGCAAGCACAAGAAGAAGGACGAGGGAAGTAACGGTGAGAATGATGGCGATCTTCGGAATGTAGAGGATGCGATACGACCCGATGAGCGCGCGCGTGGCGTACCCCGCGACGAGGATGATGAGGAGGAGCACGAGCCCGATCTTCCACCCGAGCGCAATGAAGGAAAGTGTAATAACTGCAGGCGTGTAGAGACCAAACGTCGTCACACCGACGACCTGCTTAAGGAACGTAATGATCGCAAGAATGATCGGGAGCATGAGGAGCAAAATGATCATTTCTGAACTCACCCCGCGCGAGACCATGTAACTCACGAGCGTACTCAGCACATTCCACGGGCGTATGGCATAGGTTGCGCGGTCCACCGCATGGGAATCGATATCCGCTTTTGCAATAGCGGCGCTGAAACTTTCGATATCAGGGGATCCGATGAGGAAATTGATCGCTTCCTTCCGCGTGATGATGATCTGCTTCGGCTGGATGCCCGCAAACGGACCACGGATGATGCGGCCGAGCCGCTGGAGTCCGCGATCGGTGATGAGGATGATCGTCTGCTGCGATACGAGTGAGAGAAACTCCTCCTTCTGCCGGAGCGCCCGCGAGAGCGCATTCATGGCGATTGCGCCATCCGCCCAGAGCACAACAGTGTCCGCCCCGCGCAGCTTTTCCGCGTTCTCCACGATGAGCTTGGTGAGGGCATCCTCAATTCCAAGCGGAATGGAAATATCCTGCGCATGGAGAATATCGAGGAACACGCCGATCTCCTCCCCGCTTTTTTGATGGAATTCCAGTTTCTCGCGCTCCACCGTGGGCCCCGCAACGAGGACGATTTTCTTCTCGTAGACGAGAATTTCCTTCGCGACCGAAGCTTCCCGCGGGTTTGTTCCCGGATTATCGCGGATGCGCAGCGCCACGGCGTATCGGCCCGCTTTATCGAGCGTGAGCACCGCTTCCTCGTTGGTACTGATCACGCGGCCATCCATTGTCCACTGGTAACGGGCGGTTTCGGCATCAACGACGCTGAGCGATGTATCCAGAACCACCGTCTTCCCCACCTGTACCTCCGAGGGACCGGAGATCACAGCCTGCAGCGGAAGGACATCGGCGGGAGTTTCTTGAGCATGAGAAATCAAAGGAATGAGGAACATGAAACACGTCATGCTGAGCGAAGTGCATACTTCCCAAAGCGTGTCATCCTGAGTAGCGCCGCCGTCCCTCGATACGCCCTCGGCTTTCAGCCTCGGCAACTTAAGGCTGACACGGCGGCGCGTAACGAAGGATGTGCCCTGAATTTTTCGAAACATCAGAGAAATCATACCCTATTTCCTGCGCCCGCTCTTCCCTCCTGCCCCCGCCCGCGACCCGTGCTTTTCCTTATAGAGCTCAATCTGGCCCTCAAGCTTCTCGCAGCAACGATCCACGGCATCCAGAGCCTTCTCCTTACGGGATTCCGCACGGAGAACCTTCTTCGGAAGAATAACGGTGATCATCACCTTCACGCTATCCCCCTTTTTCTTGGTATCGCGCGACACGGTTTCCACTCTGATCTCCGAACTCTCATCCTGCATTCTGGCAGAGTAGCGCGCAAGCCGTCCGACTTTCTTTGCAACCATCAGGCGCTCCTTTGGAGTGAAGGAATATCCCTTTTCGAGGTGAGTGATGTTGAGGGGCATAGGACGAAGTGGAAAGTGAAGAGTGAAGAGTGAAAAATGGGTGTCATGCTGAGTAGCCCGAGCCGCAGCGAGGGCGTATCGAAGCACGAACAATTCTGAGTGGAAAGTGTAGCACGAGTTTGGCGAAATCAGTAGAATCCCTCCCGTGCCGCTATCGCCCTTCGACAGGCTCAGGACGATAGCTCTCGTAGAAAAGGATGGCACATCGATTGGTCTTTGTTATGCTTCCCCGTACGCCGCTATCGTCTAGCCTGGTTAGGACGTCAGGTTCTCATCCTGGTAACCGGGGTTCAAATCCCCGTAGCGGTACCATTCAGGCTTCGTGGAAGAGCTCCACTAAGCTCTCTTCATTATTTGCAAAGATCGCGATGGCGATCCCGCTTCGCCGAGATGATTATTTCCATAAGGCTCGGCGGAGTTCGCCGTAGGCGAACGGAGACGGCCCCGTAGCGGTACCATTCGACTCGCTCTTCCGGTGCCCCTCATAGTTCAGTCTTCGACCTTCACGGTCTTGTATTGCTTCCTGTCGGAATGAAGCAAAAGGAAAATTTTGGATTATTTCTTCCGTCCGTCCTTCGGTTCCGGTACCAATTCAATGAGCGGCAAATCAACGCTGCCACTGTGTGACGAGCGCCGTCCGCGTGTATGATCAAACTGAAAGACGCCATGCTTGGAGTTTCCGGCTCGCACGGCCTTAAGAATCGCCGGCTCTCCACATGTTGTACATCGACACCGCATCGAAATACTTTCAAGAATGCGGCCGATTTGATGAGCGGCGGCTTGCCTCTCTTCGAATGTAGAGAACTTGGTACCCGCACGATTCCTCAATATCTGCGCGAAAATTTCGGTCACTTGCAAAAAAGTGCTGCTTAATAATTGTTCCACTGGCGCTAAATCTCTTTGCAATGCATCTGGAGCTTCCGAACGGTTCATGACTACATGATAGAACCAAGTTTTCGGCATCGGCAAGCGTGAATTCGAGAAGATGCAGGAGAAGGAGGTCAACGAGCTGACCCATACATTTCGAAAGTACTGCTACCACCACTGCTTGCACGAGAATCGGTTCTCATTCCCCAGCTTCATCAGCACAGTTCCCCGCCATTTCCCTTCCCAGGAAGATAGCCACACCCCAGCTCAGTCTGCTGTCGTGGCGGGGATCGGGAAAACTGGGTTTTTTAGGAGAATTGGTTGATAACCACTTTCTGTTCCGACAGAATACCCGACCATGCTCTTATGGTTCTCTACTCTCATGATAAACAATGGGAAAAAGACTTGTAACTGAGGAATGCTTTCCCGGCATACGAAATGATGTACAGCTTACAGAGCCCATTCCTTTGGAGGATCTGTCTGCACTACTCTATCAGCACTATGATGTCATTGTGGAGCTCTTGCCCACTTTGTTCCCACCACACTCCGCTGGTGCGTTCGAGTTGCAACCGAGCAGGGGGAAGATGGGAGCGTTGAGAGAGCGAATTGAAAAGACGTTAGGAATTTCTGATGCAACGACAACATGTCCGGGTATTGAAACAATCGGAGATGCTAGACGTTTTGGCAAAAGAGCACGAAAGATTCTGGCTGAGGCAAGAGATGCTGGGACAACCAGAAAAGATAAGATGATGAATGTTCGCGTGCACGATCTTTGCAAAACTGCCGTCAATGAAACTGTAGCTCATCTGATGCACATTATTGCGAATAGAATACCCGAAGGTGCAGAACGCGAGAGTGCCAAACCCGCCAGAAAACCACCCAAGACCAAGGCTCCTCATGTTGTGAAACAAGAAACTCGACAAGCTTCTCAGCCACATCATGTCTCTGGAAATGGGCGAGTGAGCGAGCCAGCTCCAGTACAATCTACTCGTGTTTCACGAGCGTACGAGACAGCGGTGTATCAGGATGCTCCAGAAGACGATGGCGACGATGATATCATCGGTGGCGTCTCGTGGAGGAAAGCATTACGAGACCCCGATAGAATGATCCGGATTTTTCTAGAGGTAGACCAGGTAGCTCCTGCGGGAGAGGAGCACCTGATTAAGCGGATGCTTCCTGCGTGTGTGACCTACCAAGCCTTCCGATCCGAAAGAAATGTACGAGAGAACTATGATTTTGCAGCCAGAGCGCTGCATGAACTTAGGACAGCGAAAAGGATTTCATTGCAGCACCCCCCGAGGGAAAATACTGATGCATGGTCACTCGTGTTTGCCTGTATCAAAAACGAAGTACTTGCAGAGATAGCAAGTGGCGACACATTCTTTGATATCAGTGAATTGGACGTAGCATTTGATGTGAGGATTGTAGAGTATGGATTGGGATCTCGTTATAAACAGTGCAAAAAGACACCCGTGACGGTGTCGGGTGCAACAGATACGACTACGAACGCTGAGGACAATCATGAAGAAGACGCATCCGCAAAAGGCTTTACAAAGACCGAAAGAGCTCGGATTCCACGCGAGGACAGAATACGAATCAACGATTTGTTTCGTAGAGTATCTGTTGCAGAGACCAGAGTGAGAGGATTCAAGAGTTTCACAGAAACTGATGCAGAAATACTCTGTGATATAGCTCGCATTATCCTCACGCATCAAGACACGCTGGGTAGCCAATTTCGCGAACGTTTAGGAGTGCCAGACGGGCTGGTGTGGAAAGTGATACAGGATCATGAATACAGTCTCCTCACTCAGCCCGAGGCAGATGCACTACCTGTACTGGAAAAGGAACTTTCAGCTCTTGATGAGATGAAAAATAACGACATAGAGGAATGTGAACAAAGGAAAATTGATAGCATGCCCCGGATAGTGCTGTTGCGCCGGTTACTACGACTGGAGCATGCGCATGACTACGAGGAGAAATTGGAAAGACTGCTACAGGTAGTAGATATGGAAGAAACTGCATTGGCAGCAAAAGAATGGAAGGTATTCCTGGGATTGAGCAACCACGATCTGGCACCAGACTTGTTCGAGAAAGAAGATGCTAATGCAGATGAAGATCTTACGGAAATACTGGAAGAGTTGGCACTCTTGGGAAAACGTTCAAAGGAATCGAAGTATCAGCGAAAGAGAGCTGAGCGTTCCTGAACGTAGAGTACGGAGTCTCTTTTTATCAATTTTACGAGGTACAATAGGCAAAAACCATGAAGAGGCAACACGTTTCCATCAAGGCAGAAACTCCATATACATCTGTACACGTCGATAGCGGAGAAGTTCCTGCACTGGATACGGAACCTGCTGTATCTGCGTTGGTGGGGTCGGTATTGGAGGAACTACGAATATTTGGCAGGCTGAAAACATTGAAAATTTCTGCTCTTTCTGCGGAGGAATTAAGAGCGGTTTGTACAACAATCAAACAAGATGTTTTAACAGAGATAAAATCAGGCAATACAGTATTTGAACCAGAAGAATTGGAGGTTGCTTTTGAATTGGAATTACAAAGATTTGGTTTGCATAAAGCGTATACAAAAGTGCTGGAGAGTGCAGTGCCTCCACGTGCAATCCAGAATGAACACAGGGATACCAATAGAGATGGTACAAACGGAAGAGATACATCTACGGTAGGTTTTAGCAAAATAGAAATAAAAAGGATCCCGAGACACGCCAGAGAGGCTATCAATCTGCGATTCAGTCAGATGACGATACAAGGACGGGCAAAAAGAAGTGTGCAGGGCATATCCGAATCGGATGCAGCATGTATCAGTGATATCGTACATATCCTTCTTACGCACCAGGATAGCTTTGGACAACAGTTTCGTGATCGTCTGGGACTTTCAGACAAGATGATTTGGAAACTACTGTCTGAACATGACATTGATGTACTCGGTTCCGATGAACGAGAGGCTCTGGTAGTATTGGCAGAAGTAGCAAATGGATTAGATGCACTGAAGGAAAAGCTGCTCAGTGATGTGATCGAATTGCAAATACAAAGTTTACGGCATATGGTTTTGTATCGACGTCTCATCAGATTGGAGCATGCTCCAGACGAGCAGGCGCAATTACAAAAAGTGATGGATGCACTGGAGCTATCGGCAAACGAATACGCAAGTGCAGAGCATGTCACCTTCGCTGGAATGAGTAATCACAATCTTGCTCCGGATCTCTTCCCAGATGGGGAAGATACGACGTATTTGTTAGATTTAATAGCAGAATTGCAAGGGAGCCGTACCCAGAATGCAACAGTGAAACTCGCATCACCAGCCATGGAGAGTGGGTGTGATTCTACTTATTTATCAGATTTATTTGCAGCATCACAAGGCAGCCGTACCCTACATCCAACAATAAAACTCTCATCACCAGCCATGGGGAGTGGATGTGAGGGCGACATAGATGCGTATCCGAAAGAGTTTGAGAATTACAACATTGTCACAGCAACTGCTCATCAGATATTGAATTGGTATCCGAAACCCACAGATCCAGAAAATTATCCTGCTTCAATGAGTATGCCGGGGAGTGACCACAAAATAGATGATTTGGCGCGACGCGTACGTCTGGGTCTGCCGCTTTGGCATCTAGGGGACAGAACGAGTTATGATTCTCTGGGTGCGATCAATCCATACGACATAGCTCCACCGGGCCCCCGAAGGGGAGAAGAAACTGACGAAGAGCCGCAGGAGGATGTGGCAGTGGATGACGAGGTGGAGGTAGAGGATGTGGATCTGGAGGTGGACGAGATGGATGAGGCGGAGGAAGAGGTAGAATAAGCCGGTAAATACATTGACTATAAGAAATACATTGAAATAAAATGTCAATAGGATAGATCTGGTCTCTCAAATCACAGAAAAGGAAAGTGCAATGCAGAAGCCCAATAGAGACTGGCTAACACTGAACCTGAAAGGGTTCGGCGACAACCAGGAAGACAACATGTGGTTCGCGATGCTCGCGATCGACGATCTAAACGTTGATAAGTCCTATCAACGCGAAGAAAACGCGGTTGCCGAGGTCATCGGCGCAAACTTCAACCCACGAGCGTACGGAGTAGCAAGAGTAGCACTCCGCGATGATGGTAAGCTATACCTCATCGACGCTCAACAACGGACGAAGGGTGCGAAAATCGCAGGGAAGACACTCGTTCCCTGCATCATCCACTACTTCGCGTCGAGAGAAGAGGAAGCAAAACTATTCCGGTTCCTGAACGAATTTCGGGTTCAGGTGACCGTCATGGATTGCTTTCGTGCTTCGCTTGTTGCGAAGGAGCCACATGCGGTGGCGATCGACAAGGCTGTCCGCGAAGCTGGCTTCAAGGTTGGACTTACTTCGAAGCTGAAGAAATGGCCGTACGTGACGGCCATCGACCAGCTCACGCGGATCTACAACCAGGGAGGAGAGGTTGCTGTTCTGGAAGTTCTCCAGTACATGGGGGCGCTCTTCCCG
>Ga0209542_10002893_pt1 | contig 37724 bp, 34 predicted proteins | sample RifCSPhighO2_01_FD_184028 | JGI IMG/M metagenome (GOLD analysis project Ga0209542, IMG submission 184028) | Soil microbial communities from Rifle, Colorado - Rifle CSP2_plank highO2_0.1 (SPAdes) (version 2) | ecosystem: Environmental > Terrestrial > Deep subsurface > Rock core/Sediment ... | reverse complement strand
TCGGTCATGTCGTTTTCCGAAAAATCCTCATCGCCGTTGCCATTCATTTCAATGTCAGTCATTTTCGCTTTTCCTTTCATAACCTCCCTTATGCCGGTTGATTGTTTAATCCAAAATTTTCAAAGAACTTTCATTTTGCCAAATTCTAACATAAATAATGCGGTCTGTCAAACTATTTGCCAAAGCCGGGAAAATTCAGTAAAGTAAAGACATGAACAATCAGTTGGAAAAAATCAAAAGATACGTTTTAATCGGCGGGGATGTTTTCGTCCTCTATCTTTCGCTCTGGCTGACTTTACTTTTGCGCTACGGCGGAGAATTCAGCGGCGATGTTTGGGGCCGGCACTTCTGGGCTTTCACTATCATCTACGCCGTCTGGCTCGTCATTTTTTACATAAACGACCTCTACAGTTTGCATCTGGCGGCCAACAACGTCCAATTTTACTCGCGCCTTTCGAGGGCGCTTCTGGCCGGCGCGGCTCTCGCCGCCGTCTTCTTTTACTTCATCCCCTATTTCGGCATTACCCCCAAAACCAACCTCTTTCTCAACATCCTGATTTTGGCCGTACTCTTCCCTTTGTGGCGGCAAATCTATAATGTTTTTTTGAAGTCCTCGGCGCTCAGCCAGAACATTCTGATCCTGGGGCTGACCAAAGAATCCGAAGAATTGATCCAGTATCTCTTGAACAAACCCCAGCTGGGATACAAACTCACGGCGGTTTGCGACCCGGACGACGACCAAACCGTCAATATCTCAACCCCGTCGTTCAAAGGAATCAAAATTTTCAGAGGCCTTGAGTCGGTCAGGCAGGTCATAATCTCAAGCGGCGTTCAAATCCTCATCTCGGCTAAAGATCCGCGCCTGGACCCGGAAATCCTCAAAACCTTTTACTCGCTTTTACCCCTGAAAATAAAAATCGTGGGACTTGAACAATTTTACGAAAGCATCGTCGGAAAAATTCCGCTTTCGCTGATCGGCGAAATCTGGTTTTTGGAAAACCTTTTTGAGGGCGAAAAAGGAATTTATGAAAAAGCGAAAAGAATTTTGGACGTTTGCATGGCTTTTTGTCTGGGACTGACGAGCTTGCCGCTCTTTCCTTTCATCGCCGCGGCAGTCAAACTTAACAGCCCCGGGAACGTCTTTTACACCCAAAAAAGAATCGGCAAAGGCGGCCAAATGTTTTGGCTCCTAAAATTCCGTTCAATGGTTCAGGACGCGGAAAAAGACGGGGCAAAATGGGCGGAAAAAGAAGACACTCGTATCACCAAAGTCGGCAATTTCCTCCGCAAAAGCCGGCTGGACGAACTCCCCCAGCTCTGGAACGTGCTCAAAGGAGAAATGAGCTTCATCGGCCCAAGACCCGAACGCCCGGAATTCGTGCGGGAACTTGAAAAACAAATTCCGTTTTATCAAACCAGGCACTTAATAAAACCCGGCCTGACCGGCTGGGCGCAAATAAACTTCCCCTACGGCGCCTCGGTTGAAGACACTATGGAAAAACTCCAATACGACCTTTACTATATCAAACACCGCTCCCTCGTCCTTGACTTCGGCGTCGTCCTCAAAACAATAAAAATCGTCTTGAGCAGAGGCGGGAGGTAAATTTAATTATCTAAAAATAAGTTACTCAACCAACTCTTGAATTTTCTCAACAATTGATTGGGCGTCTAAATGATGATGTTTAAGCACTTCATCGGGTTGGCCGCATTCCGGCAATTCTGAGAGACCAAGAGATAGCACTGGACGGGCGAGAATCACGGCAATAAGATTCCCCTGCCCAAATTTAACATAATGGTCATCAATCGTGAGAATAACGCCGTACGGCTCGCATGTTTTTATTAACCACTCTTTATCAATAAAATTTAGCCACGGCAAATTAATCACTTTCAACTCTATACCCCTTGCTTCCAAAAGCCACGCCGCCTTGACCGCCTCTGAAAGCATTACCGGGCCGTATGCGAACAAAATCGCATTAGTTCCTTCGGTAAGCGCCACACCCGTTCCTTCTTGTAAATGATATTCATCCGGCAATGCGAAAGATAACTGGCACGGAATACTCACAAGCCGCAAATAAGCGCTGAATTTATTTTTCTCAACCGCCCAGCGCAACGCCATACGCGTTTCTTTTTCGCAGCTCGGCTCAATCATTATTAAATTTGGTATGGAACCGAGTGCGGAGATGTCGCGCACAGATTGATGCGAGTGTCCCGGCGTAGCCGGCAGTAAACCGGCAAGAGAGCCTACATAAATAATTTTTTTAAATTCTGAGGCATTATTATATATTTGTTCATTTGGTCGAGTTGATAAAAAGCAGGCGAAAGAATGTGCAATCGGAATTTTTCCGGCCAGTGCCAACCCGCCGGCAAGAGATACCATGTCTTGTTCGGCAATGCCGCACTCAATAAACCGATCGGGAAACTCGTTTTTAAACGCGGTCAATCCGCAATCTTTCATTAAATCCGCATCTAGCGCGACAATATTATTATTTTCTTTCGCGATTTTTATCAATTCATCGCCGTAAGCATCAACGAGTTTTGCCGGATTATGCAATTTTTTCTTTTCCTGCAAATCAAAACTGTCTAACGTAAGTCCGTGTTGATTTAATTCCGCAAGCCCCGCATTTACTTTTTCCGCGAGTTCATTGATGGCCTGCTGATAATCTGATTCGTCCGGCACGCCGCTGTGAAATTTGTAAAGTTCGCCGGGTGAAGGGCCTGTTTCCATGAAAGAAATCCCTCTTCCTTTCTGAGTATCCGAGATTAATATCTGCGGGCGGTCTATTACGGCGCGGAAATGAGCAAAAACGGTTTTAAGCGCTTCAAAATCATGGCCATCACACCGCGCGACTTCCCATCCAAAAGCGCGGAATTTATCTTCTATCGGCCCAATATCGCTCACGCCGCTGACCCACGTGTCTGACTGCATCTTATTATGATCAACGATCACCGTGATTTCCGAGAATTTGCCGTTTGCAGTCGGTTGCAAAGATTCCCAGAATTGTCCTTCCTGCAGTTCTCCGTCGCCGCACAATACATAAATCCGTCCTTTTTTACCTGACAACCGATTAGCGATTGCCATCCCGCGGGCTTTTGAAATACCCATGCCCAAAGAACCGGTGTTAGTTGCTATATACGGCGTATGGATGTCGGGATGCCCGGGCAAACCGCCGAGCCGACGCAATTTATGAATAAACTGATAATCAAGCTTCTCAAGTCCTATCAATAAAGAATATAGTGCCGGAACATCGTGCCCCTTAGAAGAAAAAAAGATATCCGAGTCGGACGCGTCTTTCTGGTTTGGCATTCGCATTTCCTGAGTCCATAGCCATGTAATAATGTCCATGCTACTGAAACTGCCACCGACATGTCCTGATCCGGTTTCCATAATCATAGACAACACATTGATGCGAAAGATGTTACAAAGCAATCTACAGACCTTTATCGGATCATCAATGTTGCTTCTTACTCTGCGTATCTCTGAAACTGGCACAAAGAATACTTTTGCCATAGATTTATCTTATTTTGGGTAATCTGGCTAACTTATTGTTTATTAAATATTCAGCGACAATCCAATCTTCCGATGTATTGATATCAAAACCTTCATATTTTTCAGTAAAAAAAGGCATTATTTCGTCACCCGCAATAGTTCCTCTTACTAAAGGGACGGAACACTGTGCAATCTCTAAACTGGCATTTTGAACATAGACTTCCGGCAATACTTGGTAAGGCATTGAATGCCAGGGGGTTCCTGATGAATCGGGATTTTTCATCACCGGCTCCATGCGACCACCCTTTATGCTCCACATTTTTGCCGGATGCTGTTTGCATTTCTCCACTGCCCTCAAAGAATCCGCGTCATCCGCTAAAAATTGTTTCCAAGCTCGGTCAATAGTTTCGGGTTGCCGAAAAGGACTTGTCGGTCGAAGAATTGCGAAACATTCAGCCATTTTCCCCTGATTTTGAAATTCTAAAAGCAAATGTTTTACCCATTCAATATCGGGTGAAATATCTGTCGCGAATTCTTTTGGTCGTAAAAACGGCACTTCCGCGTCATACTTTAAGGCGATATCCGCAATCTCCCCGCTGTCTGTAGAAACAATAACCCGGCTAAAAATTTTAGAATTAAGCGCCGCAGAAATCGTGTAGGCTAAAAGAGGATGGCCGTTTAATAACTTTGTGTTTTTATTAACGATCCGTTTGGAACCGGATCGGGCGGGAATAAATCCTAAACAACTGGTCATGGAGTTATGTTTTAGCGGGGTCATAATCAATGCTGACTTGTTTCCATTCGGAATAAAAATCCAAAGCTTGTTCTCCGGGTTCTCGCCAGCCGTTCCCTGAAAGCCCAAGACCGCCAAAGGACACGTGCGGTTCGCTTCCATGGGTCGTGCCATTGACTCGCACTACTCCCCCTGCATATTTGCGAATAAATTCTTGAGCACGATGAAGATTTCCAGTGTGAATGGCGCTCGTAAGTTTATATTCAGAGTCATTGGCTAACCGGACCGCCTCATCAAAATTTTTAACTTTATAAAGAATCACCACTGGTCCAAAAATCTCAACTCGAGATGCCTCGTCCGAAGATGGCACATTCTCTAAGACCGTCGGGGCAATGAAATACCCGTTACGACATGCGTTATCAGTTAATCTTTTTCCGCCAGTCAAAAGTTTCGCTCCGCGTTCTGTTGCTCCTGAAATTATTTTTAAAATATTCTCCGTTCTGCGCTGATTAATTATCGCGCCGAAATCATCTTTGTCGCCGATGCCGACTTTCAGTGCTTTAACTTTTGCCAAAAAAAGCTTTTTAAATTGCCCGTAAACTGACTCAAAAACAATAATCCGACTTCCCGCGGCGCAACGCTGTCCTGCATCAATAAACGCGGAAGCAACAGCCGCGTTTGCCGCTTGATTTAAATCGGCATCGTCGCATATCACTAGGGGATTTTTGCCTCCGGCCTCAACCGATACTTTAGCCAAGCGATCGGCCGAAGCTTTAATTATCGTCCGAGCCGTGGCAACCGAGCCGGTAAAACTAATAAACCTTGCTCGTTTATCCTCTACCAATGCGGCCCCTACCTCATCCCCGAAACCCTGAACTACAGAAAATACTCCCGACGGCAAACCGGCTTTTTTAAGCAACTTCGCAAACCAGATCGCAATGTACGGAGTATCCTCGTGGGCTTTTAAAACAACAGTATTGCCGCACAAAATTGCCGGAAAAACTTTCCACGCAATGGCCGCCAGCGGATTATTAAACGGAACAATCAGTGTGCCAACGCCAATGCTCTGCCTCACCAATTCCAAATGACGATTTGGCACAGCGCTCGATAAAATTTTTCCATAAAATCTTTGCCCCTCCCCAGCCATAAAAAACCCGCACTCCGTCGCGGCTTTTACCTCTGCCAAAGAAGATTTTTTTGACTTTCCACACTCAAGCGCAACAAGCACAGCGGCTTCTTCTTGGCGTTCTTGTAACATAACCGCGCTTTTTCTCAAAATCTCTGCGCGAGTAACAACCGAAAGGTTGCTCCAGGACTCAAAACTTTCTGATGCGGCCATCAAAGCTTTCTCCGCATCGCTTCTTTGACCTTTTATCACTTGGCCTAAAATTTGACCTGTTGCCGGATTAAACTTTAAAAAAAATCCGCCAGCCACACCTGTTTCTTGATTTTTAATCCAGTGTAAAATTTTTTTGGGGTAATGCATATCAACGTGTAAAAATAATATTTTCTATCATTCCTTTACCGCTTTTTTGACGACGTTCACGAGAATGGTCTCGCTGATAATTAATTGGATGGTCTGAAGTAAAACCCGCAGAATGCATAATCTTTTTAATTCTTTCTTTTGAACCGTCAAAATCCGTAATTTCAATCAGTACGGATTTTAAATTTCCGTCAGTTAAAATATCGCACCCCCCCGCAATAACTTTTTCTTCAAAACCATCGATATCTATTTTAATATGTTGAGGGCATGGAAATTCATAATTTTCAAACAAGTCATCAAGTGTTACGCTGAACACGCCCTGACTAAATTCGGAGGCAAAATTTTCAATTAAATATTTCGGCGCCGTTGACAGCATGCTGCTTGCCGAACCTGAAACATGAGACGCAAGATTCATAATGTCAAATCGCGTCGTTTCGCCAATGGCGACGCAATAAGGAGTGAAAAATTTTTTAAATTTATTAAGGATAATATTTCGGCACAATTTTTCAAAATTATGATAAGCCGGCTCAAAAGAAAAAATTTTTATTTTATCTCCAAAAACAGATCTGGCAAACAATGAATAAATGCCGACATTGGCGCCGATGTCAAAAAAAATGTCATTTGGTTTGAATAACGACTTTATCCAACTTATGGTTTCCGGCTCCTTAGTAAAAAAAGTTTCGAATCGATGATTCTCATATTCGGTCTCAACATCCATTTTGATTTCCAGATTTTCGCCTTTTATTATTTTAATCATAGTTTGAATTTAATTTTTACCAAGCCGTCCAGCCACCATCAACCACCAAATTGGCGCCGGTCATGTAAGAAGATACGTCCGAAGCCAAAAATAGGATTGCGCCGTTATATTCATCGCGCCGAGCCATGCGGCCCAAAGGCGCGCGATAATTGTACTTTTTAATAAATTCTTTATCCTGATTATTAAAGACTCCACCCGGACTTAAACTGTTGACCCTCACCCTCTTGTTTCCCCAATAAGTCGCCAGGTATCTGGTCAAATTCAGCACCCCTGACTTGGTGACACTGTAAGAAATTGGTTTTATAAAATTTTTATAAATCCGCTGGTCCGGAGAAACTAAACCGTAAGTTGAAGAAATATTTATAATGCTTCCACCGCTGTTTTTGGCCATGGCTCCGCCGATAACCTGACAACAAATTAACATGCCGGTAAGATTAACCGCCAAAACCGCATTCCAGTCGTCAAGCGCATAATCCTCAAACATCACTTTCTTCTTGGCTGGCGGAAAATCCAAAGCGGCATTGTTAATTAAAACTGAAGGCGTGCCCCAAATTTTGACAATCTCATTAAGCGCCACCTCAACTTCCCGTCTTTTTGTAATATCAACTTTTAAAAATTTAAGCGGATATTGTTTGGTAAAATTTTGTAGCTCGTGATTTAAAGAAATTTTTTTAATGTCAAAAACAACAACCTTAGCTCCGGCACGAGCCAGCGCTTTAACGTATTCCATCCCCAAAACACCCAAACCGCCGGTAACAACGGCAGTTTTATTTTTTAAACTAAAAATTTCTTCAATATAACTCATATTACCACTCAATGAAATCCTCTTTAATAACCGCGTCTTCCGCAATGTCAACTTTAACCCTCTTGCCGATAATTTTTTCTTTCATGTTCGGCTTTAATCCGTAACCAGGACTTTTGCAAGTGATCATGTTGGGAGTAATCACGGCACCAGCCGGAATGGCAGCGGTGGAAACCAGGCTTTTTCCGTGCTTATCGCGCGTTTTCTTTTCTTCCTCGGTTAATCTGGTCGTCGGATTTCCCAAAGCTTTTTCGATTCGCCGCGCTCCCGCCACAAGCATTTTTAATTCCGCGGGATCGATGCTGACCGTGGCGTGGTCCGGCCCGGGCAAAGATTTGTCCAAAGTGAAGTGCCGCTCCACGGCCTTAGCACCGAGGGCAATAGCGGCAAAGGTCGGAAAAATATCTTTTTCATGACCGGAATATCCAACAGGCAAAGGACGGTAGCGCTCTTTAAGCGCTGGGATGGCGGATAAATTTAACTTTTCATCGGCTGCCGGGTAACTCGCGACGCAATGCAAAATAATTAATTGCTGATTATATTTCAGAATGGTCGCGACGGCTTCGTCAACTTCTTCCCATGTGGACATGCCTGTAGATAAAAAAATGGGTTTGCTTTTTTGGGCGACATATTCAAGAAGGGGAAGATTGGTAACGTCAAAAGAAGCGATTTTATAAAATTCAACGCCTATTTTTTCTAAAAAATCAACGCTTTTTTTGTCAAAAGGAGTGGCGAAAAATAAAACCCCGAGGTCTTGGGCAATTTGTTTCAATTTCAAATATTCATCCTCGTTAAGTTCAAGATTGCGCCTGTATTCTCCGTAAGTTTTTCCATAAATCTGATCTTTTGCTTGAGGTCTTTCAAGCAACTCTTTTGCAAACACTTCATTTACAAATCGTTTCTGCAGCTTAACCGCGTCAGCTCCGGCTTTGGCTGCTTCTTCGATTGTTTTCTTCGCCAGATAGTAATCGCCGTTATGATTATTTCCGATTTCGGCGATGAAAAAAGTCGGTTCTCCTTCCCCGATGTATTTCTTTCCAACCTTAATGCGGTTAGGTAAATTTTTAGGAAGTGATGTCATGTTTTTTATTATTCTTATTGTGATTATGATTTTTACGATAACTGTCAATTGCCTCGATTATCGCGGTTTCGGCGCGTTCGCTCGCCCCGCCTCTTGAAGTTGAAACAAATTTTTCTAAAAAATCTTTCTTAATTTTTGGATTATAATCTACCTCGCTTGAACGAAAAATAAATTTTTCCAAGTCAACTTCGGAATTTGCGTAATTGACAAGCTGGGAGTGTCTCTGGAAAAAAGCCCAAGGCTCGTCTTTCATGATATCGCCAAAATAAGGAGAAATAATCTTTTTGCCGGCAATAATCGCTTCAATAAGGGTGGTGGAATTAAATCCAATAACTGCTGTTGAATTTTGGATCAATTCTGACGAATTGCTTGCGTTTGTAATAACTAAATTATCAATTCCCTCCTTATAATGCTCATTTAAAATATTCTTAGGATATTGAAGATAGTGCTGAGCCATCTTGGTTTTAATTATAACTTTTATGTCTTTGTGCTTTCGCGCGAATTCCATAACCGATATATAAAATTTCAACGCTCTTTTCTCAATCTGCTTCAGTTTTTCAGCATCTTTAGTCAAAAAACGAAACGACATTTGCGGCAGAAACGAAAAAAATGCAATTTGCCCGCCGCGACTATCCACCTCTTTTGCTTTAGAAAAATAACAATCAAAACGGGGTATGCCGACAAAAAAGGCTTTATCTTTTGTCAGGCCGGGAATTTTAAGGTCTAAAAATCCTTCCATGCATTGTTCATTATAAAACAATACCTTGGCGCCGACAAATTTACGAGTTTTATAATGTTCCAAAAAATTTTTATATGCGTCCGAAACTACTATTGCTTCTTTATGCAGTACAACGAAAGGAACCTTTGTCTCTTCGCACACTTTTGCCAATTCTTGCTGTACGATGTAACCTATATTGCCTGATAAAACCGCATCGAAGCCAATAAGTTTTTTCAGCAAATGAAACATCTTTTGCAAATAACAATAATAATCTTGTTTGCCTTTGACTAAAATATTGTCTGAGTGATAATTATCCTCCGTCAAATCTTTTCTCTCCGATTCCTCCGTCAAGTAATCAAAGATTATTTGCCAGTAATCCAAATGGATAACACGATACTGAATTTGCTTTCCAAAAGTCGCCATTGCCTTTATGTCGTCGGAAAAAATGCTTCTTCCAAGACATAAAACAGTAAAATCTCCTTGAGTGTTTATTTTTTGAGCAATCATCGCGAAAATCAGCGAAGTCAGTTTTGGACTTTTTATGTATAAACTTAATTTTATCAAAAACGAAGTCAGATAAAATTTAACTTTAGTTTTAATTTTTCTGAATAAGGTCATATATATTCTCGTGAATGAGTGCCAGACGCGAAACGTCGAACGCCTGCTTAACGCCTGAGTATTTATCCGAACAAATAATGAAAGCGTGCTTATTCATCGATGGAAAATGACAAGTCAAATATTCAAGCCGGCTCAAGAGCCATGCAAATAAACGGAATGTCCGCCGTCCGGCAATCGGATGAGAACCGAGATAGCCGTCTTTTTCAAAAATCCATTCATACGCTCGGCTCACCGGATTTTTATAATAAACGATTTGAACATTCTTAAAATACGATTGCATTATTTTTAGCGCCTCTTTAAAATATTGATCAAGCGACAATTCGCACAAGAAGCGTCCCTGTGGCGCGGTTAATCGGCACAAATGTTTCAACGCCGCGTTTCGTTGAGGATAAGGCACGTGATGGAGAGTGTTCGTGGTGACAACTACATCAACACTGTTATCCGGCAACGCATCCAGTTTTGTCAAATCAGCTAAAATTCCGAATGTGGCGCCATCGCTATGTTTTTGCACGCCTTTTCGCAAACCATCCAAATCAATATCCAACCCGAAATATTTTTGCGTTTTAAACATTTTCCTGTTCTTCAAATCGGCGGCGCCGGCATCAACGCCAATATCGCCGGCTGTATTTCGTAATTGCCGCTCAAGCATGTCGAACAAAAATGATTTTGACGGACGAACCATAAAATTCATTGATGTAATTGTTCAAAGAAGGCCGCGTAGCGCCGCTTCTTTGTACCAGGGGTCATTGTAATAACGCGTGTCCTTATAGTCATTTCCTTTTTCTAACGCGTCCCATAGTTCCAGAATCGCATCCTTGAGCACGCGAGTCGGCGTAAACTGAAAAACCTCTTTGAATCTTGAGTTGTCGGCTTGGTAATTTAATGATGTTTCAAACGGCTTTATGTCAATCGCGATATCTATAGCTTTCTCATCTTTCAAAATCTTTCGAAAATCTTCAGCTAAATCTCCAATCCTGTAATTGCCATTAGCAATGTTAAAAATTTTTCCGCCAACCGCCGCAAGTGGAAGCTCAAGAGCGACGATGTAAGCGGCCACGGCGTCTCGAATATCAACCATCGGTCTATAAACCTCTCCAGCCGCATTTACCGTAATTTGTTTCTGAGAAAATGCGTCTTTCGTAAACGCATTCAGGACAAGATCATACCGCATTTTAGGAGAAAAACCATAAAGCGTTCCTTTGCGCAAAATAACCGGCTGAAAACTGTCATCGGCCAATTCAAACAGCGCTTCCTCTGCCGCTCTTTTTGAAAGCGCGTAGGGCGCGACGACATCAACCGAATCGTCTTCTTTGTAGAGCGGCAATGCGGCTGAGGACGGCAAGTATTTATAAGAACAATAAATCGAACATGAAGAGGCAAATACAAAACGCGAAACTTTATGGAATTTTGCCAGGCGCGCAATAATTTCCGTGCCTAAATGATTCGCGCGATCGGTATAGCGGGGACTCCGAAAAGAAAAACCTGCCTGGCTTGAAAGGCCCGCGAGATGAATCACGCCGAAGACGCCCGTCATGAGGTCTTTCGGGGGATCTAAAATATCGCCTTGTATCAATTCGATCCGATCTTTCACCGCCTCAAGTCCAAAATCGCCAAAAATAAGCTTATCGAACACGCGCACCGAGTATCCTTTTGCCAACAGCTTCGGAACTAATACGCTTCCCACATAGCCCGCGCCGCCGGTAACCAAAATTGTTTTATTATTATTCATATTATTTATTGAGCTGTTAAATAATCGCTATTTCATCGCCCACTGGGATGATAAATTTGCCGCCGTGAGTCCTAAACGACTCTTCTTTCGCCAAAATCGGTTTGGAATAATTCCATGCAAGTAAAAGGAAATAATCCGGCAAGTGACTTTGAGTGTAAGCGCGATCCATGACCGGAATGTGCATCCCTGGCGTATAAAGACCTAGTTTCGAAGGCAAATCCTCCAACGCATAATCCAAAATATCGGTTCCGATCTCGCAGTAATTCAAGAGCGTATTGCCTTTTGCCGGAGCGCCGTACGCTGCGATTTTCTTGCCGTCCTGTTTTAAACGACGAAGCAAATCAACTAACTTATTTTTTGAGGACTCAATCCGTTTTGCAAGTTTAAGATACGATTCAAATTTATCCATTTCCAACTCTTTTTCTCTCGCGATAAACGCACGGACAGTCGAAGAAATTGAACGCCGACCCTGTTTTCCGACAAAAACTCGAATTGATTGACCTTGAACTGGATGCAAGGCAACATCAAAAATCTCAAGTCCAAATTTTTCAAAAAGCGTCTGAAGTGGACGAATTGCCAGATACGAAAGATGCTCATGATAAATCGTGTCATAAGTAAGATTGTCAAACATATCAATGAGATACGGCGCTTCCAACACAAACACACCTTCATCATCGAGCAACGCGGCAATGCCGCTCGCAAGGTCGTGATGGTCGTTAATGTGCGCCACCACATTATTTGCCAATATGGCTTTCACTTTTCCTTCCTTCGTTGCAATGGTTCCCGCCAGGCTTTCGCTAAAAAATTTCGGCAGAGTCGGGACGCCAAGCGATTCGGCCACCTTGACTATGTTAAGGGCGGGGTCGATGCCTAAAATCCGATAACCGCGATCTTTAAAAAACTTGAGGAGAATGCCGTCATTGCTTGCAATCTCCACCACAAAATCGCCCGGCTTTAGAAAACGGCTCATTACTTCTTCGGCGTATAATCTAAAGTGATCGGATAATTTCGGCATACCGGAAGAAAAATAAATATAGTTTCGAAAAAGCTCGTCTTTATCCACCACATCCGCAAGCTGCGCCAAATAACAATCATTGCACCAGCACACTTCAAGCGGATAATGCGCCTCCGGAGCGGAAAGCTCTTCTTTTGTTAAAAAACGGTTTGCCAGCGGCTGATTGCCGAGCGATAAAAACTTTTCAAGTTTTGGAGATCCGCATATTCGACACTTCATGTTTTTTGACATTTTATCCGATATGGTGTTCATATTATTATTTGCAAAATTATTTATTATTTATATAACACTTCTTCAAACTGGTCAAATAATTGAATCGTGGTATTGCTCACATGAAATTGTTCAAAAAAAGCGCGATTCAATTGGGGTTTAATTTTTCCGTCAAGTAGCTTCTCAATATAATCCGCCAATTCATCCGCTTGGCTGTAATTAAAACAACGGTATCCAGCATTGCTAAGAAATTCCGCGGTGGGATTACCCTCCGGAGCTATGCCGATGATAGGAGTGCCGCTGGCGGCATAATCAATGACTTTTGAAACAATAAATGGACTGTCGTTAAAATTCGCGTCAATAGCAACCAGACAATCGGATGACCTCATAATCCTCAAGCTCTCTTTGTAACTGACCGTTGGCACGATTTCTACAATTTCCTCAAGTCCAAAACGGACAATCTCCTCAGCCAAATCTTTTTCTCGATAATCAGTATAGGCGTTTGCGCTGCCTACCAGCTTAATTGCCATGGTTTTATAAAGATACGGTCTTTTTGTTAAAACATTTCTTATCGCCTGAAAAAACATTTTAGGATTTCTTTGTTTGCGAAAAATTCCAAGATGACTTAAAATGAATTTTTCGCCGATTTCTTTTTTTACTTCAGGATAATCCTGCGGATCATAACAATGCGGTATCACGCGCACTTTCTTTTGCCATGACGCGGGATATTTTTTCATTATCAAATCTTTCATCTTATCCGCAATAATGATTATTCGATCACTATGACTCATTATGTATGTTTCCTGCTTCAACATCTTTTTCGCCGCCCTCCCGAATCGCGTTTCATAAGGATCATCATACCAAGGATCGCTGAAATGGGAAATGAATTTGATTCCCAATTTCTCCTTTAACATCGCGCCCAAAATATTGCTTGATTGAGGATTGGCAAAAGAATAAACGATATTCAATCCATGCGTCTGCACAATTGGAGCGACTAAGCGGAAAAGCTTTTGATAATAATTGCGTTCCATCAAATCGGCCATCAACGGAATCCGCCTCAGATATTTATTCATCCTCAAATGCGGAATTTTGTAGATCGGGGCATCAATGTCCCACTGACCGCAGGTTTCGAAGGTTATAATTACAGGATGCATCCCTTGCCTAAGCCATTCGGGAATCATCTTGCCGATCAATATTGCCTGCGGCCTAACCGCGGGCGGCGTCCAAAAACTGAGACAAAGCGGTCTAATTTTATTTGCGTTTTTCATACAAATTATAAGACCTCCTTAATTTCTTTAGCCAATAAATTCATATTGTCAAAAACCATCTCGCTCGCTTTTTTTACCGGCAGAGAATTGTTCATTAATTCCCGACCTTTTTCAAACAGCAAATCAATAGAGGTTAAAACCAATTCAAAATTCTGCGGCCAATTCAAATCAAAGGACATAATTGATGGATAATTGATTGAATCACAGAAATTTTTATTTTTAGGGTCATAACCCAAAGACATAAAAGGAATGCCCAGCATGTAAGCGAAAATAATGCCATGAAGCCGCATTGAGACGATGAAACTGCAGCGATTTAATTCACGAATGGTTTTAAAAATATCGCCGTCAAAAAAATGAATTTGAATTTTTTCGGGAAACTTGCACTTCGTTCGCAGCGCCTCGCTTAGCTCCTTATCTAAAACGGCGTCGCCGACATGGATGACGAATAAAATGACTTTTTTATTCTTTTCTAAAATGCGATTGAGAATTGCCAAATATTTTTCGAAATAAAGGTCATCATTGAATGCTCTATTTTTCTTGATAAACATTATGCCAACCAAATCCTCTTCTTTTTTTACGTCCGCTGCGCGGCTCATTTCTTGGGTGCAAATTTCCGGCAGTAAAAGCGAGGTGTCCAACGAGGAATATATTTGTTCATTGCTCCCAGCTTCTTTGGCCCAGTCGTAAGAGCGTCGGTCGCGCGCGATAATAATATCCGCGTTACCAAGAAAATTTAGGCAAAATTCTTCGGCAGACAAGGACTTGAAAGGACCGAAAGAAACTCCGACCAAGACTGACAAAAAGGAAGTCTTATTAAATTTTCTCATTTTTTTAAGAATATCAAATTTCCATTTAATACTGTTGATGGAATGAAAAATTGAACCACCTCCGATTAAAAGGATATTAAATCTTCTCAGCAAGAAAACATCCGCCATTTTTTTTATCAACTCTTTGGTCCTATGTCTGTGCAGTGATGAAATCGTCAAATCAGAATTTCCCTTAAAGACGGATGAGCGCCCCTGCTGATAGTATGTTATTGATTCAACACCAATTTTTTTTAAAAACATTCGCAGGGCGTAAGCCATTGCCTCGTCTCCGAAGTCACCCTGACCGACCCATGCAATGTTTAATATTTTTGCTGTTTTTGATAATCTCATGGTTTTTTGTTATCCAAGAACACGCTCAATTTCTTTTTTATACGCCTTCCATATTCCGTCCAAGTGTTCTTTTTCCCCCTTTTCCCACGCCGCCAGATAATTAGAATCAAATCCGGTGTCGTACGTCGCGGCAACATAATTCTCCAACCGTCTTTCATATTCCGGATTATCAAAATTCATCGCCAGCGCTTTCTTTATTGCGGCGGAAAGCGTTTTCATATCCGTATGTTTAATGACGTTGGGCAACTTAAGAGTCAATCCTAAATCTCCCAACTGAATCGCGGGCTTTTTCAAAAACGCCGCCTCGGCCATTGTCGTTCCGCTCGGACTTATGACTAAATCGGCTCTTTTTAATATCGTTTCACTGGAAATTCTATAATCAACAAATTTTACATTGACGGTACGCGCTATTTTTTCCAAATACGACGATGGTCGCAAGCCAACCATTGCCGGATGTTCTTTAACCACTAAAGTATAATCGTCCGGTAAAGACATGGCCACTTGGCGGGCAACTTCCATTTGATTATTAAAATACGGCGCTATGACATCAATCGTGGCTTCCGGCTGAACTTGCAAAGGAAAATAAGCAAAACGGCCCATCTTTTCAAACGGATAATAATTGAAATTATCCATGAATTTTTTATATTTCTTGCGGCAATAATGGTCTCTTAAAACTATTTTCGGAGGCCGATAATCCGGGGTTATTCCGAGGTTGTCTAAATAATTTACCGGCTTTTTCAAATACCAGCGAAGTGTATGATAATAAGGAGACATCTCGCGCCTGATTTTTTTAAAAAACGGTTCGGACTCATTTAATTTTACCAAATAATCCGGCTGTTTAAACGTTTCTCTAAACTCTTTAATATATTTTCTGGCCTTTTGTCTGTTGGCGCTTTCGACAAGGCCGTCATTCAATTCATCCACCCTGTCACAAAAAGGTCCGCGGTCCGCTAAAAAGCCGTGGGAAAAAAGGAATGTCCCTTTTACCTTGCTGTCGGTTACTTCAATCATCCTGACCCCGTGCCGCTCGGCAAAAAGGTTAAACATAATGTGAGGAAGTGATACGAAATTCGGAGTCAATATTACATCAGGATTAAATTTATCAAATACGAATTTTATACATTTATAAACCGCTTTGACATAATCAATCATTTCTTCATCCGAAACATTCTGTTTAAAACTATAATAATATTTATCTTTATAAGACATCGCAAAACTTCTTAAAGTTCTGGCGATCGGCCAGATTGAATCAACATTTAACGCCTTGCATATTTCTTGCAGTGAAAAATCCTCGCCCCGGAGATAATCCTTCGACCTTCTCATGATTTCATCGTTATTAATGATCAATGCGTAATTCACTTCCTTTTGGGTCGCGGTAAACTCATGGGTGGTCCTTTTTAAAGTTAAGGCGGCTAAAGTGCAACCCTCAGACTGCAGTTTTTTTGCTAAAAAGTGACCAATGGAAAGCCCCCATCGGCGCTGTTGAAAAATCAGCACTCTTTTTCCTTTTAATTTATTTTCTTGCGTAATATTTGCACTCATGGGTTTAAATTAATCTTTAACGCTGGATTAAATCCCAATTTAATGGCGTGCCGCGCTCAATGTCAGCCACCGCAGTTTTGCCTATCACCTCATCGTAATATTTCGGTGCAAGGCCGTGTCCTGGACGAATCGAACGGACATTTTGTGGAGTGAACCTTTCTCCTTTTTTAATGTCGGCTACCGCGAAGAGCGACTTTCTGAAAATTACATTTTCTGACTCATGAACTCCGGCGCCGTATTGGGGTTTACCGATGGCGGCCTCAACTATTCTTATAGATTGCACCAAATTTTTCAATTCGTCCGGCTCAAGCGAGAAAGCGGCGTCCGGTCCGCCCTCGGCGCGAGATAATGTCAGATGCTTTTCAATTACGGAGGCGCCTATGGCGACTGCGGCGAGCGCAATCGTACTCTCTAAAGTATGGTCGGAAAGTCCGGTCACTACCTGAAACCTGCGCGCGATGTCTGGAATTGTCGCAAGATTCATCTCCTCCGGCTTTGCGGGATAAGAACTTACGCAGTGGAGAACCGCGACCTGCGACGCGCCATTTTTTTTGAGCGTTTTAACCGCAAGCTCAAGTTCTTCTTCCGACGCCATACCTCGTGACAGGATAACCGGCTTTTTCGTCTGTCCGATCCTCTTCAGTAAAGGAATATCCACAACTTCAAACGAAGCGACCTTATATAAAAAAACATTCATTTTTTCAAGAAAATCAACCGATGTCGAATCAAACGGCGTTGAAAAGAGCGCGAGCCCTTTTGATTCCGCATACTCTTTTAACTTCGGTTGCCACTCCCATGGAGTGTATGCTTTTTGATAAAGCTGATAGAGTGTTTGACCCGCCCAAGCGTCATTCACTTTGACCTGAAAATATTTTTTATCCGAATCAATGGTAATTGTGTCCGGAGTATATGTTTGCAGTTTTATCGCGTCGGCTCCGGCCTCTGTGGCGGCGTCAATAATTTTTAACGCCTGCTTGTACGAATGATGATGGTTACCGGACATTTCCGCAACAATAAAGACGGAGTTTCCCGGGCCGATTTTTCGTTCACCTTTTGGTGTTTGAATGGTTATCTCTTTCATACTTTAAGCGTTAATATTTATAAGTTCCTGCCTTAATTTCTCTAATGCCTTTTTTCTCTGACTCAATCCGCGCTTTTACTGCCGGACTTTGATAAACCTCCTGAATTATTTTCTTCCAAACCATTGACTCATATTTCAAAAGTATTTCTTCGGTGGAGCGCAATAATATCGTACCTTCTGAAAAATATCGCCTTAATTCTTCATTATTTTCGATAAATGTCTGAACACGGTCCAAATGATACCAATTAGTAACAATCGTAACTTCTTTTAGTTGTTTATCTTTGATAATTTTTTTTAATTCTTGCAATTGTTCGTAAGTAGTGTTTGAATGATCTTCTTTTAAAATATCTTTTTCTTTAACACCTAACTCAATCAATTCCCGTTCCATAACTTCGCACAATTTCGGCGCCCCTTCCAGCTCTCCGAGCTTTCGACGACCCCAACCGCCGGAGACGATTATAAGAGTTGCTTCCGGATTTTCCTTGTAAAGATAACTCGCCGCCCTGACTCGCATCTGATTACCGAGCTTTATCTCCTCGGGCCCAAAATCAGCGGTAATCCATCGGCCGCTATCATTTTTGCGCAACCACCCGCTAAGTACAAAAATTACTTGTCTCTCGTCGTAATTTCCATTCATCGTACCTTAAAAATATTCGTAATGGGCTCTCCCGCAAGCCGCTTTCTGAGCGTGCCGTTATCAAGCGCGTTTCTCAATTCGGCAAGCACGCGGTCGTACTCTTTCAAAAGTTTTTCAATGTCCGCTTTCGTGTGGCTGAAACTCATGTTGTGCTGGCCGTACCACAAAAATCCCACCTGCAATAATTCCTGCTGGATAAAACTCTTGATCTCCAAATCCGAAAATCCTTTGAACGGCGAGATCATTACCACCTGCCAGCATGGCTTGCCTTTAATTTTTATAATTTCTTGCAACGCGTGCTTCTCGATCAAACGATTCAATTTGTCTTGTAAATATTTTCCCTTCTCCCAAATTACCCCGATTGCGTTCTTGCGTTCCATCTCCTTGATTGTCGCAATTGCCGCCGCAAGTGATAGCGCTTCGCCGCCGAAGGTAAACGAATAGAAAATATCTCCGACTTTTTCCATGTAGTTTCTTTTTCCGACGAGCGCGGCGATTGGCATCCCGTTTGCCATTGATTTTCCGAATGCCGCCAAATCCGGCGTCACGCCGAACAACTTCTGAGCGCCGCCGAGGCCGAATCTAAAACCGGTGATAATTTCGTCAAAAATCAGTAATGCGCCGTTTTTGTGGGCAAGTTTTTGCACTTTCCGTAAAAAATCATCCTTCGGCTCTTCATAATTCATCGGTTCCATAATGACCGCCGCGATTTTGTTTTTGTGTCGTTTAAAAATTTTTTCCAAAGAGCCGATGTCATTATAGACAAAACGGTGTGTCATGGCTTGCGTACTTTTCGGAACGCCTAAATTCCTGACAGTCGAACCGATGTACCAGTCGTGCCACCCGTGGTAACCGCATGCCGCGACATGGTCCCTTCCGGTAACGGCTCTCGCCAGGCGAACCGCGCCAGTGGTCACATCCGATCCGTTCTTGCCGAATCGAACCATCTCTGCGCACGGAATATGTTTGATCAAAAGTCGAGCCAGTTCATGTTCAAGCGGAGAAGGAAGCGAAAAAATGATTCCTTTTTTGAGCTGGGCCTTAATCGCGTCGTCAACCGCTTTGTAATGATACCCCAATACCACAGGCAACAACGCGTTGATGAAATCAATATATCTGTTCCCGTCAACATCCCAAACATAAGCGCCCCTGCCACGCGTGATAAAAAGCGGAGCCGCGCCTTTGATATACTGCAGATAACTCTTGCTGAACGTCTGCGACGCCAGAGGAATAACTTTCTTCACTTCTTTAAATAATTTATTGCTCTTTTGAAAATTTCTTTTCATATTGTTTTTTAATTTTTAATTTTAAAATCGTTTTTAAGTGATTTCAGCAATCCTTCATTCCTTATGACATGCATATTCTTAAACATAATGCGCGGATTTTTAGTCAAAATGGAGATGTACGACAAATACTCATCGGCAGGACTGCTGTGTTGAATCAAAAATTTGATGACCTCAAAATCTTCCGGCCTGTCCAAGGTGAGCCGAAAATGCGAAAAATTATGCTCGGCCGGCACATTTGTTTTTTTGAATTTTTTACGCTTGCGAATGTACAAAGTTACATGCTCCCTCTCCGAACTCAATGCCGCTTTATGTTGCGCTTCCACTAGCGCAACTTTCGTAAAAATCTCAACATCCATTCCGTCCGGAAACGTTTCCTTGAGCACATTGCTCGCGTAATCAACTTTGCAATCCAAGAAGTGCGCGATAACGCGATCAATGACAAAAGGGTCGATCAAAGGGCAATCGCCCGTGATTCTGACAATGTTTTGGTATTGTGGATATCTTGAGGCGCATTCATAATACCGGCCCAATACATCGTCGGCCGAGCCGCGAAAGCAGTCAACGCCCGCCCTCTTGCAGAACGCTTCAATGGCGTTATCTTCTTTGTTTGCGGTAGTCGCCACGACGATTTTATCTACATATTTTGATTGCAAAACTCGCTTAATCTCGTATTCCAACATCGGAATACCGCCCACTTTCATGAGCGTTTTTCCGGGAAGCCGCGTTGAACCCATGCGGGCTTGAATAATGCAAAGATTTTTATTTTTCATGCTCGTTTTACGCAATAGCTTAACGGACCATATGCGTTTTGAATATCATTGAAAGTTTTTTGCCTTTTTTGTACGCACTTCAAAAAATATTTCATTTCGTCAATATAAACATCGTTAAAATCGAATTTTTTTACTTCAAACAATTTTTTCTTTCCTTGCCGCGCGCTGAGCCAAACGATATTTTCGTGAAAATTCCACTCCAAAGTTCCTCTTTCTCCAACCACCTTGCAGTTCCTTGAATAACTCTGTTGTAAATAATCGCACCTTACCGCGCCAAGCACATTATTTTTGAATTTAAACGCCGCAATAGCCGCATCTTCTGTTTCACTTTCGAGATCGCTAACCTTGCCAAAAACGAACTTCGCTTTCAAAACCGGCTCGAAATTGTTCAGCCAAAAGAGCAAATCAAATTCATGAATATCGTCCAAAATTATTCCGCCTCCAGCGGCCCTTTTTACCGCGTAATTTCTCCGGTAATCTTGTTTCGGTCTCCAATAAGGCAAGTAATAACCAAACTCATGGTTGATGGTGTAAATTTTGCCCAACCGTTTATTTTCTAAATAATTTTTTATAAACCTTAAACAAGGATGAAATCGCATATTACAGCCAACCAGTGCAATCAATTTTTGCTTACGGCAGACATCCGTTAACTGTTTAATTCCGCGCAAATCATGCGACAGCGGTTTTTCTACAAACAAATGGCAGCCGGCCTTTGCGCAAAGCGACGCGTGTTTGATGTGCAGGTTGTTCGGGCTGCAAATCAACGCGACATCAAATTCTTTTAACACGTCCCGCCTAAGCGCCGTAATCCGCCTTACTCCTTCGGCTTGCGTTTTCTCCCCATCAACATCATACACATAGACATTCTTAAACCCCAACGTCAATAAATTTCGGTAATGCCGCTGACCGATGGAACCAAAACCGATTATTAATATTTTCTTATTCTTGTCCATATTTTTCGCTTCCCATCAATTCTCCAAATTTATATATTCGCTCTTGATATGTTTTCAAAAAATATTCTTTATCGTAATACTTTTCCCCCATAAACAACGGCACGGTAAACCCCCCAAAACCCTTCTTAAAATGTGAGATGTTCAACTGTTTGGTGTCCGGAAAATCATGCGGCAAAATACCATACTGTTGTAAACCAATTTCATAAAAAGAAAGTCCCCGTTTCTTCATCCACAAAATCGCCTCCCACTCCAATGCGTGGCGTATTGGAAGATGTTCGTACTCCGGCTCGTTCGCGGCGGAAAATCCATACGCGCTACTCTTGTATATCGAATAATACTCAAAACCAACTTTTTTCTTATCCAATTCTGCCACCGCCAAAAAACTCAAATCGTCGGTAATCCAGTCATACATTAAATTAAAAGTTGCATCCGGACGGGTCTTGCGCCCGGCAGCTCTATGGTGCGTATCTTTATACGCGCTAAAAACATCTTTGGTGATATTTTCAGAAGTGTAAATAGTAATTTGGAACCGTTTTCCCTTTTCAATATTTCGCCGATGATTTCGGCGCAAGTCATTCCATAGTTCTTCTTCGGTCTTGCTCAGATCAATGAGTTGTGTGTTTAGGGAACTGTCAATATAACCGAATTTCATTAAATGATTAAAATTAATATCTTTACTTAAAAATTTGGGTGAAAGCGGAGTCTGCCTAAATAATGCCCGGACGACATTATTGCGGCGCGCCAGCCGATCAATCTCATTAAAAATAAACTCGTAGACCAAGTCTCTTTCTTTCCTGTCATGCTTGGCCTTTGAGAGATTATCATTAAGAACGGGGGCGGGTATCGCTCCGCCGCCGAAAGAAAATTCACAAACATCTCTGTTTCCAAATTTATGCGTCTCTAAGGTTAAAGGAACAACGGCTTTAATTTTATCCTGTTTATAAACGAAAAAACTTACATTTTGCGTCTTTAATTCAGGTTTATAATGCAGCGTGTAGTCCAGCCAATCCGCTGTATGCCAAAACCACGCATCATCGCTTTCTAAACAAAATCTGTTCCACTCTTCATATTTATCTTTAATGAATTCGCTTGCCGTGTATTCCATAATTTTATTTTTTAATTGTTTTGACAATGCTGTCAGTAAGATCAGAAAAATCTCCGTCGGAAATTCCACTATGGCAAGGTATCCAAACACATGGGACAAAATTAGGAGATAACATGTTTCTATTAATGTCGAAATGATATGATCCGGTTATTACACCCCTATCCCTCAGCGTTTCCACCACTTTTTTATTTTTGTTTTCCGGGCAACGAATTGGAATTATATAAGGGGTCACACCCTCTTTTTCAAGATGGTCGCATATGCCCAACTGACCGGTATTTTCAAGGAAATGACGATAACGCTTTTGTCGACTGCCAATTTCAGAATTTATTTTTGCTGAAAGTAAATGCCGCGCCGGCCAGCTGGCCTTTAATGCATCTCCATATAATGAATAGGACATATTTATTGAGAAAGCGGCATATCTTTTAAGAATCTCGGAATTAGAAAAGCTACTCCACTCATAAAAGAATTTCGCCAAATCTTTGATCAGGGTTAAGCCGAAAGAGGAATTTGCCGTCAACTCATCCGTATAACCGCTAAAATCATCAAATTTTGACTTCACGCCGCCCAACGCAAAACAAAAAAACCATTTTGAAAAACTGAATATCGAAAACTCTCCCATTGAACCCACTCGTTTTCCCTTATAAAAACTCCATGGGGCGTGAGCGCAATCTTCTATTACAACCAACTTTTTCTCATTCGCAAATTCTAAAATTTTATCCATATTCTGAGGAAAGCCGTATTGGTGATGAACAAAAATTGCCTTGGTTTTATCCGAAAATTTTTTTGCGGGAAAAGCAAATGGTTGAATCTGATTATACACCCAATATCCTATCCAATCCGCAACCATAATTTCATCAAGTTTGCTCGTGATTATCTTCTTTTCAGACAGATATCTGAGAACAAGCGCAAGAGCGCCTTTTCCGGAACCGACGATTTGCATCTTCTCTAATATATCCTCACCCATATCTTCACCTGGCATTTCAGAATTTTCTTGGGGTCGCCGGTGCGCAAGGCCAAAGAAATTTTTAAAGCGTGGTTTCTCTACTTCTCGAATAATCATTTTAATTTTATTATTTTTTAATAACTGCCATTGTGTTCTCAAAAAAGGAGAAAAAATTGATTCTTTTAGGACCGAAAAATTCATCGGTTGCTTTTTTGACTCCGGCAAAACCGCCCTCTTCCGCCTCGTAGTCATGGACAAGCAGGTATCCGCCGGGTACAATCCTGTCCCAAAAGAAATTAAATGTGTCCGATGCCGGCTGATAGAGGTCGCAATCGTAAAAAACTAAGGAAAACTTTTCATTTTCCGAAATTTTACTAAAAGTGGATGGGATGAACCCTCTTACTGTTATCGCTTCGGGAAATCTTAAAAATATGTCGCATATCTCTTGAAAAGTGGTTTCTATATTATAATCTCCTTTACTGAAATTTTTGGGATCGTGTTTACTTAAATCCGGAAAACCCTCAAATGAATCAAACAGATAGAATTTCTTTGGATTCAACTGAGTCATAAAATGCAGACTACAAAGAACATTCCCTCCTTGAAAAGCTCCAACCTCAGCAATATGTCCCTTGGTGTTATTTAGACGGTTTAAAATCTCAAGGAATAGCCAAGTGCCCAATATGGTGGTATGAACCAAAATCCGAGAATTTAGTGTCCATGAAACGGCGAATTGATAAATCTTTGGATTTAATTTAAAACCTAAAGACGTTTCCACTTTGTGCAAAAAATCATTGTAGAAAAAATCTGAATAAAAAATAAAATCCTCGCCGTAACAGAGACCGAGATAATTTAACTTAATGGAAATCTCGTGAAGCGACCTGTTGGAAACGGCGAAAATCACGATTCGAAATGAACCTTTTTTTTCAAACGAAAGCGAATCTGATTTTTTAATCGGCATCCCGTAAATGCTGCTTTCTTTTGAGAAATCGTCAATACAATAACTAAACGGGTTAAATCCTGTTTTAGCCAAATACATTTTTAATAATTTGCTTGCGCCCCAGGCAATTTGCTTTTGCATAATTATTTCATTTATTTAGTGAGACATTCTCTAATTTGTTTTCCTGTATATTGGACTTGTCGTTTAGTCAACCGCGGATAACAAGGTAAAGTAATGCACGAATTTTGATAACCCTCTTCGTTTTTAAGCTTCATATTCTTATAGCCAATGTCACGATAATGAGGATGCGAATATACTGCGGGATAATGAAAATTAACACCAATACCTTTGCTTTTCAGGTGTGCCGCCAATTCTTCGCGCGCGTTTATGTTTCTCGTCCGAATCACATAAATATGCCAGGCCGACCGGACATTATTCAATTCTTGGGGTAAGACGATGTCATTTAGGCGTGCTAATTCTTCCCGATACCATTGAACCACTTTGCGTCTCATTGCGATGAACATGTTCAATTTCTTTAACTGAGACACCCCTAATGCCGCTTGAATGTCGGTCATCCGGTAATTGTATCCAAGCTCGGTCATTATATTTTTGCCTTGCGCGTCCTTATGGATTCCGTGGCTACGCAGAGAAATCAATTTTTGATAGTATTTTTTGCTGTTGGTCAGAATTGCTCCCCCTTCGCCTGTCGTAATCGCTTTGACCGGATGAAAACTAAATATCGTCATGTCGGATCTTAAAGAACCGATCTTTTTGTTTCGATATTTCGCTCCCAGCGCGTGACATGCGTCTTCAATGACTAATAAATTGTGTTTTTTTGCGATTTTTAAAATGACATCCATCTCGCAAGGATGTCCCGCAAAGTGTACCGGAACAATCGCCTTGGTTTTTTTTGTAATCAATGATTCTATCTTTGTCTCGTCAATATTATAGGTATCGATTCTGATATCGCAGAAAACCGGTTTTGCCCCAACCGCAAGCACCATGTTGGAAGTTGCGGCAAAAGTGTTCGGGGTTGTAATAACTTCGTCTCCAGCCTTCAAACCGACGGTCAAATACGCAAGATGCAAAGCCGAAGTTCCGGAACTTACCGCAACCGCATATTTCGCACCGCAGTATCGCGCCAACGCTTTCTCGAACTCCGCCACCTTGGGTCCCTGGGTAAACCAGTCGGAGTGCAGAACTTTCACAACCGCTTCAATATCTCTTTCGTCAATTGTCTGGCGGCCGTAGGGAATCATGTTATTTTTAACTGCTCAATAAGCTTTTTCATACTCTCTTTCGTCAGCCATTCTTCATTGCTATTGCTGGAAAAATTAAAACCTTTAGGCAGTTTTTTTCCTTTTTTTAACCATCCGCCGAAGCGTTGCTCAATATCGAAAATCTCCCGATGCTCCGGCAAAATAATGAAATAATTCTCAAGCTCAACGGCGTGCCTTGCTTCCTCGCTCGTCAACAGCACCTCGTGCAATTTTTCTCCCGGCCTGATACCGATATTTTCCTTTGCCGCCCGTGGCGCAAGCACGTCAAATAAATCAGCAACTTTCATACTGGGAATCTTTGGCACGAAAATTTCCCCGCCGGCCATACGGTTCAAAGCGAATAGCACCAATTGAAAACTTTGTTCCAAAGTGATCCAAAATCTGGTCATCCTCTCGTCGGTTACCTGCACCTTGTCCGCTTTGGGACTTTTAAGCAGAATCTCCACGATACTGCCGCGGCTACCGATTACATTGCCGTATCTGACGCAGCTAAATTTTGTTGCTTTTCCTTGAGCGTATGAATTTCCGGCAACAAAAAGCTTTTCGGCGCAAAGCTTTGTTGAACCGTAAAGATTGATCGGCTGAACCGCCTTATCAGTTGAAATCAAAAGCACCTTTTCCACTCCTTGATCAATGGCGGCATCAATCACATTCTGACTTCCGAGAATATTTGTTTTTACCGCCTCAAAAGGATTGTACTCAAGCGTTGGAACCTGCTTAAGAGCGGCGGCATGAACAACAATATCAACGCCGTCAAAAGCTCTTTGAAGCCGCGCTAAATCACGCACATCGCCGATAAAAAATCGCAAATTATCCTTCGCTATTTCCTTTTCCATGCACGACTGCTTCCATTCGTCACGGCTAAACACAATCACTTTCTTAGGCTTAAAATGTGCAAACAGGAAACGGACGAAATTTTTACCAAAAGAACCGGTTCCTCCTGTAACCAAAATCGTTTTTCCGTTCAAAGCGTTTTGAATTTGTTTGTTTGTCATATATTTTGACATGTAGTTAACTTTTTATAATTCATGGTAATCCCTCAGACGAAAGCAAACTTTCGTCTGAGGCGAGCGACGGAATTTCAAGCGTTGTCACGCCCCATGATAACGCTTGTATTATTGACCTTATAAAAATATGAATTTTTATTTTTCAATAATTCTTGAGGCGATCCCTGCTCCGTAACCCGGCCGTTTTCCAACACGATAAGTTTATCCGAATCCGCTATGGTTGACAATCTGTGGGCGATTGCAAAAACGGTTACCTTGCCCTTCAAATCTCTAATAACTTTCTGAACCTGCACTTCCGATTCATTGTCCAACGCGCTCGTCGCCTCGTCAAGAATAAGCAACCGCGGCTTCCTTGCCAAAATCCTCGCAATCACAATTCTCTGCCGCTGGCCGGCGGAAAGCAAAACACCTCTTTCGCCGACAACCGTGTTGAATTTCTCGGGACAACTCTGAATAAAATCAAAAATATTTGCCATTCTTGCCGTATTCTCAATTTCCGCATCAGTAATTGAATTGTCGTAAAACCTGATATTATTGGCAATGGTATCGTTCATTAAAAATATGTCCTGACAAACATAGCCGATATTTTTACGCCAGACGCTAAGATTAATTTCAGAGACATTTTTCCCATCAAGCAAAATCTGACCGTTCGTGGGATAAAATAAGCGCAAAATAAGATCAACCAAGGTCGTCTTTCCGACCCCGGAAGGTCCTATCAGACCGACCATTTCTCCTTTTTTAATTGCGAAATTTATATTGTTAAGAACATTTTTTTTTGCATCATAAGAAAAATCCAAATTTTCAAATTCCAGGCAGTCATTAAACGCAAAATCGGCCGTACCGCCGTTATCTTCCGCGTTTTCAAGCGATTTTTTTTCATAGCTCAGCACACTCCGCAAATGAGGCACGGAATCGTTGAGGGTATGCAGCGTACTTTGCAATTGCTGGACATAAGTGAACATTTTCTCAATTAAATAGACAATCGCCACCAAGGCGGCGAGATTGAATGTGGGCGACTTATACGAAAATGCAAACACGGTAACGATGAAAATTACGGCCACCGGCTGGATAATCGGAGTAACAATGCTTTTCAACAGTGCCGTTCTAATCGCCAAATCTTTTAATCGGTGAAAGTGTTCCCGCCCTTTTGCCGCCACATCGCCGCAAGCGAACATGGTCTTGACCGTTTTAATACCCAGAATATTTTCATTCACATGATGAGCGGTCTCTTTCTGAAGCGCCGCACGTTTATATCCAAGCACTTTAATTTTATAAAGCAATGGCTTAAACACAAGAAATAACCCCCCCCCGAAAACCAGGGTTATTAAAGTAATGTTGACGGAGATGTTGATTGCGATCAAAACATAAATAGAAAGTCCGGTCGCGATCATGAGCGCGCTGCTGAGTTGATTGAGCAATACCGCTCCGGCGGGGACATCCGTCATCAGAACCGTTTCCAAATAACCGAGTTTTTGTTTAATAAGATACGGCCAATTGGCACTCAAAAATTGTTTGAATAAACCGCTCCTTGTTTGCTCTTCGTAATCAAGAGTGATTTTAAATTTAATGAAGTTGAGAATGATCGTAACAATCGCTTTGAGAATAAATAAAGAAGCGATAAAAATAAGAAGGTATTTCACGGAAAAAGCGATGCCAAAATATGAAAAAAAACTTTCAATCTGCCGCGATATAAAATCTTTATCTCCCCTGCCTTCTCCCAAAGCAAAAGAAAACAATGGAATCAGGGCGTTCACTCCAATCCCTTCCAGCAGACCGCCGATAAAACCAAGCGCCGTCAAAACGACAATTTGCATTTTGTATTTGCCGAAGGCCTGCCTGGAAAGAGCGATTATCGTCGCCAATCTATTGTCTGCGAGAACAAAATTCATATTTTCATTAACCCTAAAATTTACCACTTATTGATTCTCTCCACAACCTTCTTTTTCAGTGTCAAATACGATTTAACAGCCGCTTTTTCCGTCTCCGGCGAAACCAAACGCAATATCTCCTTCCCTAAAATCCGATACTGGCGGCCAATCTTGTTAGACCTTATCAGACCTCTTTTGAGCATGCGTTTCATTGTACTATTGCTCACTTTTAACAGCTTTTGCGTCTCCTCTGTCGTATAAACAATATTTGGTTTAATCTCGTGATCCATATTTCTTAATTATATCTTTAAGTATCACAAAGTGTCAATAGGTATCACCTGACCTATTGTGGATAACTGAAATAGAAAAATCTCGCCTTTTTTGGCGAGATTTTAACTTATTCTTCATTTTTCCAATATCATCTCGGCGCACATCTGCCCATTAAAATCAACATCCCCGGCTATACGAAAACCGGCTTTTGCAAAACTCTTTAGTGAGGCGGCATTGTCTTTTTTGATATGGGCAATTATTTTTATCACCCCAAAATGCTCGAGGGCATGTTTACAAACCATCTTTAATGCCGCGCTTCCGTATCCTCTGCTTCGAAATTCTTTGGTCAACGCGATGTTTACTTCCGCACTTTGAACGTTATTGTCTTTATCAAACCGCACTTGGCCGATTTTTTTCCCGCCATCCTCGATGATTAAAATCAGACAATTCGCATCCCGCAATTTTTTTGCAAACCAGCCGGAGTGGGTATTAAGGTCTATCTCGTCCGTGTTGAACGAAACACCCCTTACTGCAGGATCATTCCGCAGTTCAAACAAAAACATCATATCTTGCGGCAATGCTCCTCTAATCTCCATAAATATGCCTCCTTTCCGAATAAAAGAACTTGACTTCGCCTTCTTATAGAATAAATGAAAATCAAACAAAGTCAAGAAAATGAATTGTTATTTCGTAATAAATTTTATTTCTCCAATACAAAATAATAATGGTAAGGGTCGTCTATGTCCCAAAATGATTTTCTAAGTTTTAATCCGGCGGCTTCCATGGCGTGTTTAATTTTTACCAAAGGATAGCCGCGCTTGCCAATCTCCCAATAATGCTGGCTGTTATTAAATCTGTGCGGCTTAAGGCCGCTGATTTTAAATTTAATCGCCCGCGTGCCTAAGAGCGGCAGTTTGATCTTGCAACCAAATGTATAACCCCAGTATGGCAAAGAGATGACAATGTATTTTTTGGACACCCTTTTTAGTTCACTCAGACTTGTTGCAAATTTCTCAAAGGGCAGATGCTCTAAAACTTCTGCGCAGAGTACCACGTCAAATTTATTAGACGGCAAAAAATTTAAATTCTCAACCGACCCAACATGATCAGGATTTAAATTCGCGTCTATATCAACTGTCGTAACCTTATATGTCGTCCAGAGAAAATCGGCGACTATTTTATTGCCCACGCCGACTTCTAAAACTTCACCTTTCTTAATAAGATTTCTAATCAGCCGCGTCTGCCAAAAATAACTTACCCACCGATCTTTATTGATATAAGTGTCGTTTCGATATAAATTAATTCCTGAGATTTTTGAGAAAAATGTCATAATTCAAATTATCATCTTAGAATTTTGTCTTTTAAAATCTCCACGCCTTCAATATAAAACAGCGGACGGCGGGGGCTTGTGTAGTGCTTGGCAATCGTATTCTTCCCTACCGCGCCTTTTATAATATATCTTTGTTCATCCAGCGCTTCCACATTTTTTAAGCAATAGGCGTGGCCGGCTTGGTCGGCAAAGTGAAGATTTGAAAGATTTTCAACATCAAGACGTTCAAAAAACTCGCATAATTTTTGTATATCAAAATTATCTTTTGAATAAAGAATAATGCCGGCATTCATGTGCGACAGACGCTCATCGGACCGCGCGCCGCCTTTAAATGTGGCATAAATGGCAGTGTTGTTATTCTGCATAAAAGATTTCCGGCAGCCCACGGAAATCTCCCGCTCCAATTCCTCCGGCCGATTAAACCATAAAATATCGCTGTCAAGGATGAGATGGATTTTTTTGTCAGAAACAAAATAAGGGTCAATAATTTTTTTGAAAGAAAAAAAAGATGTGTATCGCGTCCTGAAATGTTTCAAAACGGGACACATGTCCAATTGCGCGGCAAACTGTTCCAGAAAGCGCCGCGAATCAACGAGAACGGCGCTTGGGAAAAATCTTTTTAGCATCCTCTTGTCTGCTTCAGTTAAACTGCCGTCGTCATGGATAAACAAATTACCGATAATTACCGCGGCTTGAAAGAAGCTTGCAAGCGACCAGAGAGTCATGACAATATCCCGATGACATGTCAAAATATGGATTGAAAAATCATCGTGCGTCGGACTTTTTTCCAACGTGCGTGAGATTTTCAAGATACGCGGCACTAAAAGCCATCTGTTGTAAATATACAGAAAACCGCGTTTGTATTCCAAAAACGCCTTCTTGAGATAAAATAATTCTTTTTTAAATACTTTCCAATCCATAAACTGCCATCGCTCGCCTTAAAAAAGGGCGTAAATAAAGGGAGAAAGCGCGGAACTCTGGCCGAATATAATGATAATTCCTACCAGCGCAAGCAAAATCAGAATCGGCAGCAACCACCACTTTTTTCTCACTCTGAGAAACTCCCAAAACTCGAACAATGTGTTTTTATTTTTTGATCCTGACATAAGTATTGCGCAAGAACCATGGTTACTTCCCTGTGTCCTTGCTCGTTAAAATGGCCGTTATAAAATTGACCTTTTTGATTGTAAAAATAAACGCCTGGATTGTCCCGATAAAATTTCTTAAAGATCGGCGTGAGATCGAGGTATGAGATCAAATCAGCACTCAACCGTTCCCGCAGAAATTGATTCGGTTGGAATAAATTCCAGCGATATTTGCTCAAACCCGGAATTGTGTTCTGTAATTCTGCCCACATTCCATCATCCACTTGCGCCGCTTCGGGAATATACACAACGATCAACTGTGATTGATACTCTTTCGTCAAATCCTCTAAAAACGCCATCAACTCGGCAGTGAAATCGTATACTTTTTTGTGGCTCTCCTGCAACGGATCTTGATAAATAAAAAAAGAGGGGTGAATACCGTCCTTCGGGGCTCCCATGACTCCGGCACTTTGTAAACCGAGTTTCACGGCAATCGCGGACAGCAACGCATTCCGCCTCACTGCCAAATCTAAATACTGCGCGGAACGCAATGTCTTAAGCGCTTTATATTTAAAATCTTTTCGCTCTTGTTTAAAATTCGCGTCGGTTTGCTTGGTGTCCTTCCATACCGGATTCTTCTTTGTAAAAAGGTCACGCTTGTCCAGATAATACTGGTTATTTTCAAAATCGTTGGGGTAGAAAAAAAGAATTGTATAGTCCGGCTTATATTTTGCGACATAGTGGTAAAAGCGCAGGATTTCCTCAACCGTCCCCTGCCCCCCAACGCCGAAATTCATGAACTCAAATTTGATATCGGTTTTGACTTTATTGAACTCTTCCTCGAGGAAGTGTGGAAATGTCTTTTCGTAATCAATCTGCGTGCCGTCCAAAAAGGAATCGCCGAGCATCGCAATGCGCATTGTGCTTGACGGCTTCTCTAACGGATAGTCATGACCAATGAACCCTTCGCCGTTAGTCTTTATGTGCACAGGCCGCTTAAGTTCTGCCGATTCCATATAACGATCAGTGTTCTTCTGAAAAACGGTGTAACCATTGTCGTCCGCTACGGCAATTCCTTTGTTGGGCTGCAGATTTAGTGCCGGCACAGTAAGCCTAAAACCGCCTTCAATGATCACAAACGCGATCAGGATGCTTGCGAATAACAATGCCGTATTTTTTGCAATTGATGAAATGTTAATCGCGCGCATATTTTTCGGAATCCCATCTGTCTTTTGAATTATCGCTCCGTCTCACGATAAAATTCTCAATAATCAAATAATCAATTCCCGTACCCATCATACACCGATAAGCGTCTTCGGGGGTACAGACGATCGGCTCGCCTCTAATATTAAAAGAAGTGTTAATCAAAATCGGAATTCCGCTTAATGCGCCAAATTCCTTAATCAATCGGTAATATCGCGGATTTTGTTCTTTTCTGACGGTTTGTAGCCGCCCCGAACCGTCAACATGCGTTACCGCAGGGATTAATTTCCGTTTGTCTTCTTTAATTGGATATACCATGAGCATGAAATCGGTCGGGATAGGGATAGGATCGTCGCATTCAAAAAATTGAAGTGCGTCGTCCTCGCATACAACCGGCGCAAACGGCCTGAATCTTTCTCTGTGCTTAACTTTTAAATTGAGAATATCCTGCATCTTGGGATTACAAGGATTGGAAAGAATACTCCGGCCGCCCAAAGCTCGCGGACCCCATTCCATTCTTCCTTGAAACCATCCGACGACATTATCGCCGTAAATCAATTTTGCCGTCTCTTTAATCAGCGTATTTTCATTTTCAAACTCGCGATAGACAATATTGTTCGCGTCCAAAAATTCTTTAACGGCTTGAGGCGAATATCCGGGACCCGAATAAGCGGCGGTTTGGACATACGAGCGCGGTTTTTGCAAAATCGAATGATACGCATAAAACGCCGCGCCAACGCATCCCCCGCCGTCGCCTGCTTCCGGCTGGATATAAATATCCTTAAAGGGCGTATGCGACAAAATTTTTCCGTTTGCGACGCTGTTCAAAGCAACGCCTCCGGAAAGACAAATATTTTCTTTGCCGGTGAGCTGATGCGCGTAATTGCAAATCTTCATAACTACGTCCTCAAGAAGTGCCTGCGCCGATGCCGCTAAGTCCTTGTGCCGTTCTTCTATGGGACTTTCGGGAGATCGCGGCTCTCCGAACTCTTTAATAAATTTTTGCGAACACATCGTCATCGCTCGATGAAAGCTGAAATAATCCATGTTCAACGCGAAACTCCCATCCTCCTTGACATCAATAAGCCGGCGCATTTGTTGAAGGTAAGTCGGCTTTCCATAAGCGGCAAGTCCCATCACTTTATATTCATCGTTATTCACCTTAAAACCGAGATGTGCGGTTATTGCGCTGTATAAAAGCCCCAACGAGTGCGGAAAATTAAGCTCTTTGAGCATGCGTATCTGACCGCCGTTTCCGACGGAGATTGTCGTTGTCTGCCATTCGCCGACTCCGTCAATCGTAATAATTGCCGCTTCTTGAAACGGCGAGACAAGAAAGGCGCTGGCTGCGTGGGCAAGGTGATGCGGAATATAAAAAATATCCTTTTTATATTTCAATCTCTTTCTGACGGTTCTTCTCAATAACAATTTTTCATTAAACCAAGAAGGAAGAGCAAGATAAAAAGGAAGGAAACTCTTCGGGAACATTTCAAGATGCTGGCTGAGAATCCTGTCAAATTTTAAAAGCGGTTTTTCGTAAAAAGCGATGTGGTCAACGTCAGTAATATTAATCCCCGCTTCTTTTAGACAGTACTCAATCGCTCGGACAGGGAAAGACCAATCATGCTTTTTTCGCGTAAAACGCTCTTCCGTAGCCGCGGCTATGAGAACGCCGTCTTTGACAAGACAAGCGGCAGAGTCATGATAAAAACATGAAATACCTAAAATATGCATATCAAAATATTCGATAAAAATACTCTTCCTTTTCGGTTTGCCACGATTTAACGTCAATCCAATAGCTAGTTTTGCTTTTATCCGTCAAATTTAATTCCAAAAAGTGCTTCTTAAAAATCCGGGCCGCAACGGCAGTCAGGCCGGCGCCTAAAAAATAAACAAAGAAGAGTAAAATAAGATTAAGCGCGTCGGTAACAAGACCGGCAAATTTCGCAAAGCCGGCTCTGAATCCATGTAAAAATTTGTTTTGCCTGAGAAAATTTACCAAACCCATTTTTTATGCTTTTTATTTATTAAAAACGTTATAAAAAATAAAATTCCAAGACCTGTCGTTAAATAGATATTAATGACGGCATTACCTGACAATCTAAAGACAATAAAATTAAAAAGTCCGGCAAAAAGCATCAAGGCAAACAAAAAACCAACTTTTTTTCCAAGCCGCTCCAGCACTGACTTTTCTTTTAAATAATCAGAAACCATGCTCCCACCCTAACACAAAACCTCTTCTTGTTCAAGAAGAGGTTTTGTCTGTAGATAACCAAAATCACTAAAACCCTTCTTTAACAAGAAGGGTTTTAGTGCGGAGATATTTAGAAAGTTCAACCTTCTGAAGAGGTTTAACTTCCGAATATTTCTACTGCTTTACCGTATAAGCCGCGTAAACCCAGCCATCTGTTCCGTCGGAAAGCTTGATTTTAATCCACTTCACTTCCTCGGAAATTATCGGATAAACCGCGTCTTTTGCCACTCTGGTTAAAATTTTACCCGACAGCGACGGCAAAGAGCGGACATTGAGTTTAATGGCGATGATTTTCACATTTCCCGCGGCGGTAACTTCCGGATAGGCGGCGAGCGCGTCGGCGCTTATGACGGAAATTTGATTCCAATCATAGCCGGCGGCGATAAATTCCGCGGCCGTCTTAATCCATCTCCTCTTGCCGTTTTCCACGATATAGACCTTGGGGTCGCCGACGAGACGAATGAGAGTTACTTCAACCGTGATGTCAGGATACTGCACGATTTCCGACGCGCTCACGTCCTGAATTTCGCTCCATTTATAACCTTTTTGATTGAATTCCCCGGCTGTCTTAATCCATTTCCTCTTGCCGTTTTCAATAACATAAACTTTAGGATCGCCTGTCGCGCGAAGAAGAGTAACTAACGGTGTTGGAGTCGGTGTCGGAACGACAGCCGCTGTTTTGCTTCCAAAAATCGCGAAGATTGTCAGATGAGTTACGGACGCGGTAATTGTCTTGATCGCGGCATTCACAACGCTCGGCAAAGCAACCCATTTCACGCCGTCCCAATAATGAACCTGAAGCCCTGCCTCGTTAAAGTCGGAAATTTGAGCGGCCGTGTAAGTAAACGACAAATTCAAAGGTTGTCCGAAAGTTGTCACGGCGCCGTCAGTCGGAGTTGAGGCAGTGATTTCGTAGAAACGGTTAGCAACCGTTGAAAGCGTTGCAGGAATCAGAACGGAAGGAGTGCCGCTAGCCGCGGACGAAACCGCGGTAAAATTGGTAGTCGCGGAAACCGCGCCGTTTGGAATTTGAATCATCACTCCGCCACCTTCGGAATTGACAACAGCAACCGAGCCACCGCTTGAGGTTACGGCCGTGGTTGTCTGGCCAGTTGGCGGAGTTATCGGAGTCGGCGCCGGAGCCGGAGCCGTGCCGCCTCCCCCTCCGCCGCCGCTTGCCTGGCCGGTGCCGCCGCTTGAGGACGTGGCGGTTCCGCAAGAAGTTGCCGAAGGAGTAACGGTTACGGTCTGGGTTGCGGCCGGAACAATTGAAACTTGAGAAACATCAGAAAAACATTGGGTCGCATAGCCGCCGGCGGTAAAAGTATATCTATCCGTCGATTCAACCACCAAAGTATCCGGCGGGCTGATTGTTACGTCAAAAGAAGTTGTCCCCACCTCTATCGTGTCCGCTTGCGAACCGCTTTTGATTTGAACCGTAATGCCGCTTCCGGATAAAGTTACGTTTCCATCGGCCGTGTACTGCACATTTCCGGCGCGGGCATCAAAACCGAAAAGAACGGCAAAACCAAACACGAACACGACTAAAATTAGTTTATTTTTTGGCATTCGTTTTTATTTCCTCCGCGAAACCGCCGCTTGGTTTAAGTAAACCAATAACGGTTCCGTGGTAAAGAATTAAGTATTGGTTAAGCTTAGTCAGCTGCGTACTTTGAACAAAAGGCCAACGTGGTAGTAGTAATTAAGCAATCTACGGCATCTCCTGTGTCCTCTGCTGTAATTCCAGTAGTTGCTGCAACATTAACAACTGTCATCACTCCAGAAGTAACAGTTAATGCTTGCGTTGCATGACCAGTTGAAACAGCAAACAGTAAATGACGCCCAATATCAACTGTATCCATGGTGGGAAGGTCAACGTCAACCGCATTTCCGGTGGTAACTACGGGGAAATAGCTTGCTTGCTGAAGAGTGGCTTTGGTAGGTGTCGGATTTGCTGCTGTAAGGGTCGCACCAGCACCAACTTGATAGTTAGGAGAATTAATGACTCCCGAGGTCACCGTAATATTACCGGTATTGGTCAAGTTGGCGGCGCCGAACGCGATTGTGCCGTCAGTGGCGTTAGAGATTGTCTCGCCGTTTTGCAAACGGATATCAGCCGTGCCGAACACGTTCGAGTATGGAGAATCAGAGTAAAATAGATCCAGTCCATAATCGAAGTTCGCATCGGTATTGAAGTCCATCACTTTATATGCCGCAGAAGCTCCTTCAGTGCTTTGGCTAATAGCGCCATTGAGTACTGAAGTAACCCCGAAAGTTCCTTTGGCGGATTTACCTCTTCCTGTATCACTCGAGATGACAGCGGTAACGGCAGAATCGATGGCCTTAGCAAGTATGGCATCCGTATGGATGAAGGATTGGAAGAATCCGGCCGTTGCGAAGCTGTTCAATTGAACATCGGTAATTGTCGCACCCGTCCCGATTGTCAGATCTCCAGCAACGCCATAGGCATTAAGAACCGCACCTCCCGACAGCGTAGCAATTGAATTGGTTCCCCAGAGTTCCATTGCTGAAACGCCGCTTGATTTCGTTGCAACTGCCTGCAAACCAACAACATTAGCAGCTGTTCCGGTGTCGGTAACGCGGGAATCAATACCCCGGAAACCGGTAACGGTTGCTCCTGAGCTGACAAGGTTGAGCTGAAGTCCAGCCACACGGCCGACATTCGCGGAAACATCAACCCCTGTTGCGGTGACAGCGGTACCGACAGTGGCAAGCGCGCTGGACGATACTGTTCCGCCGCTCACAGTCAAGGTTCCGCCAGTTTCAATATTGGCACTAATCGTGGTAACCGCCGAAGCGATTGCCGCGACCGCGAAAAACGCGGCTACGGAAATAATAAAACTTTTTGTCAAAAGTTTTAATTTTAATTTTTTAATCATGTTTTACTATCAGAAAATTTTTGGAAATCAAATTTACAAAAATCTTCCGCGATAGATAATTTAATTATTATTAAATAATGAAACTATAAAAGCGTTTTTTATGCTAATTTACCGCATAATAATATCTGCGGAATCTCGACCAAATCGCATAAAAGCGTTTAACTGTTTTATTTTACTCTTTAATACATTATCTCACTTTTGCACCCCCCCCCCGC
>Ga0209542_10002892_pt1 | contig 37727 bp, 36 predicted proteins | sample RifCSPhighO2_01_FD_184028 | JGI IMG/M metagenome (GOLD analysis project Ga0209542, IMG submission 184028) | Soil microbial communities from Rifle, Colorado - Rifle CSP2_plank highO2_0.1 (SPAdes) (version 2) | ecosystem: Environmental > Terrestrial > Deep subsurface > Rock core/Sediment ... | reverse complement strand
AGACCTACCAGACTATGCAAGCGAGGTGTCAGTATGGCTCAACGGAGAAGAGGTTGGTCGCGCTGACACAAGCGACTTCACAGAATCATCTAACTACTACTCTAAGTCAATCAATCTTGACGGCGCAATTGTCAGAGCCGGAGATGAAGACGAGCTAGTTGTGGCTGTTTCAGCTAACAACAGCCTAGACAGCGGTGATATTGACACAGATGCATGGATAGTAGATCTCATAAGCGTTCGCTTTACGGATGCTGAAGGAGTTACTACTACCGAGTCAGGCTCAGCTTCGGCTGTAGCGGCAGCTGGTACATACGGAAAAGCATTTGATTTTGCTTCTTTTGCTACCGCAAATGACGCAGAGTTGACATTGACTCTTGAGGATGACGCAGTTAACGATGTTCATCTTCTTGACTCTGATGATACAGAGAACACGGATCATGCAATTACATCAGTTCTCTTTGATGCATCAGGTGATTCAGATATCTGGATAGATGACGTTGTGGCAACCATCACAACAGGTGGAGATGGAACTGAATCTAATATAGTTGTCTCTTCCTGGATAGAAGTGGATGGAGTGCGAGTCAGTGAAAAAGAGGATGTTCCTGATGGTGGAGCTGTAACCTATGATGATATTGAACGCACAATTTCTGCCGGAGATGCAGAAGAGTGGCTTTTCTTTGTAGAGATGGAGAATGTTGATGGAGCGCTTGACGAAGCCGACACCGTACAACTTACAGTAGATACCTCTGGAACTGTAGCAGAAGACGAAGCTGGGGATACAGTTACAGCTGCCGGAACAGATCCTGCAGGTGGGACACATCTCCTATACGATAACGGTATCCGACTTGTCGGAAACGACCAGGTCGCAACCGCCTTCACTATTGATGGTGTGAATAATGACCGCATAGAGCTTGAGCTTATCTTTGATGTGTTCAACTATGGTGATGTAACGTTGTACATCCCTGATGGCGACACCTTGACTGGTACCCCATCAACGACTGCTACAACGACTGCACCAAGCACAACTGAGAAAGTCGGATACCATGTCCAGACATCTGGAACGGTAACACCGCCATCAGCTCAGATTTCTGCAGTATTGACAGAGGCTGCGGGTGATGCTGGTTTTACAGCGAAAACCAATTCATACGAATTGAAGGCAGGAAAGACCGGAAAATTCAACTTGAAAGTCACTATTTCTGCGGATGAAGATCCTTCAATTGATAATGTTGGATTTAGAGCATTACTAGCAGGACTTGGTTGGGCGACATCAGATGTTGCTACAGCTGCTGTAGTGTACACCGCTGACCTAACAGACTACAAGACAAATTACGCAACAATTGCTGACTAAGGTCACTCTTACTTCGTAGTTGCTTGATAGAATAATCAAGCTAGATGGACAACGAAAGTCGTTCAAACAAAAAACCGCCTCAATAAAAGGGGTGGTTTTTTGCGTTTGTATTGAGTTTCTGATTTAAATGATGTAATATAGTGTATACTATGGACAATACTGAAAATAGTCTATCATTGAAGATATTACGAGTGCTATTAATTAGTACTCCTTTTCTGTTTACCTTGATATATATTCCAGGATTCACATTTCCCGGAAGTTTCCCGAAAGCGATATTCTTGTACATAGCTGGATCTATAATTCTGATTGTTTGGTTAATAAACATATATAAATCGGGCGTTGTTGTTTTTAAAAAAAACTGGATAAATATAGCCGTACTCGGTTATATTTTTGCGCTTTTTATAGGAGGAGTAGCCAGTGGGCATTTTGAAGAATCTTTTTTCGGGGCCATTAGCCGTATGACCGGAATTGCTACTATGTTGTATATTTCCGGTTGGTATTTGATAGCTTCTTCGGTATTAAAACCGCGCCATTTTACATATGTATTTAGAGCGTTGCTATTTTCAGGAGCTATTTTAGCGGTTATTTCTTTCTTGGGAATTAACGGTTTTAATTTGAAAGCGTTTAGCTTTCTGGAGCAAGGAGGGTCGTTATTCTCTAATAACACGTTTTCTGGAATTTATTATGTCTTTGCTTTTTTCTTTGGCGCTATATTATTTACCAAAGAGAACTCACTAAAGTGGCAAATATCATATACGCTAGCCATGCTCGTTATTCTCCTAAATCCTGATATTTTTAATTTTCAAATTTGGCAAAATATTGGAATGATTAAAGAACTTTTTAGTAACCCTTTGCTTGTTTTAGGAACGGCGCGAGCTTCTGCTGCTGTTATGGGCATAGGAATCATTCTTTCTCTCGTACTGTATGTCATTCATCGAGCCCGTGTATCCGCCCTCATTAAGGGTACCCTATTTTATTTTATTGTACTGGTACTCATAGGCGTCTCTCTCGGGTTTGTAGGGTCTACGATTGCGCAAAAAGGGTTTGGAGCTAATTTTTTTGCAAGTCAAAACGATATTCATCGCCCAACAGCTTGGAAGCAAGTAGCTAGCGGATTTTCAAATAGACCGCTACTTGGATATGGAATCAATAATATTCAGTATGCTTTTCAAGATACACTAGGCCCGGAAATTCCATTTATAAAAGGAGACAAATGGTTTGATAAAGCGCACAACATCTGGCTAGACCTTGCAATAGAAACAGGCATATTGGGTCTTCTCAGTGTAATAATTTTATTTATTTCAGCTTGCTGGTATTCATTTAAACATTATCGCGATACTCGTGACTTTTCTCTTCCTCTTGCAATATTCCTCTTGGTTTTACATCTTATCCAAATACAAACCTCGTTTAATATTGTTACGAGCTTGTTTATGGTATTTATACTATTTGCATATGTGTCGTCATTTAGCAAGGAGGATGTTTCTTATAGTATCTCCTCGCATAGGACTAAATTGATAATGCTGTGTGCCCTGGCTGTGCTCATTACAGGAGCGATGATATTTACCGCAATTATCCCCGCAAAACATAGTAGAGAACTTGTTGGCGCTCTAACTTCGGCTAATTTTGAAAGGCGTATGAATATGTATAAATCATCTCATTCAATATATGGCTATCCCGCAGACTACGCTTACTTCGTAACTGAAAGATTTACAAATGCATGGCTTGAGAATCCGGCACTATTTGATAATCCGGAAGCTCGGGAAGGAATAGCAGTTGAATATAATGCCATGATTGATTTATACGAGGCACATTATAATCAATATAGAGACAATTTGAGATATAATCTGAACTACGTGAATACTATTTTTATTGCCAGATTATTTGGCGTAGATCGTCTGGATCGCGCCGAAGAATTGATTGCGCGAGCCCAAGAACTCTCAACTAGAATTCCCCAGGTATTTTGGCTCGCATCTCTCCATGCCAAGTATACCGGCAATGAAGAATTGGCTTTTGAGGAAGCTGGTAAGGCAATCCAATTATGTGAAGATGTTCGCGTAAAGTTTGATGAGAATCAATTAGGAGATTTTTGTAACGTATCGTACAGCCTGCGTGGTTTCTTAGAAAAAACTAAGGGCTTAAGTAATAAACTTTATTTTCATTTTACAAGTGATATAGTATTTTTCATGAAAATCATTGTTACAGGCGGGGCGGGGTTTATAGGAAGTCATATTACTGACCAACTTGTTGCTGACGGCTATGAAGTTCATATAGTGGATAATTTATCAACTGGGAAAAAAGAGAATGTGAATCCGAAAGCGACTCTGCATATTGTAGATATAAGAGATAAGGAAAAGCTGGTGGAGATTTTTAAAGATGCCGAATATGTTTTTCATGAAGCGGCTCTGCCCCAGGTGCAATACTCCATAGAGAATCCGATTGAAACTCACGAAATAAATGTCACAGGACTCCTTAATGTTTTAGAAGCTTCTAGGATGAACAATGTGAAGAGAGTAATTTTTGCGGCTTCCTCTGCCGCATATGGCAATCAGAAAGCATTGCCCCTGGTTGAAACTATGGAGCCTTTTCCCTTGTCTCCCTACGGAACCCACAAATATATTGGAGAGATTTATTACAGTTTGTGGTCAAGAATTTACAATCTAGAAACTGTTTCTCTTAGATATTTCAATGTTTATGGGAAAGGCCAGTCAAGCACGGGAGCGTACGCTTCTGTGATAGCAAAATTTATGGACCTCAAAAAAGCAGGCTTACCCCTTACTATCACCGGAGATGGCGAACAGACGCGTGATTTTATAAATATAAAGGATGTAGTTTCTGCTAATTTAGAAGCTATGAAATCTACCAAGGTAGGAAAAGGGGAAGTCATAAATATAGGCAGTACTTATCGGGCATCGGTAAACAAGATTGCGGAGCTCATAGGAGGCCCTGTGGAGTACATACAGGCTCGCATTGAACCTAGAGATACGCAAGCCGATATCACGAAGGCCAAAGAATTACTAGACTGGGAGCCGAAAGTCATGCTGGAGGAAGGGATTTCAGAATTAAAAAGTGTGCTAACATAGTTTTAAATTAGCCTTTTACCTTTAGTGACAATGGGTTGTTTTATTGATTATTTAGTTTATACTGGGACTAGGATTGCATTTAACTTAAATTGTAAAGAATTATACAATATGCTCTATTTTTATGAACATTAACCCGTATATTTTTAGAAATTACGATATCCGAGGAATTGTCGGCACAGATTTGGATCAAGGAAAAGTAGAAGCCATAGGCAAGGCATATGGCACATTTCTCAGAAAAAGAAAAATAAGACAAATGGTATTAGGATATGATTGTCGTTTAAGTTCTGAAGAATACAATCAAGCATTTACTAACGGACTCATATCCACAGGAGTTGATGTTATTAATTTAGGCATGGTTATGACCCAGATGGTATATTTTGGGCAATATTATTTTCAGACTAACGGCGGAGCAATGATTACAGCATCTCATAATCCTTGGAAATTTAACGGTTTCAAGCTTGCAACTGGATATTCCCGTACTACGGAAACGGAAGAAGTTGAAGAAATCCGCAAAATTACTGAAAAAGAAAATTTTTTCAAATCAGAGACACCGGGTGTAGTACAGAAACTTGAAAGAGATGATCGTGAGCAATTTATTGAAAAATATGCTAACGATGTTTTGAAACGAGTAAAAATAAAAAGAAAATTTAAAATTGTTGTTGACACTGGCATGGGGACAACCGGCCTGTTCAATCCGAAAATCTTTGAAGCGGCTGGCTGTGAAGTTATCGGCAAAAACCTTGAAGTTGACGGGCATTTCCCCATAGGTACGCCGGATCCCACTTCTTCAGTCGTTATGAAACGAGTTAGTGATACGGTAATACAAGAGAATGCGGATTTTGGAGTAGCATTTGATGGTGATGGAGACAGAATCGGAATAGTAGATGAAAAAGGAAATGTCCTTTGGAATGACGTGTTGGTGGCAATATTTGCCAAAGAAATTTTGGAAAGGTTTCCAAATTCAAAAATTGTGCATAATACACTTTGTTCTCAATTAACAACCAAAGTAATTGAACAAAACGGTGGAACACCCATCATGTGGCGCACCGGACACGCATTCATAAAAACCAAGATCGCAGAGGAGAATGCGGCATTTGGCGGAGAACTTTCCGGACATTTCTTTTTTGCAGACAATGCATACGGTCACGATGACGGAACTTATGCGGTTCTCCGTGTATTGGAATATCTTTCAGATAAAAATATGTCTTTAAGCCAACTCTACGAAGAATTTCCGAAATATATTTCCTCTCCTGAAATTAAAATTGGTTGTCCGGACGATAAGAAAGTACAGGTTATAAGAGATCTGTCAATAAAATTTAAAAATGATTTTCCAGAAGCAAAAATTATCAATTCCGACATTATTCCGGGTGATGACGGCACTCGCGCAGATTTTGAAGATGGGATGATAATTTTCCGATATTCTCAAAATGGCCCCTACATCACGATAAAGTTTGAGGCTCAAGATCAAAAAACCTATGATGAGAGAAAGTATTATGTAAAGAAAATGCTCTTGAATTACCCCGATATGATTTGGGAAGATGAACTTTGCGTCAATCTTGAATCTTTGGACTAAAAAATTTATATGAAGGTAATAGACCCAAGAGATTTAGTGATAAAATTAAAGGAAATATTTAAAAAAGATGGAAAATAAAAAAAGAGCATTAGTGTGCGGAGCCGGAGGTTTCATCGGCAGTCACCTAGTTAGAAGATTAAAAAATGAGGAGTACTGGGTTCGGGGTGTTGACCTCAAGAATCCGGATTTTAGCCCGACAGAAGCTGACGAATTTATATTGGGCGACTTGCGAGACCAGGCGGTATGCAGAAATGTCTTGAATCAGCCGTTTGATGAAGTGTATCAACTAGCAGCTGATATGGGCGGCGCCGGATATATTTTTACCGGAGACCATGATGCAGACGTGATGCACAATTCTGCAACTATCAATCTTAATATCGTTGATTTAGCCCTTAAACAAAAAGTCGGTAAAATATTCTATTCGTCCTCTGCTTGTATGTATCCGGCATATAATCAAGAAGACCCGAATAATCCTAATTGCGCTGAGTCGTCAGCATATCCTGCCGCTCCGGACAGCGAATATGGGTGGGAGAAGCTCTTTAGTGAGCGTCTTTATTTGAGTTATTTCCGTAATTATGGCTTGCAAGTTCGCATTGCTAGATTTCATAATATTTTCGGACCTTTGGGAACATGGAAGGGGGGGAAGGAAAAAGCTCCGGCTGCTCTGTGTAGAAAAATCGCTGAAGCCGAGGACGGTGGCGAGATAGAAATCTGGGGTGATGGCGAGCAGACGCGCTCTTTTCTGTACATTGATGAATGCCTAGAAGGTGTGAGGCGTTTGATGGATTCTGATTTTATCGGACCTGTAAATATTGGTTCAGATGAGATGGTGACAATAAACGAGCTAGCTCTTATGATTATGGACAGTGCCGGCAAAAAACTCACCATAAAGCATATTTCAGGCCCTCTCGGAGTTCGAGGCCGAAATTCTGATAATACTCTCATTAAAGAGAAACTGAACTGGGCACCAAGCGAACCCCTGAAAGCTGGCATCAATAAAACTTATGAGTGGATTAGGGAACAGGTTAATGCTTCCTAGATTATGATAATTGCCAAATTAAAAGGCGGATTGGGCAATCAGATGTTTCAGTATGCGCTTGGGCGTGTTTTATCTATCAAGAACAATGCGACCCTTGCATTTGACGTAAGCTTTTATAATGCCTCCCCCAATCCCAAGAGGGAGTATGATTTGCCGGTATTTAATATCGTAGGGGAAATATTGGACGATAGGGCAATACCACTTTTATATCGGGAGAGTAAAAATAAATTATTAAATAATTTTTTAAAACTTATAAGAAAATTATTTTTGAAGCATAGGGGCTCGGAAAGGTCTTTTAGTTTTGATGAAAAAGCGTTATCGCTTGGACCGAATGCTTACCTTGATGGCTACTGGCAGTCTCCAAAATACTTTACAGATTTCGAGAATGTGATAAGAAAAGATTTTACTTTAAAAAATCCGCCAGCTTCAAACATTCAGAATCTTGCGAATGAGATATTGAGTCTCAATGCTATTTGTATACACGTAAGGAGAGGGGATTATGTAGGCAATAAATATCATGAAGTTGTAAATAATGACTATTATAAAACCGGGCTTGAAAAAATTTACGGCATGACTGCCATAGAAAAAATATATATTTTCTCCGATGATATAGATTGGTGTAAAGAAAATTTATCCTTTGGCATGTCTGCTATGTTTGTGGGTGATGAATATGCAGGTATAAAAGGAGAGGGGCATATGTATCTAATGAGTTGTTGCAAGAATTTCATTATCGCCAACAGTTCTTTTTCCTGGTGGGCAGCTTGGCTGTCTAATTACGAAAAAAAGATAGTCATTTGCCCCAGACAGTGGTTTGGTGACGCGTCTATCAATACCAGTGACTTAATCCCTGAAGGTTGGATCCCGTTAGAGATTATATAGTTTATTGATTGAAATAATATAGAAAAATAATTTATGTCGAATTTTTATTTAAATTAATATAACTACGGAAATCTAAAGATTCTCTATCTCTAACGGGATGGATACGAATATGAAAAATATAATTATGAAAATAAAAAGTTTGACACTTGAAGAGATAAATAAAAATTTAGTTTTTGTTGCCCTGCTTACTTTGATTTACAGACTTGGGAATTTTTACAACACTTTTGTTCCGAAGCCGTTTGAAGTAATATTGGTGTTAATTATTATGCTAACATTGGCTGATTTAATAATAAATAGAAAATTCAAAGAGTTTTTTCTTTCAATTGATAAAAAAATTTGGGTAGCGTTATTTTGTTTGGTGTTTTCTGTTTTATTTGGATGGTTAATGTCTTTTTTTGTAAAAAAAATTCCTATAAATCTTAATGTGATTTTAGAATTTGGTAATTTTGTAATTTCTATAGTGATTTTTGTATTAGTTTTATTTTACACGAGGAATGATAAAATTTACGCAAAAAGATATTTATATGCCTTGTTATTACCTGTTGTATATATAGTTTTCATAGTGTTTCCTGAATGGGTTAATTATTTTCATATCGGGAATAAAAGCAGCTTTGCTGGTTTTACAATGAATCCGAACATAATTTCTAAAATTTTACTTATTCCAACGCTATTTTTTGTTGCATATTCTTTATTTAAATTTAGAAACAAATGGATTAATATATTCTATATATTTATTTCTTCTCTTTTGATTGCATTGCTTTTTTGGATTTCATCTCGCGGAGGGCTTGTCGCGTTGATTCTTTCTTTGATATTTTTATGGCTTATCTTTTCATTTAATAATTTCAATTGGAAAAAATTATTTTATAGTGGCGTTCTGGTTTTTATTATATTTTTAATTGGTTTTTCCGTTACTCCACAAATAGGCAAGCAAAGGATTATTCTTCGGACTTTGTACCCCGCAGGCTCCGATGCCTCAAAATATTTGCCTATAAGAGAAAAATCAATCAGCGATGTTGTAACGGCATTTAAGAATGATAAATTCAATAATCCTATTTTCATTTACCCTGGAAGGGAAACTCGTTTCCTAATTTGGCCATTTTATTTAAGGCAAGTACTGATAAACCCGCTCGGCATAGGACCCCATACTCATTTTAGTTTTGACCTTATGGATAATAATGGAGACCATATAAACTCCGGTCCCCATAATACATTTCTTCAAATTTGGCTCTGGGGAGGGTTATTGGGGATATTTAGTTTTCTATTTATTCTTATTAATGCGTTTAAAAATCTCTGGATCAAGCTGAGATCTGATTTTAATCCCAAGACTCTGGCGTTGTTGTGCATTCTCTTTGTTCTCAGTATTTCCATAATGTTTGATGATAGTTTGTCGTTTTTCTGGTTTTTTATAATTTTAGCCTTAGCCTTGAGATATGATTAGCATTATAATGCCTGCCTATAATGGCGCAAAATGGATTGAGAAAGCAATTTTAAGCGTTCTAGCCCAATCCTTTGCGGATTTTGAGTTTATTATTATAGATGACGGTTCTAGTGATGATACTGGAGAGATTGTAACTCCTTTTACAAAATACGATAAGCGAATAAAATATATTAAAAATGAGCATAATTTAGGAGTACAGAAAACTCGCAATATTGCTCTTTCAATAGTACTGGGAGAGTATATTGCAGAAATTGACCAGGATGATGAATGGATAGACAAAGATAAGCTTAAAAAACAAATTGAATTTTTAGAAAATAATCAGGATTATGTCTTGGTGGGCACTGGTGTTATTGTGATTGATGAGGGTGGGTCTGAAATAGCCAGATATTTTATGCCTGAAACTGATTTAGAAATTAGGAAAAAGATTTTACGCGCGAATTGCTTTATTCACTCCAGTGTTATATATAGGGCAAAATCTGTTAAAGAAATCGGCGGTTATACGGTGACAAAAATGTCAGAAGACCACGACCTTTGGCTTCGGCTTGGCAGAGTTGGTAAATTTGCGAATTTAGAGGAGTATGCGGTTCAGTATTGTTTTAGCCCAAAAGGATATAATTCTCAGGATAAATTTTTACGCTTGAAACAAAATTTACTCTTTGCGCAAGAACATAAAGATTTCTATCCTAATTATTATTTAGCGATAATATTAGGGTGGGCAAAAATTTGTTTTTATCCCATCTTTACCCTGATGCCTTCAAGGTTGCAGGGTATGTTCTTGAAATTACATAAAAAGATTTAAGCACTGTGAATTATGAAACATAAACTTTTTCTTCGGTACGGATTTTTTGAAGCTTAAAAAATCCTGAAGTTCTCGGCTCGTCAGCCTCGAAACCCCTTCGAAAAGTTATGTTTCATAATTTACGATAAGCATACTTTTTTGATGTATTCTTCTATTGGGAGAGTGTTTTTGAAATGAATGGCTTCTATAATTTTATTTTGGGAATAGGCTCTCTTGTTGGTGAGGGCTTTTAGCCTTGAAAATGTCAGGGGATTTTTCCGACGAGTTATGAAACAAATTAAGGTTAATACTAAGGCAACAAACCAAGCAACGGGATAGGGAATAGTCTTAGTTTTTTTGGCGATAACTGGGGGTATGTTTTTTACCAAAACATCCATATCTTTGAAGACTATCGGATTATTGAGCAAATATATACCACCGTATGGAATGTTGGCTTCGGAAAGCTCCAACATTCCTTTTACCACTTCATCAATGTGAACAATATTATATATTCCTTGACCAATGTTTTTATAGGAACCGCTTCGCATACTTTTTATAAGTTCTATAAAACTGTCTCCTTCTCTGTTTTTACCGGGGCCGAAAATAGTGGTTGGTCTCAATATATGCGCTTTTAGACCAATTTTTATTCCTTCCAAAACTATTTTCTCGCCTTTGTATTTAGACCATTCGTAGGCATTGTGTGGATTTATTACTCCGGCGCTAGAGAGATGTATTAGTTGGCAATCGTTTCGTATGGCAATCTCCACGATGTTTTTTGTTCCTAACACATTTACCTTCTCCATTTGTTCAGTTTCCCAAATAACTCCTGCGCAATGGTAGATAGTATCAATATCGGGTGGTAAATTAATCGGGTCGGTAATATCACCAATGATTACGTTAATATTGTTATTATTGGAAAAGATGGGGGATTCTTTCCTGGTTAAGACATAAACCTGATGCCCTTTTTCAACAAGAGAATTCACAAGATACTGTCCAACATATCCCGTGGCTCCCGTGACGCATACTTTTTTTCTTATTAGATTATTTATTTTCATTTTACAAGGTCATTATTTCCCATCAATATTTTTTGTTCTTCTTTTGAAAGTGTCTTATTATAGAAAGATTTTTCTTGATGAGAAACTTGTATATTGTTTAATATTCTGCGTGGCCAATAAAATAGTCGTGTTCTTTCATACCATCCCCAATATGGCCCCACAGAACCTCCATAATACACAGTTAGTGTATTTATACATACATCTGAAGGTAGAAGGTTGTTGTATTTGTTTTTTATTATAGGAATAAATTTTTTTAATGGTTCATCAATATTTTTGAAGTTTTCTAAGATAAATTTTTTTCTCATAATAAATCCATCACCAAAGGCTCGCATATCATCGTATTTTGAATAAGCGGTTTTATTTTTTGCAAAAAAATTTTCCCATCGATTTTTTAATCTACCTCGCCAATATCCCTCACCACCATTTAAATCATATTTTAAATTTGTTATGGATTTTAAGACATGTACATCATCTGCTAGAAGGAGAATATAATCTTCTTCTATTTTTTGAGCGGCTTCATATATTCTTTTAACATATAATTTTACCCCTTCTTCATCAGAAAAATATACACTATGACTGCTATTAGAATGAAGACTGTGTGTGTAATGGCAATTAAAAAACCTTGCAATGTTTTCCATGTTGTCTCCATTATTAGAAACCATAACAACGGTACTGGTTGGATATATTTTACGAAAATGTCTTAATACGTTAATTAGTGCTTTGTGTTGTTTGTAGCATTGATAAAAAGCCCCGATGGTAGGATTCTTTTTGTTTTTGTAAGAGTTAAGTATTTTTTGTATAGATTCCATTATAATATTTATTTGATTTTATCACATATTGTATGTTACTGTAAATATGTGAATTTATTAAGGAGAATTATCAGTAGGTTGAGATTCACGGGAAGATGTTACTTCTTGAGTTTTTTTGCAGTTTTTGATTATTTAAGATCTAATAAATATGTTTTTTATAAGCCGTCGGTGTGTGCTTTTTATCAGTGTTTTAATCAACCAAAATGTGTTATTACGACGATTAAATCTTTTAGAAAATTTTATCCAAAAAGTTCATTTTATTTGTATAGTAATAAAGGACTCGATATGAGTCATATTGCATCTCATTTTGATTGTCAATATGAATATCTTGCCGATGGGAATGATTCAGGTTTCTGGTTTCAGTCTAAAGAGCAATTATTTTCTTGGGTAAATAGGTTGTTATTTGTTGCACAAAATTCGCAGGAAGAATTTTTGATGATATTGGAAGATGATGTAAGAATATATAAAAAAATTAAAAAATTAAAATTTGATTTTAATGGTGTTAAACCATGTGAACAGCTAAGGGGCAAGATTACTTCTTTTTTGAAGATTCGCAACGATTCTATTCCAAGTTATATAAATAATATATATTATGGAGGATGTGGGGGAACTTTGATTAATCGAAAATTTATAGTGGATAATTTTTCTAATTTTGAAAATTTAGATTCCGCAATGGATGTAGTGGTGCCGTATGCTCTGGAACATTTCAAGACATTACCAGCCGACGCATTGATCACCATGCTCGTTCTTTATTTTGGGGGTACTATTGGGCCCTATGCTGGTTTTGCAGAAATAGGGAGCTTTGGTTTGAGAGGTTTTATCGACAATTTTACTGAAATGTCGCATTGGAAATATTACTTTTACCCATTTTTCGGAAGGATTGAAGTTGTTCATAATGACAAAAGCTTTTACAACGTTCCTTTATCAGAGGAAGAAAATGAAATATTTTCAGGAAAAGGTATTAGCGACAAATAACACTATTCTATAAATAATTCTTTGTAGTTTTTTTTATTTTTTAGCAGATATTTTGGAAGTTTGGATTCATCTTTCCAAAATTTTAAATGTCTACCACGAATGTCTTTTTTATTTAATATAGTATTTTCTATTTTCGATTTTATTTTTTCAGTATTTATTTCTTGATGGCTATAAGATTCAAGCTTTTGTTTTACCATTTGTGCTCCACCTTGAAATGTAAAATGCCAACCACCATTTCTAATAGTAATAAATTTATTTTTTTCACGTGTGCGTATATGATTGATGCCAATTTTTTTTATGTTTTTATATTTTGTAGCTATTGACCCCACCCAACCTCTCCAGTTTTCATTAGAACGATTATTTAAGTAATATACATATACATCTTGCTTGAACTTGAAGATATCATCTTGTGAATAATCAATCAATATTTCTGGATTCCAAATTTCATCTAGATCAGATATATAACAAAAATCATCATCTGATAGTTCAACCAAGGCTTTTCTCGTAGATTCTTTTTGGTAAAATTCTCTCAACCATTGAGATTGGCTTTTATCTGGAACATTGTCAGTGGTCAATGTTTCATTTATTATTTCTTTATCTAAGATACTTAAATCTTTTTTTTGCAGTCTCTCTATCAAATCTTGCTGATTGCGTGGCGTGTCTTTCACTATATAGTGAATAATTTTATTCTCCCATCTTTTAAAAAGATGCTTATTTTCTTCAAAATATAATTTCTTTGGTAAGCCTGTAAATGTCTCCGTCGCTTCAATGATGACAAAATAATCTACATATTTTTCTAGAATATTCAATCTTATCTCTAAAAGTTTTATTTCATTAAAAAAAAGAAAAATGTCATATATTTTTATTTGATTTCTATAATTTTGGATTTCTTTTTCTGATAGATATTTTTTCTTTTTTATATAAACCCTGATGATATCGAGGGGTAATTTAATAAAATCTATAAAGTTTCTCCAATCATTTAAAAAAAATTTAGCTAACTCCTTAATTGGGGTGGGGGTATATTTTATAATTTTTTGTATTACTTTATTTAAAAACATGGATTATCTATTGATTAAAAAATTTTTGATTCTATGAGGAATCAATCTTGACATCTTGCTATATATTAATTTTCCAATATTTTTTTCAATTTTATATGACTTTAAGGAATATTTATCTCCTTCAATGCTTGGCGATGTGAAATATTCCTTATGTTTTTCAATATAAGTATTTAATTCTTCAAGGCATGTTTCATAATCACTTAGATTGCCATATTTATCTAAATAGTTCCAGCCACGAGTAATATTATATCCCAGACTCCAATAACCATCAGAAACATTATGTCTTCCCCAATACTTTGGGGCAATACAGTATTTTAAGCTATTAGAGAGCCAAGCAGGGAACCACGCAAAGCTGGAATTAGAAAGGATTAAATAATGGGCATTTTTTACAATTACATAATCTTTAGCAATATTGAAATGAAAAACATCATAATAAGGAAAGAATTTCCTTGCTTCATAGGTATCGTCAGTGATAACAACAAATTTTAAGTTCCTGTTTATTTTTAGCATGCTATTTATAGCATTTTTCCAATAATCTTTAGCTAAAAATAAATCTTTATGACGGGCATATTCTCCACCCCTAAAGTTTATTACACAAATGTCATCATTCGCATAGTCATAGCATTCATACTCTTCTTTTACTTTTAGCCATTTCCTTATTTCATTTTTTCTATGTTCGAAGTATTTTTCATCTTGCATTAAACCATCTATTTTTATGTTGTCTGGAATATTTACTAAATCTTTATCATAGATTCTAATATCTGCGCCAGAGGTGGGATGATTTATTTGTTTTTCACAGTAATAATGTGTAATGCCACGTGGTAGTTTTTTTGCAGGTCCGCCTTCGGGACCTTGTCCACCGATTACTTCTTTTCCAAAATCTAAATTCAAAAAATCAGAACCTTTAAATTTTTCTCTGTGCATTATGCCAAAATCACACCCTTTGTCTAAGGCTATAACCCTAGTTGTTATATAACAAGCTAACTGATTCCCTAATCCTTGTCCTTTGTAAAATTCGGCTATAATCATATATTTTATTATTCTTACCAGAATTTAAACATTTTGAATATTTTATTTTTCTCTTGTTTTGTAGCATATTTCTTTCTCATGTATTTGTATTCATTTTTTTTGATTAAATAATTTAAATGGTTTGTGGTTTGATGTTTTCCTTTACCTATAATAACATTTATTTTATTGAGAATGGTTGGTTCGCCATGTTGATCATAAAGTCTCTGATAATAATCACAATCTAATGTCCAAGTTAAATTTTCATCAAACAATGGTGGATTTTCATTTTTTATTGTTAGAACTGATGGTGATCCTATTGTATTTTTACCGAGATACAGTTTTTTATTCCAAGTTGGCAGATGCATGTCCCGTATTTTTCCGTTTCCTGTGTCATGCCCACACCCAGTGACTAACCAGTATCCTTTAAAACTATCTACTATATCCTGTAGTGAATTTTTATTGGTTAAATAGTCATCCATATATAATATTTTTATTAATTCACCTGTGGATTGTTTTATGGCCTCATTGGTGTTTGGTGATATGCCTCTTTTGGGATTCCTTATATATTTAACATTCAAAGCTTTATAGTTGGGATCTTTGCAAAGATTTTTTATAATATCATCTGGCGAATTATCAGTGACAATTACTTCGAAGTTTTTAAATGTTTGACCTAAAAGCATATTAAAGTTGCGCTTTAAGAGAATACTGCCCTTACCATGCATTTCATACGTAGGGATACAAACACTTATTGTTGTTTTGTTATAATTGGAATTCATTTATTTAAATGTTTTTTCTAATCCCTCCCTGAGAGAGACACGTGGAGTCCATTCTGGAACATTTTTACCTCCATTCCATGGTTTCATGTTTTCACGAATTCTATATTTTTTTGTACCCCAACGGATATTTAATTTCCTACCCGTTGTCTTTTCAAAAAGTTTTGCAAGATTCTTTAAAGACACCTCCTCTCCTGATTTTATGATAAAAGATTTACCATTAAACTTATTATTTTTATCTTTTGATAATAATTTTATCATCTGTAAAAAACCATCAACAACATTCCTTATGTAAATGATATCTATTATTTGTTTACCGGGAGACATATCAAAAACTTCCCCTGATTTACTTATTTTATTCCAGATATTTAAAAGTTTTATTCGAGTGTCATTTTCCCCAAAAGTATCGTTTAATTTTATTGTGACAATATTTAATTTAGATGTTTCAGTATAGTATTTTATAATATCTTGAAATGCTTGTTTGGTTGCGGCATATAAATTTAGTGGGCAATAAACACTATTTTTGTAATGTTGTGAAAATGTTCCAATGTTTATAAACCATTTCACCCCACTTTTAATAGCAGTTTCTATAATTATTGATCCAAAATATATATTTGAACTTATTAAGTTTTTTATATTTTCTGTTTTGTGTTCTAATAGAAACAGGGAAGCTAAATGTAAAATTCCGTCAAATTTTTCTTTTTCCATGAAAGATGTTAATTTGTCTATGTTATCTTCAAAAATATAAAATTTAATTTTTTCTTTTTTTAAAAAATCTAAATTAGTAGATGGTCTTACTAGAGCACATAAGTCGTGCTTTGTTTTAGATCTCTTAATAAAGTGTTTTCCTATAAATCCTGTTCCTCCAGTTATAAGTATTTTCATTATTTGATTTATTGATTATTTATAAAGGGGGAATCAAAATCTTTTAGAGATGGTAGTTTTTTATCCCGTTCAGAGATAATTAGATTGGAGATATCCAAATCTAAACCCAAAGATTGAATATTGACTCCCTGCTCATTATTCACAGAGTGCACAGTTTCTTGTAGATAAACAGTGCATGAATTATCTTCTAGGGATAAAAATCCATGAGCACATCCCGCTGGTATATACACTGCCAAATGGTTTTTTTTTGAAATTTCAATAGTAATGTGTTGTCTATAGGTAGGGGAGTTCTTTCTGACATCTAACACTATATCTAAAATTGATCCTTCTGATACATAGACTAATTTTGCCATAGTATTTGGGGGTTTTTGGAAATGCATGCCTCTAGCCACCCCCTTTTTTGATATTGAATAAAAATTTTCTTCAAAATTAGTTGCAAGCCCTTTCTTTTTAAAAGAATCTATATTGAATGGTTTAACAAAAATACCACGTTCATCATTAAAGATGTCGGGTTTTATCAAATAAACTCCTTTTATTTTTGTTTCTGTTATTCTCATTTCTTTGTTTTCTTGGACTCTTATTGCTTTTTCCAGAAAGGATCTCCTGCTTCAGCTAGTATTTTCATATATTGATCCAATCTTTTCTTATCAAATTCTTCATTTCCTTCTTCCATTGCACGTTGTTCCTCTGGGTAAATGAAATCAATTGGCACACTGACAATCCTTCCTCCTTTTTTGCTGGCAGTAATTACTGGAACATGTATAGCGTCCCAGAAATCTAACTTATCACCTTCTTTATTGTAATCTAAAAATTCTCTGGCTGCGGTTCTGTCAAATATTTTCGGCCCAAACCACATATCAATTTTTTCCGTTCCCGGTTTTGTTAGTTTATTTACTCTTTTATTTGCACGATATTCCATCCATGTTTGCAAGCGGGAGTAATTTTTAAGTCCTCCTCTTCTTTCAGGCACAACTATGTTGGCCCCATTTTCTAATGCTTCCACCATACTTTTTATATTTGGAGCAGATATTAAATCTGATTTTTCTGGTTCTGTGTAAAGAAAATATAAAGCATGCGGGAACATTTCCATTGCAGTTTTTAAACTTTCTCTTCTTTTTGGTCCCATTGCGACTGTCTGAGATTTTATCAGTGTCAGATTGGGGAATCGGATAGGAGTGGCTTCTTGTAAAAATTTTTGGTTAGTTGATCCTCCTTCAACAATCACAACCTTAAGTCCCAATTCTTTTGCTTTTTCTAAAAATTGTAGAGCAAGTTTTACTCGCATGTTTGAAGCATCGTCTGTTCCGTACATGGTGGAAGTACAGACGATTACATCCTCAAATTTTCTTTCCTGATTTTCCCTGAATGCTAAAAGGTCTTCCATTCGTTTTATTATTACAATTTTGTCCAATTGACTGATAATTTTTTTGCATCATTTATATATTCTTCTAAATCTTTTTCACTTAAGATGATTTTTTCATCATAATATTTTTTATACCAGTTTATTGTTTTTTCTATAGTTGTTTTTGAATCCCAAACACTTTTCCATTCCAGCTTCTTTCTGGCTTTTATTGAATCTAATTTTAACATATTTGTTTCATGAAAACTTGATTTGTTTTCGAGTATTTCGTAATTTATTTTATTCCAATATATTTTAGCTTGTTTTACCACGCCATTTACTGTCATAGAAGATTTATTATTTGGTCCAAAATTCCAATTATCAGCATATTCTTTTTTACTTTGTAATAATTTTTGACCTATTTGTAAATATCCACTTAATGGTTCTAGTACATGTTGCCATGGTCGAATTGATTGAGGGTTTCGAATCAAAGTTTTTTTGTTTTGATGTGTTGCTTTTACGATATCTGGAATAAGTCTGTATTCTCCCCAATCTCCACCACCGATTACATTACCTGCTCGTGCATTAGATAAAAGTATATGGTGCTCAATATCAAATTTATTAACAGGGAAGAAAGATTTTCTATAGGAATTTGAAACAATTTCTACGGCACCTTTGGACGCGCTATAAGGATCATCTCCACCAAGTGGATCATCTTCCTTGTAACCCTCTTTTTTTTCATTATTTTGATAGCATTTATCACTAGTTATATTCACAATTGATATTCTTTTGCCCAATTTTCGGCAGGCTTCAAAAATATTTATACTACCCATAATATTTGTTTCAAACGTCTCTACTGGATTTATATAAGAATAACCAACAAGTGCTTGGGCTGCTAAATGGAAAATAATATCTGGTTTATATCTTTTTATTACTCTAAATAGTTTTTTTTTATCTAAAATGTCTCCTTTTATTGAAATTATTTTTAATTTCAATAAGCCAAAATGGTTAGGGTTAGTAGGAACATCTTTTGAATATCCTATTACTTCTGCTCCAAGTTTTGTTAACCACAAAGTAAGCCATGAGCCCTTAAATCCGGTATGACCAGTTATTAAAACCCTTTTTCCCTTATAGGTTGACCCAAATAAATTTTTCATACATTTTTTACTTTGAATTTTTCCAAAAAGCTTTACCCTCATTCCATATTTTATTTAAGTGTTTTAAGTCACGGTCTGTGTCTACACATTCCCATTTTCCAGTATGTTTGTATACCATAATTTGACCTTTTTTTGCTAATTTTTCAAAAACTCCATATTCTAAATCGCAATTTTCATCTTCTGTCAAATATTCTAATAACTTTTTGTTAAACACAATAAAACCACCTGAAATAAAACCAAAAGATGTTTGAGGTTTTTCTTTAAATGAAATCAATTTCCCCTTTTTTTCTAGAAGTTCTCCGAATCTTGAGGGTGGACGAACTCCTGTGATTGTCACCATTTTCCCATGAGATTTATGGAATTTTACCAATTTTTTTATATCAATATCTGCTACTCCATCTCCGTAAGTTAACATATGAATATCGTCAGCATCTAAATATTTTTCTAGTCTTTTTATCCTTCCGCCCTTAAGAGTGTGTAATCCTGTATCTATGAGAGAAACATTCCAATCTTTTTCATTGTGTTCTTTTAGTTTATCTATTTTCTTTGAACCCAAGTTTATAGTATAGTCATCTGATCCTACATCATACTTGTAAAAGTATTCCTTTAACATTTCTTGTTTATATCCAAGTGCTATAATAAAATCTTTATAGCCGTAGTTAGAATATATTTTCATTATGTGCCAAATTATGGGCTTGTCACCAATGCGTACCATTGGTTTTGGCATCTCTTCGGTGATGCTTCCTAAACGAGTTCCATATCCTCCAGCTAGAATAATAACTTTCATATTAGTTAAATTTAGTCATATTTTGATAAAAATTCTACAAATTTTTCCTTCAGGTATTTTATCTGATTTTGGTTGAGTCCATGGTGTGATGCAACCACAAAAGCATTTCTCATTACATTTTCTGTATTCGGATATTCTTTAACGACTAATCTGTGTGGAATCTTTTTGTAACCTGGTTGTTTCAAAATATTACCTGTAAACACAGGGCGGGTTTGAATATTATTTTTTTCCAAAAATGTTATCAACTCAAGTCTATTGAATAGGGCTTCATTTTTTATAATAAGAGGGAAGGCGAGCCATACTGTATCTGTATTTGATGTTTGTTCTGGAAGTGTAAAAAAATCAGTGTATTTTTTAAAAAAAGAATATAAATTATTAAAATTTTCTTGTCGAGCTCTTGCAAATATCGGAAACTTTTTTAACTGTTCCAAAGCAAAAGCTGAGGATAATTCAAGGGGCAGGAAATTGTACCCAACTTCGCTAAATATAAATTTATTGTCGTACGGAATTCCTGATATTTTATTTTGAAAACGATTCTCTATAAGTTCAGAATTTGCTTTTTCTCCAAATAAAGATGATTGTCTACCCCAACCTCGCAACACTACTAATCGATCAACCCACTTCGGATCGTTGACACAAATCATTCCGCCTCCACCAGCACCGTTGATTATATGTGAACCGTAAAAGCTAGTGGTGGTAATATGAGAATATTTTCCTGTTGAATTGTTGTTGTATTTTCCACCCAAAGTATCACATGAGTCTTCTATGAAATACAGATTATATTTTTTAGCAATTTCAGCCAATCTTTCCAAGTTTGGTATATTTCCCATAAGCGACGGTATCATAAGCGCTCTTGTTTTTTTCGTTATAGCTTTTTCTATCTGATCTATATTTGCTAAATAGGTGTTTGGGTCAACATCCACAAATACTGGAATTAAACCCTTTTGGATAATAGGAGCAACTGTGGTAGCAAAAGTTAAAATCGGAGTGATGACTTCACTTCCTTTTGGTAAGTTGAGTATTTCAAAAGCAAGTAAATTTGCCGAAGAGCCGGAATTCACCATAATTCCATATTTTTTACCAAAAAGCCTTGCTATTTTGGATTCAAATTCTTTAGTTTTATCTCCAAGAGCCGTGTTGCCTTTTAGGACCCTTACTACGGCATCGATTTCTTCTTTTCCATGAACAGAAAATCCATATGGGACTCTAATTTGTTGTTTTTTCATTAAAATATATTGAACATTTATGATTAAATTTTTTACTTTATTATTGATAAATTTAACATAAAAGATGCCTTTAATCAATCTTTTTGGTATAGTAAACAATATTAACAATGAAATTGTTAAGAAAAATTATAAAAGGGGTAATATTTCGATTAGATAGCTATTTCTTAACCTGTTTTAGTATTTTTGATTATTTAAGATCAAATAATCATATCTATAAAGAACCTTCAATTTGTGGATTTTTTCAATGTTATAAACAGCCAAAGTCTGCTATTGCAGCGCTAGCTTCATTTAGAAAAATATATCCGACGAGTTCTATCCATATGTTTTGTGACAATGGATTTGATTTTAGTCATGTTGCAGAACACTTTGGTTGCAAGTATGAATATCTTTCTAATAAATCTGGGAAAGGAGATACCCTTTATTTTTTATCTAAAGAGCAAGTTATATCTTATATGAAAAGATTAGTATATACTGCGCAAAACTCAACAGAAGACTTTTTAATGATTCTAGAAGATGATCTAAGGATATATAAAAAAATCAAAAAATTAAAATTTGACTGGAACTGTGTTAAGCCAGACCATCATTTTACAGGAAGAAAACTTACTTCTCTTCTTCGAGCTCGTAATACCTCTATTCCTTGGTATATCAGTAATATGTACTTTACCGGTTGCGGAGGGGCAATGGCCAACAGGGCTTTTTTAGTTGATTATTTTTCTGATGAAAAAAAACTCGAAAATGCGATTAATGAAGTAAGTCCATATATACTAAAACAGTGGGGCGCTATGCCACAAGATGCTATTTTAACAGCACTCATTCTTTATTTTGGTGGAACTGTTGGGGCATATCTTGGTTTTGCTGAAGATGGAGCTATCGGGTTGACCGAAATAACACGCTGGAAATATAAATTTAGACCTTTGTTTGGAAGCATTGATGTCGTACATAATGATAAAAATTTATACAACCTTCCATTATCTGAGGATGAACATATGATATTCTCTGGCAAATAAAAATTTCTATTTTTTATTTACACCCAGTGCTTTAAAAGTATTTATATTATAAAACAATTCACTTGAGAAATCGCCGTATTCTTTTTTATTCTTAAATATATCTTTGACCGTGTCTGCAATACTGTACTTTGGACTATACCCAAGAGATATTTTTGCTTTTTCAATATTCACTTTATAATTTCTAAAATCTTTGACTCCTTTTAATTCTATTGTTATATTTTTATTTATTAATTTCTTTATCTCCAATTTAACAGCATCAGCGACCTGCCCAACAGTATAATTTCCAGAAGCGGCATTGAATACTCCGCTTATAGAATAGTTTGCTTGTATGGCTTTAATATAAATCGTCACAGCATCTCTTATATCAAGAACTGGCCTCCAAATAGCGGGATTGTTTACGATTATTTTTCCATCTGTCATTACTGCCTTGAACATGGTATTAACCAAAAGGTCAAATCGCATGCGGGGGCTATATCCCGAAACTGTTCCTTTGCGCAATGCTATTACTGAAAAATTCTTATCTTGTAGTTGCAGTACCCCTCGTTCACCTTGAAGTTTTGATATCCCATAAGGGTATTCACATGCAACCGGGGCTTCTTCGTCATAGAATTTATCCTTAGTATAGCCATAAACTGAACAGGAGGAGGCATAAATAAATCTTTTTATCCCGGCCTTTTTTGCTTCATAGGCAAGATAGGATGGTAATGCGCCATTGTAGGTGAAGTTTTTAGCCGGGTTATACTCTGCCATTGGGTCATTTGATAATCCTGCCAGGAAAATAAACTGCTCATACCCCTTCATATCTTTGGCTGAAATATCAAAAAGATCTTTTTTTATCACCTTCACTTTTTTAGGCAGATGGTTGCCAAACCAAAGAAGATCAATGACATCAACCTGATGCCCGAGCTTGATTAATTCTGGTATTAATCGCGATCCTATATATCCTGCCCCGCCCCCAATTAGAATTTTCATTTTTTCATTTTGATTTTTAATAATTTATTCTGCTTGCTACAATCAAGCGAGGTATCCTTTGGAAGTTTAAATGGAACGTCTTTTATTGAAATCCTCCCTATATTTTTTTCTGGACTTACTTTTTTTGAATATTCATATACTGTTTTTCTTTTACCGCCAACGTGATAAACACCGACTGCGTTCTTTTTAATTAACCTGATGATAAGTCCGGCAATAACGGATACTTTTTCTCTGCTGGTCCATTGGTCAATAAATGCATTTTCATAAGGAAATACATTCGGTCCAAAAGTTGTTCTGATTATTAGTGATTTATCATACATTCTTACGGCGCATTCACCGCCGAGTTTTGACCACCCGTATTTATTTACTGGGTAAACAGGGTCTTCCTCTTTATACCTTCCCTTATTTCCCTTAAATATATAGTCTGAGTTGATATAAACAACCTTGATATTATATTTTATGCACAATTTAACAATATTGACTGTCCCAGTAATATTAGTCTCCAGAGCAAGCCACGGGTCAGCATCGACTTTTGGAGGGGAAATAAAAGCAGCTGAATGAACAATCATGGAGATATTTTTTTTCTCCAGGTATTTTTTCATCAATTTGTAATTCGTAACGTCAAATTCCCGATGGGTAGGGAATAGGCCATTCTTAGCCAATTTTTTAAATTCACTTCCTAAGAGTCCACTTCCACCTGTGAAAAGTATTTTTCTTAAATTAGATTTTTTCATAAAGGATTTATTGTTTTTTAGGTTTCCGCCTGTCAGTGTATTCACCGTTCACTCTAAGATGTCTTCTTATTAAGGCTGCCGTTCTTAATACAGCATATGGAATTTCTTGTTTTTGCAGGTCGCCTTTTTTTGAATAATCTAAAATTCTTTCCGCTTCTGCAACTAATCTTTTTTTGGTGTCTAAATCATTTAAATCCAAGGGCTCATTGGCTGGACAATTTATATATTTGACCTCTGGATGCTGTTTCTCAAAAGTGGCAAAGGCTCGGCGTTGATGTATTGGCCTGGATACTAGAATCATTTTTTTTACGTTAACATTGTTTTCTGCTAAAAATGGAATAGCTTTCTGTGCTTCTACTTTGGTGTTTGTGCCAAGTCCGCTATACATAATCGCGTCTTCCTCTATGCCTAACTCCATTAAGGTTTTTTTATACATTTCGTACTCAGACATTCCCCATACTTTATCACCCCCAAAAGTTCCGCCTATAGCCACGAAGGCTATCTTTTTTGCATACCCAGCTTTATATAGTTGGGCTGCCTTTTCTGTAGGTTTTATGCTGGAACCCCCTACTATAAATATTACATCAGCCTCTTCTGGCTGGTCTGTGATATTTAAATAATTAAAAAATGTTTGAGCAGCTTGCTCTAGTGCTTGAGGTTGCTCTTCGGGACTAAATCTACCTAAATTAGGTTTACTTTCCATAAATTTATTATTTTGTATTTCTATACCACTCTATGGTTTTCTTAATGCCTTCTTCAAAGGAGACCGATGGTTTCCAGCCGAGCTCTCTCGTTATTTTCGAATGATTCATTGCGTAACGCATATCGTGGCCTTTTCGATCCTCCACGAATGTTTTCAAATCCTTCGGTTTATCAAGCAATTCTAAAATAGTGTCTGCAATTTCTACTCCGTTTTTTTCTGAATCTCCGCCGATGCAGTATGTTTCTCCAATCTTGCCTTTATGGATGATGAGGTCTATCGCAATACAGTGATCAATTACGTAAAGATAATCACGAACAGCTTTACCTTGACCATAAACTGGCAGAGGTTTATTCTCAAAAGCGTTTGTTATAAAAAGCGGTATTATTTTTTCCGGAAACTGAAATGGCCCGTAATTGTTCGTGCAGTTTGAAATTGTGGCAGGGAAATTATAAGTCTCAATGAAAGCCCTAACTAGATGGTCTGAGCCGGCTTTTGACGCGGAATAAGGAGAGCGGGGAGAATATGGCGTTGTTTCGCTAAATTTGTCTTCTAGATTTTCTAGTGACAATGTGCCGAAAACTTCATCCGTAGAAATATGGTGAAATCTCTTAATTTGGAGTTCTTGTGCTACTTCAAGTAATACCTCAGTTCCAACCACATTGGTTTGTATGAAAACTGATGGCTCATTGATTGACCTGTCTACGTGGGACTCAGCGGCAAAATGTACCACTAAATCGCACCCCTGCATCGCATGTCTTACTATTTTTTTATCACAAATATCACCATGTATGAATGTGTAATTTTGGTTGTTCTCTACGCTCTTCAGATTTTCTAAATTGCCGGCATAAGTCAGTTTGTCCAAGTTTACTATCTCGCATAGGGGATACTTCTCCATCATATAGAGAATAAAATTTGATCCTATGAAGCCAGCTCCGCCTGTAACTAATATTCTCATATGCTAAAAATTAACGTCAGAATCTTTTAAGAAAGGGGCGTTTTTGTCTTTTTCGGAAAGGATGGGATTGTCGTTGCCCCAAGTGATGCCAATTTCTGGATCATCAAAACGAATAGAACGATCTGTCTCTTTGTTGTAAAAATCATCCACCTTGTATCTGATTTCAGTATTATCCTTCAACGCCAAGACTCCGTGGGCGAAACCTTTTGGAACGAAGAACTGCCTGTTGTCTGTTTCCGATAGTTCGATCGCAACCCACTTTTTGTAAGTGGGAGAATTTTTTCTTAAATCTACAGCCACATCCAGAGCGGCACCCCTAGTACAAGTGACTAGCTTCGCTTGAGGGTGTGGTTCGTTTTGAAAATGCAACCCCCTCAAAGTTCCCTTGGTCTTACTGAAAGAGCAGTTTTCCTGCACAAAATCAGCATCTATACCCAGCTCTGCCAACTTTTTCTTATTATATGTCTCCGCAAACCACCCGCGATGGTCTTCAAAAACATCCGGCTCTATTACGAGGACACCCTTTATTTCTGTGGGAATAATCTTCATATAAAGAATAAATATTATGATTTTATATCTCTGACTATTTCAAGGGCTACCCTCATCAAATGTTGCCCGTACTGTGATTTCCCGTATTTTTTTGCTATTTTCACGAGGGCAGTCCGGTTTATCCAGCTATTTCTGTATGCAATTTCCTCCAAGGCGGCGATTTTAGTATTCTGTCTTTCTTCAATTATTTTGACAAAATCGTTTGCATTAGCCAGAGATTCTATGGTGCCGGTATCCAGCCAAGCAAATCCGCGTCCGAGAAGCTTTACATCCAAATCTTCTTCCTTGAGATAAAGTTTGTTTATATCCGTTATCTCAAGTTCTCCGCGGCCACTCGGTTTGATTTTTTTTGCAAAATTTACCACTCTGTTATCATAGAAATAAAGTCCCGTAACGGCGTAATTTGATTTCGGTTTTTTAGGTTTTTCTTCAATAGAGGTAACATTATTTTTTCGACCAAAACCAACAACACCGAACCTTTCCGGGTCATTTACAAAATATCCGAAAATAGTGGCTCGGTTTTTATTATTTACAGCTTCTTCCAGTAACTTTACCAATCCATTTCCATAAAAAATATTATCACCCAAAATCATAGCCACCTTGCTTTTCCCAATAAATTTTTCACCAATGATAAAGGCTTGAGCCAGCCCGTCGGGGGAAGGCTGCTCGGCATATGACAATTTTAATCCGAAATTTTTACCACTCCCCAGGAGCTTTTTAAAATTAGGCAGATCGCTTGGTGTGGAGATGATTAATATTTCTCTAATTCCAGCCAGCATTAAAACAGAAAGCGGATAAAAAATCATCGGCTTATCGTAGACGGGTAGAAGTTGTTTGCTCATAGCAAGCGTTAAAGGATAGAGCCTAGTTCCGCTTCCCCCTGCTAATATTATGCCTTTTGTGTTGTTTTTCATCGCCGTGTGCTTATTTTTATTGTATTATATGTTTTTAAAAAACGCCATCACTATGCCGTTGACTGTTTATATAGGTAGTCACTATATTAACTCCTCGGCTCGGAAATGATAAAGTGCTCTTTCTCATTTCTCTCACCCTACGTTGCTAATAAATTCTTTCAATTCTCTGATGGTCGGCTCTTTAAGTAGGAAAAGCACGAAGAAATAAATTACTGATGATGTGCCTACATTGACGATGAAATTGACCCCGAAATGCTTCAAAGTCAAAGTTGTCAGCGCCATAACAAAAGTTGCGAGAAAAGCTATTTTCAATTTTGGCATTATTTCAAAATAGCTGATCGCTTTTAATTTTTTCAAAATGATGGCAGTTATGGCCGCTGTGGACGCGAGAGTTGCCACAGCCGATCCAACGGCTCCGAACTGTGGAATGAGAAGAAAATTAAGCAATACATTCACGAGTATTCCAAGCATATATGCGGGCACCAACTCCTTTTGCTTGTTGTGGGTTAAAATCGCATTGGACAATAAAAGAAGCGGAAAAGATGCCAACATCATTAACATAAACACTTGCATTACGGGTATGGCACCGAGATAGCCATGTCCGAAAACAGAGGGAACGATTTGATCAGCAAGGATCATTCCACCTAGGGCTATCGGCAGTCCGATGAGCATAATCAGAGCAAGGGTTTTTTCCAAGACCATTCTAGACTGCGTTTTATCGGAAACTATCAGACGCGACATCAGGGGGAAGATCGCTACGGCAATGGTTGAAGGTATCAGAACAATAAAATTCTGCATTCTCTGGACGGAAGCATAAAGTCCTATTTCTGCGGAATCCTTCCAAACCCCCAGCATATAAATATCCGTGTTCCCCATAATGGCTCCCAGGAAGATGATAAATACAAAAGGCCAAGCCGTTTTTATTATTGGTCCGACTAATTTTACATCCCAAGCTCCCAGAAATTCCTTCATGTATTTTCTAATCATGAACAGTATAGTTGCAAATCCCGCTGCGCTTCCGATAGCATAAGCGAGCGCTACCGATTTCGGCGAAACCTCGATTTTGAGGAGCATTATACCAAGGCCGAGTATCAAGGCATTAGTGATAGTTTTAACCACCATATCTCTCTCCATTTTTTCCAAAGCCCGATTTACAGTTAGGCCGATTTCTCTCATTACGTCGAAAAAGAAAATGACTGCGATTATCGGAAACAGTGTTGCGGCTTCAGGGATGTTTGATATCATCGGGCTTATGACAATTACCAACAAAGCGCTTACCGATAAAATTGAGACTTTGAGCAAGAGCATGGTGGAAATAAGGTTTTGAAATCCAGCTTTTTTCTGGGACATTTCTCTTATTAGGAGATTATTTATTCCCATATCGGAAAAAATCATCAAGAGCCCTCCGACTGATATCGCGTAGGAAAATACTCCCCAGCCGCTCGCACCCAAGACTCTGGCGGCGTAGATTATGAGCGCCAATTTCAGCAATCTGGCCGTGCTTTCGCTCGCAAAAAGCCAGAAGGAATTCTTGATCAATGCTTGTTTCATTGTTTGGTTCTTTAAAAAAAAGTTTTTTATTTTTTCCATATTTTATCTTAAAAAGTAAATATTTTTGCTATTGTTTTTAGAATAATCAAAATATCAAAAAATACAGTTCTGTTTTTTATATAATAAAAATCGTATCTTAATTTTTCTCTTGCATCTTCTACCGAGGAGCCATATTTGTAATTTACTTGAGCCCAGCCAGTGAGTCCAGCTTTCACAGAATGTCTTAAATCATAGTAAAGTATATCTTTTTTCAGTTCGCCTACAAATTCCGGTCTTTCTGGTCGGGGACCAACGAAAGAAATATCTCCCCTTAGAATATTTACCAGTTGAGGTATTTCATCTATGTGCGTCTGCCGCATAAATCTGCCAATCGGCGTGATCCTAGAATCATTTTTATTATTTTCTGTCCACACAGCGCCGTTTTTTTCTGCATCAATATACATGGACCTGAATTTATAAATGGTAAATTCCGTATCGTTTAAGCTGATTCTTTTGTGCTTGAATAGTACAGGTCCCCTGGAGGTGATTTTAATTAAAATCGGGACAACAATAAAAAAGGGGGAGAAAACGATAATTAACACCAGAGACAATACTATGTCCAGAACTCTTTTCATAAAATTAAAAACGGTTCTATTTCTGCTCAAATAATCTACCACTTCTTCTTTTTTTATTTCTTCCATTGGAACTTTTTGGAAAACTTCTTCATAAAAATCATTTATTGTATAGACAAAAATACCCCTTTTTATCATTATGTAAATTTTACTGAAATCTTTTTCTTCAATTGAATCGATTACGACTAGGTCCGGGTTAAGTTTGATTATTTCTTCCAAGTCAAAAAAATCAAGGTCTCTAACGATTTCGTATCCTACATTCTGATTTTGTTTCAACTCTTTCCATAAATTGTTTTCCTTGCTACCTATGATGATTATTTTCCGATTGATTCTTTTCTTCACGAAATATCTTTTTATTGATATTCTTAAATAAAAATCAATAATTCCAAAAATTCCCGTGAATATGACCAGATTTGTTTTTGGAGTTAATTTGAAAAATTCTCCGAATATATAGAAAATTAAGACAGAAATCGAAAATGAAATTATTAAACTTTTTATAAAAGAATTGGTCAGCTCGGTTATATTTTTGTTGAATCTGAAAGAATATAAATTGAATATATAAAAAATCAAGATAAACAAGAGTATGATAATAGAAAAAGGGATAAGGTGAGCGTTTAGGTTTAAGAGGAAAGCGTCACCGTCATATCGCAAAAAAATCATCAAAAAAAGAGCTCCGATTGCCACCAATAAATCAGTTATCAACATAAACAACACCCTGAATTGTATTAACAAGCCCTTCATTTTGTGTTCTTTTTTTATAGTCTATTTTTAGACTGACACATAGGTAATGTATCACAAAAGTGGATTTTTTACAGCTTCTTTGCCTTTTTTAATAAAAATTATGTAGTGGTTTTATTTTAATGCAGAAAGAGTATAATACGAGCTATGATAAAAGGATTTACTTGCGGGACATTGGACTTGTTGCATGCCGGACATATTTTAATGCTTAAGGAATGCAGAGAACAATGCGACTTTCTGATTGTGGGGCTTCAGACTGACCCGACTATTGATAGACCGGAAAAAAATAAACCGATAGAAACTATGGAAGAAAGATTAATCCGGCTACAGGGCTGTAAATATGTTGATGAAATAATTCCATACAGTACCGAGGCGGATTTATATGAACTATTAAAAAAATTAGATATTGATATTCGTTTTGTCGGAACAGACTGGAAAGGCAAGCACTTTACCGGCGATGATTTGCCAATAAAGATAATTTTCAACACCCGTGAACACAATTTTTCTTCCAGCAATTTGCGAGCTAGGATACTCAATAGTAAAAATTCATAAAATCCGTCTTTTCGTTATCCACCAGTTATCCACATATTTTAATGTAAATTTAATCTTATGTGCTATAATAGCAGGGGAACAAAAGTCGTCTTAAAATCATACGATTTTACGATTTTATGCTTTTATTATCAGTCATTAATAGTAATTTAAAAAATTTATGAGTAAAAATGTAATAATTGGATTCGTAGTAGTAGCTCTCTTAGGGCTCGGTGGTTATTATCTTGCAAGGGAAGAAGCCGTTCCAGACGAGCAAGTTGTCACCAACACAGGCAACACCCCTGCCCCAACTCCGAGCACGCCTGTTGTGCCTATGCAACCCGATTCACCGACAGTGGAAACAGGAATCAATCCTATAGTTTCAAGTTCAACAGCGGTGGTTTCCGGACAGGTCAGGCCAAACGGCGCTTCTACGACTTATTGGTTTGAATACGGAGAGACAACAGCTCTAGGAGATAAGACTGTCTTTCAGAATATTGGCTCCGGTTTCTCCATGATTCCTACCCCAGCTTTTATAACCGGTCTAGAATCAGACACTGTTTATTATTATCGCCTGAGCGCTAGGAATAGTTTTTCTACCGTGAACGGCACTACCTATACTTTCAAGACGAACGACACTCCTCCGCCTGTTAGATCTCTCCCTACTGCTCGCACCAGTAGCGCTACAAATATAACTCGTGTGTCTGCCAATATGAATGGTTCAATCAATCCCAACGGAGCAGAGACAAATTATTGGTTTGAATATGGAGAGGATACTGATCTCGGAAGCGTTACCGGATTCCAATCAACAAACAGCGGGACATCCTCTCTATCTGTGACGACAGCTGTGTCGGGGCTTGAACCATTGACCAAATATTATTTTAGGCTGAATGCCCAGAATCGATTTGGGACAGTAAATGGAGCAATCTTGAATTTCACCACCTTAGGTCCGTCTGCTCCTACGTCTCCTTCAGTAAGTACCACCAATGCATCAAACATTACGGATTCCAGCGCGAGATTGCGTGGCAATATCAATCCCAATGGTGATGAGACAACTTATTGGTTTGAATACAGTGAGGATTCCTTATTGGGAAGTCTACTTAGTACTAAAACCACAAATAAAACCCTTCAGGAAGGAAATAGTAGTGAAAGCGTACAAGAGAATCTCACTCAACTAGACGCCAATACCAAATATTACTATCGTTTGATTGGCAGAAACTCATACGGTACGGAAGAGGGAGACATCCTGTCTTTTACCACCAAAAATTAGGCATATATTTTGCTAACAAAAGTCACCTTGGTTTAAGCCCAGGGTGGTTTTGTTTTTTGGTTTAATTTTGATAATATAAAGAAATGGGATTGTATGGATAGTTTGTATCGTTATTTTAATTTTTAAGATGGGTCAAATAATTTTCAAAATTTGGTTCTTGATAGCTGTATTGCCTTACATTATTTTTTTGGAGGGCAATGATAAGCTAGCTGATTTTCTAAAGAAAAAAAATATATATTCACACTGGGATGTTTGGCACTCTCTACTGCTGGTTTTAATTGTTTTGCTAATTTTTATATGGATAAAAAATGTATCTGATTTTGTGTTTAGATAAAATTATGGCAACCAAGCACTTTTTCAAAACTCTATTTATTTTTTTAGGAATGATACTGGCAGGTCTACTTGGAGTTTTCTTGGTAAATTATTTTGACAAAAATCAACAGTCCAATGTTCCGGAAGGCGAGCCTGATTGCAAAACAGCAGAATTGTGCTAGACTATATCTACCGCAAAGAAGGTAGGCAGCGCCCTAGGCGCAAGTTGAAAGTTAAAGGTTAAAAGTTCATAAAGCGTTTTCTTTATAACTTTACACTTTTTACTTTATAACTAATTAAGTCCTATTTAGTGGGTCGATGTTCCGCCAATGGGGCGGATAAATTTGCGGCTTAACGGCCGTTTTTTTCTTGGAAAATAAAGAGCGTTAGCGATTATATTTTCCAGAATCCGCCTTTGGCGGATAAATTGAAAATCATGCTTATCAAATCAAAAAAGGAAGAAATAATAAAAAATCTAGAGGGAGTAATCAGGGAATCTGAGTCTTTGGTGTTTGTGAATTTTCATGGACTCGGAGTTGGTGATGAAACAGTACTGCGTCGGGATCTTCGTTCAAGCGGAGTTGGATATAAAGTTTCTAGGAAAACATTGCTTGCTCGCGCGCTAAAAGGGAAGGCACAAGGAGATGTTCCAGAACTTGCCGGTGAAGTTGCCATTGCTTACTCAAAACCTGCCTCGCCTAGTCAAGGCGGGGATGCTACCATAGTGCCCAGAGAAATTTACAATTTCCAGAAAACTCACAAAGGATTGCTTAACATTCTAGGTGGGATTTTTGACGGAAAATTTGTGGATAGGGAATATATGATGGAACTTGCGACGATTCCTACAAAAGAGGTATTACTTTCCAAGCTCGCATTCTTGATGAAGAGCCCAATGCAACGTATGGCTCTTGCGTTTAGTGAGGTAGCGAAAATTAAAAGTTAACAGGCACTAGGAAACTAGGCTCTAGGCACTAGCTGATTCAAAATGCTAAAGCCTAGCGCCTAAGGCCTAAAGCCTATCAAAGAAAATGACTAAAGATACATTGTTAGAATGGTTAGATAAGGCGACAGCCTTGGAACTCAATGAAGTTGTAAAAGCGATAGAAGAAAAGTTTGGCGTATCTGCTCAAGCTATAGCCTCAGCGGGTCCTGTAGCTGGCGCTCCTGGCGTAGCTGCAGAAGAACAAAGTACATATACCGTAGTACTTTCTTCTGCTGGTGAACAAAAGATTGCAGTTATGAAAGTGGTGAAGGAGGTCTTAGGTCTCGGACTTAAGGACGCCAAAGATTTAGTGGATGCTGCTCCTTCTACCTTGAAAGAAGGAATGAAGAAAGAGGAAGCGAATGATCTGAAGAAAAAAATTGAAGAGGCTGGCGGAAAAATTGAGCTTAAATAAAATAGCTCAATTTTTCGGCCGGAGGCGCGTCGGCGCCGAGGCGGGGGCTGCGCAAAATTCTAGCAAGAATTTATGCGTGGCCAAGATTGAGTTGAAATAATTATTTTAAAGGACTACAATAAAAGCACCCGAGAGGGTGCTTTTCATTTTAATGAAACAAAAAATAGCATTAATTTCTGTTTACAACAAAAAGGGCATTGTTGAGTTCGCTAAAGAGCTTGTTAATTTAGGCTGGAAGATAATTTCCTCTGGTGGTACAGCTAAACATTTGTTGGAAGCTGGCATAAGCGTTACAGATGTAGCTGACATTACTGGCATGCCACCGATTCTTGACCATCGGGTAGTTACTCTTCACCCCAAAATTCACGGCGGACTTTTGGCATTAGATACACCAGAGCATTTAGCGGAATTGGAAAAATATGGCATTCCCTGGATTGATATGGTTTGCGATGATTTATATCCGCTGGAAGAAGAAACAAAAAAACCGCAGTCAACGCGCGCATCCGTGATTGAAAAAACGGATATTGGCGGGCCGACAATAATACGTTCTGCCGGGAAGGGTGGACGGATTGTGATTTGCGATATTGATGACAGGGCGAAGGTGATTGAATGGCTCAAAAATGGCGAGCCGAACAGAGAAGAATTTATAAATAATTTAACTGCTAAGGCCGAGGCTACTATCTCTAGATATTGTAATATTTCTGCTGAATATCACAGTGCCGGGTTGTATCAATCTATTTTTGGGAAAAAAATTACTGAGTGCGCTTATGGAGAAAATGCTTACCAAAAACCTGCTTTTCTTTACAGAAATCACGCAAGTAAAAACGACCCATTAGCAATCCATAATTGGGAATTAGTTGCCGGAAGCCCTCTCTCATATAATAACATTTGCGATGTGGACAGGATGATGCAGACGATGACACACATTGGTGCTGGTTTCGAGAAAAATTTTAACAAAGTGCCAAAAATTGCCATTGGCGCAAAACATGGCAATGCTTGTGGAGCTGGGGTGGGTGACGGAGAGAGTGAGGCTATCAGTAGAATGCTTCTGGGGGATCTACGCGCAATTTTTGGCGGTTCCGTTATGCTTAATTTTCCGGTTGATGAAAAAATCGCCGAGGAATTAATACACAAACATATGCTGGAAGGAAGACGCTTGCTTGATATTATAGCCGCTCCGTTTTTTACACCCGAAGCTGTGGAGATTCTTTCTCGCAAAAAAGGCAAATGCAGGATTTTAGTGAATGAAAATATTGAGAAAGCAGGACTTGACTCCCTGGATCAGGCAACGCGTTTTAGATATGTGCGGGGCGGATTTTTAGAACAGCCGAATTATGCCTTTGTTCCCGAATTGAAAAATCGCGATGCTATTTTAGCCTGGGCTGTCGGGTGTACTTCCAACAGCAATACTATAACCATCGTAAAAGAAGGCAGGCTTTTGGGGAATGGTGTCGGCCAGCAGGATAGGGTAGGCGCAGCCAAGCTCGCAATTTTTCGGGCAGACGAAGCTCAAGCTTCGGCTGATGCTTTTGCTCGGGAATATCCTGCTTCGCAACGTCACCACTCGCAAAAGCATACATCCAAAGCCGACCTTGATGGAGAATTTGGACGTCCAACGTCCGAATTGGCTGATTTAAACGGTGCAGTTGCTTATAGCGACAGCTTTTTTCCATTTCCAGATGCGGTAGAAGTATTGATAAATCGCGGGATTAAAACTATTTTTTCCACTAGCGGTTCGGTTAATGACGAAAAAATAATAGAGCTTTGTAGGCAAAAAGGCGTTGATCTCGTGATGTCTCCCGATACTCTAGCGCGCGGTTTTTACCAGCATTAACATTTATTTCTTGATTGTTTTTTTTGTAAAAAGCTATATACTAACAAGATGGAAATTTTAGGGAAAATATTGGGTAATGAAGCGAGAGTCAAGCTAATGAGACTATTTATACTCAATAAAAGTAAGGCTTTTAAGAGTAAAGATATTGTAAAGCGAAGTCGGATTAACTCCGCTATCGTTCGCCGAGAACTGCGATTGTTGTCTTCGGTTGGTTTCATTAAAAAACGCTCCTCATCTTTTCCGGATTGGTCTTTTAATAGTCTTTTTAAATATGCAGGAGAATTTGAAGATTTATTGGTTAGATCCGAGAGCCTAGATAAAACCAAACTTCTAGATACTTTTAAAAAAGTTGGGCGCTTTAAACTTTTTATAGTCTCAGGTGTATTCATTAAAAATAATGATAGCCGTGTGGATTTGCTCATAGTGGGGGACAAACTGAAACGAGCCAAAATAGAGAGGGGGATACGTAAGCTTGAAGCTGAAATAGGGGTAGAGCTCGTTTATGCTATTTTTGAAACAAAAGAATTTATTTATAGATTTAATATGTACGATAAACTTGTCCGAGACATCCTTGATTATCCCCATGAGGTTCTCTTGCAGGCCAAAGATTTATCTCCTACGCTTGCCCCAAGGAAATTTTGACCAGAATTTCTCTAGAGTATCCTAGAAGCCAACATAGAAGTTATCCACATAAGCCTAAAAAAAGGGCTAGAATTTGATATAATGAATACTAGAACTTTATAAGGTCGAACTTAAAAGTCTTTATTAGTGTTTTTAACGTTTTTATTTTTTATTATGAATAATCTTTGGATGACATGGGGTGACGTTTTTAACGCATCACTTCAGGATCTATGGTGGGGCTTTGTTCAATTTACCCCAAAACTTGTTTTGGCAATCGCATTCTTTATGATTGGTTGGGCATTGGGCAATATAATTGCTCGAGCTCTCGAACAAGTCTTTAATTCCCTGAAAATAGACAAACTGTTTGCTTCCGTGGGGGCAGATAATTTGTTTAGAAAGGCGGGAATGACTTTAGATACTGGATATTTTATTGGGCAGGTAGTGAAGTGGTTTGTGATTATCGTTTTCCTTCTACCTTCTCTTAACCTGGTCGGTTTGGATTACATTGCGTCTTTCTTGAAGGATGACGTACTGGGCTTCTTGCCTAGAGTAGTTGTTGCCGCTCTTGTGCTCATAATTGCTACTATTGTTTCTGAAGCTCTTGCTAGAGCGGCTACGGCTTCTGCTAAAGCTATGAACCTTAGGTCGGCGAATATGCTCGGCGCTCTGGCTAAATATTCTGTTTGGGTTTTTGCATTCATTATTGCCCTAGGACAGCTCGGAGTGGCAGCATACTACATGAGCGTTCTCTTCACAGGCATAATTGCGATGATTGCACTAGGTGGCGCCCTTGCTTTTGGCCTAGGGGGTAGAGATGCAGCGGGACGATTTATTGCCAAGGTTGGAGAGGAAACGAAGTAATACCTATCTTCTAACTTGTTGTTTTTCCCAAAAAAGATGTCAACAGTTGACATCTTTTTTCGTTTGAGTGTTTTATAAAATTATGTTGTATAATTAAAATATGAGACTCCGTGAAATTTTCGGCGTAAGCATAAAGAAAGTTGGTCTGGAAAGAGCAGGGATATTTGAAAGAGAGATAAGAGCTCTAATTAGCCAAGGTTCTCCGGATGCAAGAAGAATTTATGTAGTTGCCGAAGAATTGAGCTTAATGGGTAGCCCGAGCCCAGATTTTAGCCAGGAAGGAAAAAAGATCGTGGTATTTCGGCCCGGAGACGAGATAGAAGTATTTCTTTACCCTCCTTATATCCCTTTAAGTAGTAGAATATCTGAAAGAATACAGATCAATATCTACAATGTAAATCACCCCAATGTAGGCCAAGTATTCTATTTTATTAAATCAGAAGTAGAGAAAAGAACATTTAAAATTAATACTACCGCATCACTTCATTATTCATAAATCGATACAAGAAGTTGACATCTTTTTTGATTTAGAATATACTCCTTTAATCAGTATGAATATTACAAGAAACAGTTTAAAAAGGCGGCATACATAGCAGACTTTCTTTTGTCTGTTGGCCGCCTGAAAGGCGGTTTTTTTGTTGGAAAATCAGGACGAATGACACTTTGAAAATTTAATTCTTGTTCTGGACTTAAGGGTCTTTTGTGCCAGAAACAAGAAAAAGCCAAGGACATGTCCGATCTACGAGCGGTCGTATGGGACTGTATTCTGGCTTGATTCCGCCTCAACGGCGGATGCGCCGTAATTGGCGCAAAAATGCGCCGAAGAGGCGCAGTGGTTTTCAAATTTCTTAACAGGAAATTTAAGGGCGTACGGTGGATGCCTTGACTTTAAGAGGCGATGAAGGACGTGGCGTTGCTGCGATAAGCTTCGGGGAGGTGCTTAGCTACCTTTGATCCGGAGAT
>Ga0209542_10002890_pt1 | contig 37738 bp, 43 predicted proteins | sample RifCSPhighO2_01_FD_184028 | JGI IMG/M metagenome (GOLD analysis project Ga0209542, IMG submission 184028) | Soil microbial communities from Rifle, Colorado - Rifle CSP2_plank highO2_0.1 (SPAdes) (version 2) | ecosystem: Environmental > Terrestrial > Deep subsurface > Rock core/Sediment ... | reverse complement strand
TTTTATGGACGCTGACAACGCGACTTCTGTTGATCAGGTTGAAAAAATGTTGCCGTTGTTGGAGCAGGGATACGGCGTGGTGATAGGCTCTAGAGACGTTGCGGGCGCGCAAATTACGACTCCCCAGCCGGCGTGGCGCGTATTTCTGGGGAACGTATTTAACCTGATTGTTCAGACGATTTCCGGGCTGTGGGGCATTTGGGACACCCAATGCGGCTTCAAGGTTTTTTCAGAAGACGCCGTCCGCAAAATATTTCCCTTGCTTACCATTAATCGCTGGGCTTTTGACGTTGAGATTTTGGCCGTTGCGAAAAAATTAGGCATTAAAATTAAAGAGGCCCCGGTCGTCTGGGTTAACGACCCGAACAGCCAGGTAAAGTTTTCCGGGATGGTAAAAATGCTTTTTGAGGTATTGCAGGTAAGGTGGAATTTGTTGACGAATAAATATGCTCCGCACCAGAAATAATCAGCCGAATGCGAATCACGATAAGCCCGCAATTTGTCCTCCCGGGGCTTGCCCTTCCGAGCTCCGGTTTGATTTGGTTTCAAAGGACTGGGTATTGATCGCCACCGTTAGGGCTAGAAGGCCGGAATCTTTTAAAAAAGACAAGCGCAAAGTTTGGGAAGAAAAAAAAGAAAAGTGCCCTTTTTGTAGTATTTCAATACAAGAAACGCCGACATTAATTTATGCCCGCGGGGAAAAAAGGTCTTGGGAACAGCCGTTAACGCCAAAGGGTCTAGTTCTTGCCAGGGCTATTCCTTCAGACTGGACAACGGTTGTCGTTCCCAACAAATATCCGGCCTTCACGCAGGGGACGGGGCTGAAAGAGCGTGAAGAAGGACCCTATCGGTTCATGAACGGTATAGGATTTCATGAAGTGATTGTTACGCGCGACCATAAGCGGTCCTTCGCGCAATTTACGCCCGAAGAAGCGAAAGAGGTGTTTGATGTTTACCAGGAGCGCTATTTGGATTTAATGAACGAAAAATTCGTGAATTATATTTCTATTTTTCATAACCACGGGCCGGAAGTCGGAGCCTCGGTGGCCCATCCTCATTCGCAGTTAATTGCTATTCCCCTGACCGACCCGGATATTGCGGGAAGCATTATGGGTTCCGCGGATTATTGGAAGGCCAACAAAAAATGCGTGCATTGCGCGATGCTGGAGTGGGACATGAAGGACGAACGCAGAATTGTTTTTGAAAATAAGGAATTTGTCGCCCTATGCCCTTTTGCTTCTAGGATGGCTTTTGAGGTAAGAATATATCCAAAAACGCATTTAGCTTATTTTGAAAGAGTAACCGGCGAGCAAAAAAAGTATTTGGCCGAAGCCTTTTTGGCGGTTATGAAAAAGCTTGATATCGGGTTGTCGGATCCGCCCTATAATTTTTTCCTGCATACCGCCCCTTGCGACGGGAAAAATTACGACCATTACCATTGGCATCTGGAAATTTTGCCCAAAACCTCCACATGGGCCGGATTTGAACTCGGCGCGGGCATTGAAATTTCAACCATAGAACCCGAAAAGGCCGCGGCGTATCTGAAAAAACAGTGATTATGCCTCCGGAATTAAGCACCTTCTTAATCGCCATGTCGCCCATTGTGGAGCTTCGCGGCGCGATACCCGTTGCCATCGCCGTTTATCATTTGCCGGTTTGGTCGGCGTATCTGTTTTCCGTGCTGGGAAATTTGGTGCCCTTAACCTTGATTGTTTTGTTGGGCGAGCCGGTTTCAAAATTTATATCCCAAAAAATACATTTTCTCGGCAGGGCGCTTGAATTGCTTTTTGTCCATACGAGGAAAACCCAGCAGTCTAAATTTGAAAAATTTGGAAAGAATCTGGCGGTTATCATTCTTGTGGCGACGCCCATTCCTTTTGTCGGCGGATGGACGGGCGCAATCGCGGCTTTCGTGTTCGGCGTCTCCCTTAAGAAAGCCCTGCCCCTGATGGTTGTCGGTTCATTGTTGGCCGGCGCGATAGTTACTATGCTTGTCGTGGGAACGCTAAAAATTATCGGAAACGTTTAACCTCGGGCTTTAAACATTTTTATGAAGAGAGTTATTGTTGTTGCCAACTGGAAATGTAATCCCGTGACTTTGGCTGAGGCGAAGCGGCTTTTTGCGGCAGTAAAAAAGGGGATGGAAAAAATTAGGGTGAGGGGCGCGGAAATTATTATTTGCCCGCCGTTTGTGTACATTTCAAGTTTCAAATCTCAAGCCTCAAGTTTCAAGGTGGGCGCGCAAAATTGCTTTTGGCAAGAGAGCGGCGCTTTTACCGGAGAGGTTTCTCCCGTAATGCTGAAAAACGCCGGATGCAAATACGTAATTATCGGACACTCGGAACGTAGGCGTTATTTTGGCGAAACAAACGAGGTGATTAACAAAAAACTCAGGGTGGCGATGGACGCGGGCCTCCGGCCTATTTTATGCGTTGGGGAAACGGAAGAAGAAAAGGAGCTGGGAGACGCGGCCGCGGTTTTGGTTGCACAACTTAAAGAGGGCTTGACGGGCTTTGGCCGTAAGGAATTAAAAAAAATTATCGTGGCTTATGAGCCCGTGTGGGCTATAGGAAACGGAAACGCTTGCGGCGCAGATGAAGCCATGTCGGCGGGAGTGCTGATAAAAAGGACGCTCGGCGAGTTAGCCGGAAAAAAAATCGGTCATAATATACCAATTTTGTACGGCGGTTCGGTGATGCCCCAAAACGCGGCGATTTACATTGAAGAAGCCGGATTCCAAGGTCTTTTAGTGGGAGGGGCGTCGCTTGACCCAAAGCCGTTTGTCCAAATCGTGAGGGCGGTTCGCGCCGGACGCCATTGACCAATCTCTTAAAAATTGCTATTTCAAAGCAAGACAGATATGGAAAGATTTCTCAACGGCTATTTTTATAATCCGAGCAAAGGCAATCTTCAGTTCGCGGAAGTCATCGGCGAGCTTATTTCCTGGATGCGAGAAAGGCCCGAAAAATCATACGAAGTCATCGTGGGCTGCGATTCTTCTTCCGAAGAAGAGCCTAATTTTCCGGTGGCGGTTGTGATATTGCGCCACAAAGAGGGCGGAAGATTTTTTTTGAAAAAAGTGCATTATCCGAAACGCATTTTTGGAAGCTGGCGCCAGCGCATTCTGGAAGAAGTGTGCCTTTCCTGCGCGTTAGGCATGGAATTGCGCGAAAAACTTCAAAAAAGCGCGGAAAAATTTCCGGAACTGAATTACGAATTTCGCTATATCCACGCGGATGTGGGAGAGAACGGCAGAACGAAAGATATGATTAAGGAAGTGGTGGGGCTGATTCGCGGAAACGGTTTTGAGCCGAAAATTAAACCGGAATCTTACGCGGCCTCGGTGGTGGCGGACAGGTACAGCAAATAAGCAGTTAAGTTAATAAGTTAGTGAGTGCTGGTCGGAGTCACCTTGACACCTATTCTATTTTTTGCTAAACTATTATGTTGGCTAGGATTTGTACTTTCGGCGTGAGGCGAGAGCGTCGGGACGATTAAGTCTTAGTCGGCGAAATCTATAAAGGAGGTGCGCAATATGTCTCAAGTAAGCGTGGGGCAGTTGTGCGAGCTCTTCGGTCAGATAGCCGAAGGGAAAATAACAGGAGAAGCGGTTCAGGAGCTTCTTGAACGAGCTTCAAGACTAGCTTTTCCGCAGATACTTAAAAAAGTATTACAGCAGGCCCGCAAAACAGCGGCTGAACTCAGCAACCCTTATTCGCGCGTCGAAGCTCTGGCAGCCATTGCCGGAGCAAGCCATGAAGCCCGCGATTTTGAGGCCGCCCGCAAAACAGCGGCTGAACTCAGCGATCCTTATTCGCGCGCCAAAGCTCTGGCAGCCATTTCCGGAGCAAGCCATGAAGCCCGCGACCTTGAGGCCGCCCGCGAAACAGTGGCTGAAATCAGCGATCCTTATTGGCGCGCCAAAGCTCTGGCAGCCATTGCCGGAGCGTTAGCTGAAGCCCGCGACCTTGAGGCCGCCCGCAAAACAGCGGTTGAAATCAGCAACCCTTATTCGCGCGTCGAAGCTCTGGCAGCCATTGCCGGAGCAAGCCATGAAGCTCGCGACCTTGAGGCCGCCCGCAAAACAGCGGCTGAACTCAGCGACCTTTATTCGCACGCCAGGGCTTTGGCAGCCATTGCCGGAGCAAGCCATGAAGCTCGCGACCTTGAGGCCGCCCGCAAAACAGCGGTTGAAATCAGCAACCCTTATTCGCGCGTCGAAGCTCTGGCAGCCATTGCCGGAGCGTTAGCTGAAGCGGTAGGTTAATAAAATAAAGCCGGGGAAAATTTCTCGCCACCCCGGCTTTTGCATTGAAAAAAAGACAAAAAAGAGTTATAAAAATATACCATGGCAGGTTTCATAAGGAAAAAATCAAACAAAAAGGTAATCGTTGCCATATCTGGAGGAGTTGATTCTTCAGTTGCCGCGGCCCTGCTAAAACAGGCTGGTTTTGGCGTATCCGGCGCTTTTATGAAGTGTTGGGACGGAAAAGATGTGTTGGGCAATTGCGCTTCCGCCGCGGACGAAAAAGTCGCGCGCCAAGCCGCGCGAAAATTAAACATACCGTTTTATGTTTTTAACTTTACAAAAGAATACCGCAAAGAAGTTTTTGATTATTTTGTGGCGGAGTATATGGCCGGGCGGACGCCGAATCCGGATGTAATGTGCAATAAGCATATTAAGTTCGGGGTTTTTTTAAAAAAGGCGTTAGCGATGGGATTTGACTATATTGCGACGGGACACTATGTTCGAAAATCCAAAATCCCCGCCTGCGCGCCTCCTTCGCCGAAGTGGCTACGAAGGCCGAGCAAGGCTTCGGCGGGCAGGCAAAATCCAAAATATAAATTGTTGCGTGGAAAAGATAAAAACAAAGACCAGTCGTATTTTTTGTGGCGGTTGGGCCAAGAAAACTTGAGGTATTGTCGTTTTCCGATAGGGGATTACACAAAACCCGAAGTGCGGAAAATGGCGCGGAAGTTCGGTTTGGCTAACGCCGAGCGTAAAGACAGCCAGGGAATTTGCTTTGTGGGAAAAATAAAACTGGCCGATTTTTTGGCTCCGTATATTCCTGCAAAAAAAGGAAAAATTGTGGATACAAAAGATAATTTCCTTGGTTGGCATCAAGGGGCGGCAGTTTTTACTATAGGTCAAAGACACGGTTTTGGATTGGCCGGCGGGCCTTATTTCGTAATTAGTAAGGACATAAAAAAGAACATTTTGGTCGTGAGCCGCAACGAGAAAGATTTATACAAAAAAGAGATGTTAGTTGAAAATATAAATTGGATTTCCGGAGAAGAGCCGCGTTTACCCTTGCGCGTTAAAGCCGCCATTCGCTACCGCCAGAAACCAGAAAGCGCAATCTTAAGCCGTTCAAATGCAACGAGGGCTACCATCGTTGTATTTGAACGGCCGCAGAGGGCGGTGGCGCCGGGTCAGTCGGTTGTGTTTTGGCGCGGAGCCGAACTCATTGGCGGCGGAATTATAGATTAAATACCTTTTGTTCGCAAAAAAGCCCTCGTTCGCGAGGGCTTTTAAGGGTCCTAGACTTGACAAGATTTATATTATATGCTATACTAACTATGTAGGAGAGAGTTAAGAGCCATTATTCTTATATTTATATATTGGCGCTCTCTCCGCGAGAGCGCTTTAAGCATTTTCAAAATATATTAGAGGAGGTCCCAGATCAGATGTTTCACCAGGGCCGGATTCTTGAGGAGGGCAAGTGGTGCGAAAACGCCATTGTGGCTCTCCTCGCTCGGCATGGGTTTGAGGCGGTTGCCTCAACTCCGTACGAGGACCACCGGCTGAAGGTGGATCTCTGGGTCCGCCGCAGCCGAAAGGAGCAGTTGCTCCCTATCCAGTTCACCACCAACCGCGAGGCGGTGGTGAGCGCGAAGGGCGTGGATGCCCTTCGCCGAGGGATAATTCCCTCGTGGATCTCGCCCTTGGAGCTTGAGGCCGCGGTAGACAATCGCGACGGCAAAGCGGTTGTCGGCCAGTTCTGGCGTCAGGTGGACGCCGTGCTGGCCATTCGGGGCTTCAGGCCGGTGGGGCGACGGATGCAAGCCGCGTAGCGGCAAGGAGCAGCGTAGTGGTGAGTTTAATCGAACCACTACCTGCTCCGTCAGTCCCTGGTTTTCACTGGTGTGGAAATCGGAGACTGGCGGGCTAGTTCTCCAGAAAGGAGGCGATAAGCGGTAGTCACGTAAAATCTTTTGGGAAACAAAAAACAGCTGCGCCGCTGTTTATACGAAAAACGACAAGAAAATTGAAATACCTATTTTGATTTGGCCTCAAGCATTGCCACTCTGCGCTCTAAAACAGCGAATTCGTCGCGGCCGACTTTCTGCTTAAGATCGTTTTTGATGAATTCAAGGTCAAGTTTAATAACCTCAAGAGTATCTTCAACCCGATTAAGTCTTGCGTCAATTTTGTCCAATTTTTGACCGTGTTCTTCCAGCTTTTCCGTATTTGCCGCTACTTGTTCGGCTACGATTGCGATTTTGTCCTCCATTCGTTCCGCAACCACGTCAAAATGCCGTTTGCTTTCCTCGGTTTTCTGGCCAACATACCGTTTCGTTTCTTCAGTCTTTTCGTCAAAATGCCGCTTGGTTTCCTCGGTTTTCTGGTCAAAGTGGTCTAAAATTTTCTTGGTATCGTCAGACATAGTCTAATGTTAGAATACCAATGTCCTACAACGTCTGTCAAATTGAGCTAGTCCCATCGAAACTTGCCCTGAGGACTTCGGCTGAGCTCAGTCGAAATCCAAGCTCAGGGTAAACTTTGGCGGGAGTAGAACATAAAAAAGAAAGGAGGGAAACCGAAAGATGGATATTCTGGTGTTATTGCGCCGTTTTCGCCGGAAAAAACTGCGTCCGGCGAGTGGGCTGAAAATCGTGTACCATGGGGACCACGGAGGAAAAGTAGATTGGCAACAGAGCGGAGGTGGTTGGCTACCTATAAGGGTTGTGTTGCCATTACCACGTTCGTCGCTGAGTCCCCATTGGCAGGCCGTGACTCTGCACGAGTATGCTCATCTAGCCTGTGGCTACAAAAAGCAGTGCCTGATGGTTTCTGCAGAAGCTATGGCTTGGGCAGTTGCCTTGCGGTGGGTTCGACCAGATGTGTATTCGGCGGTCAGGACACAGGCAGTTGAATCTATCTTTACCCATCTTGTAAGAGAAGTGCCTGGGCCTCATTTGTCTGGCGCCGATACAGCTCTGCAGTTTGCCGAAGAGAAGCTGGCGGCTATGTGGCCGCCCAAAACCGATCTCTCGCCATAAGGTCTCGTGCGGTCCATTCGACAAGCTCAGGGCCGCACGAGACCAAAGCCATTTCCCCAAGAGGTCACAGGCGCTTTCGTGGGATGATCCGCCTTCGCGTAAAGCTTTGGTGGACAAAGAAATCTCTCTCCTCGTCGGGCTAGTCCTGCCAAAATTTCTTTCAAAAAGTTTTGAGGGAAGCTTCGGCGGGAGTAGGAAGAAACGAGTACCACATACAAGAAAGGAGGCGATCGAAGTGTCCTGCGACGAAATGCGTTCAAATGTCGCTTTGTTGATTCAAGAACAGCGTGGGAGGAGAGTTGATCAGCATGAGATCATGGAAGTGTCGTTGGACGAAGACGGATTCGTCGTTAAATTCACCACCGGTAACATACGATTTACCGCGTGGGACACGGACGAAGATCCGTTAACCACTGAACTGGTGAGGTGTGCGGGGAGTTCTCCGTGGGGAACACCTGCGTGGTGGGCAGATGAACAGCTTTTGTCTGGGCTTTTGCCAACATTCCGCAGGATTTTGGAACACCTGCTTTTGCAGAAGTAGCTGCAACCCCATCGGTCAGAAAATGCATGTGCGGCGTTGGCCCGATACTCCGGCGCCGCACATGCCAACAGTTTCAGAAAAGAGGTCACAGGCGCCCCGCTCCTTTTTAGAATCTCTCTCCTCGGTCGGTATAATTACCGGCCAAAGGAGCGGGGCACCCGTGGCCTTGACAGCGTTAATGGGTTTGCTATAATATCCTGTTCTGGGTGCTGCGTGGCTTATCTTGGCTGCCTTGGCAACGGGGCGAGAATGATACATGGTTTCTCTATTATTGATAGGCGCCGGCCTCGGAACGAGGTGCGCCAGGAGGAAGCCATGCAGCGGCATCCAGTCAGCGGGTGGGGTCTCGACGGCCTCAGGTTCGACGTCTTCCTGGTCTACAGGCGGAGTCAGGAGCCCGGTGGTCCGGAGACCGAGCACGTGTTTACGTGCCGGGCAATGGACTACATGGGTTACCAGGACAAGTCCGTACGCTTTGACGCAGACCGTCAGGTCTTCGCGTTGAAGCTGTACCGGACCTCTTGGGATCCGGAGGCGAGCATCGAGACCACCGCCACAATGGAGCTCGTTGTACCGGTCGAGGACGTCGTGGCGATCGTTGCCCAGGAGCGGCACGAGAACTACGACGAGCCAGACGAGGTCGGCGAGCTAAGGGCATGGCCCGAGAATGTGAGGCTTAGCGTTCTCGGCGTCATAGCCCTCGGGACCTTCAAGGTCCCGCAGGTCCCCCGCTAGAGCGGGGGACAAAGGGCTTCGGTCAATGACTGAGGCCCTTTTCCATTTCCGAGAAATCTTTTAATATTAAGGTATGAGATCAACAGAAATTCGTAGTTTATTCCTAAAATTTTTTGAGAAAAAGTGGCACAAAATTGTTCCCTCTTCGTCTTTAATTCCGACCGACCCCTCGGTGCTTTTTACTACGGCCGGAATGCAGCAGTTCAAGCCTTATTTTCTGGGCGAAACATCGCCCTATGGCAAAAATGTAGCGTCAATACAAAGGTGCCTGCGCACTTCCGATATTGATAGCGTGGGAGACGAAACCCACCTTACTTTTTTTGAAATGCTGGGAAATTTCAGCTTCGGCGGTTATTTTAAGGAAGAAGCTATCAAGTTGGCTTACGAATTTATTTTTGATGAATTAAAACTGCCAGCAGACAAAATTCACGTGACTGTATTCGCCGGCGACCCTTCGACGAGCTTAGGGCAGGGGGTGCCGGAGGACAAAGAGTCCGCCGAAATCTGGAAAAAGCTTGGCATTCCCGAAAGTAAAATTTTAAGAGGCGGGCGCGAAGACAATTTTTGGGGGCCGACAGGAGTTGAAGGGCCCTGCGGGCCGACTACAGAAATCCATATTGGAGGCACGGAGGTATGGAACATTGTTTTTAATGAATACTACTGCGATAAAGACAAGAAATTGATACCACTGAAGCAGAGAGGGGTAGATACGGGGATGGGATTGGAGAGACTGGCTATGGTTTTGCAGGGGAAGAAGAGTGTTTTTGAAACTGATCTTTTGCTGCCGCTCATCAGGAAGCTTGAAGAAAAAGCTCACACGATTGTTGATTATGCTCCGTATGATAAAGCGCCAAAGCGCTACCGTGTCTTTGCGGATCATCTGCGTGCAGTCGCGTTTCTCATCGCAGAAGGGATCGTGCCGAGCAATAAAGAACGCGGCTATATATTGAGGAGAATCTTGCGGCGTCTGATGATTGAAGGTCCTGCAGATATTTATTTCAGAGAGGCTGTGGGGGCGTTTGTTCCTATATACCAAGAGCATTATCCGAAACTTTCCGAAACGTATATTCTTGAAGTATTCAATAATGAATTGGGTAAGTTTAAGAAAGCGCTTGAACGTGCGAAAAAAGAGATGCAGAAGCGTTACGGCTCCGGCGCCGCAAATTCTATATTTACCGAAGGGAAAGATGCGTTTTGGTTTTGGGAAACGTATGGTCTTCCGCTGGATGCATTTCTTGATCTCCTTTCTATATATAAGCCCGTGGTACAAGCTTCGCCAAGAATTAAGGAAGAGTTTGATGAAGAATTCAAAAAACACCAGGAAATTTCCCGTGCTGATCAAGCCAAAAAATTCGGCGGTCACGGCTTGATTCTTAATACCGGAGAATTAAAGGCGGCTAACGAGGAAGAAATAAAAAAAGTAACCCGTCTGCATACGGCCACCCATATGCTGCAGGCGGCTTTGCGCCAGGCGCTGGGCGAAGAGGTGCATCAAGCCGGGTCAGACATCACTTCCGAGCGGTTGCGTTTTGACTTTACATTTTCCAGAAAGCCGACAAAGGAAGAGTTGGCCGAGGTTGAGAGTTTGGTCAATCAAAAAATAGGCGAAGATCTGGAGGTAACAATGCGGGAAATGCCGTTTAAAGAAGCGATTGCCGAAGGGGCTTTAACGGTCCCGGGCGCCCGCTATCCGGCGCAGGTCAAAGTGTATAGCGTTGACGGTCCTTCGGCGGACTTGGAAGTTTTTTCAAAGGAGGTTTGCGGCGGGCCGCATGTTAATCGCACAGGAGAAATCGGCCGGTTTAAAATTTTAAAGCAAGAGGCAGTGGCCGCCGGAATACGGCGCGTTCGCGCTGTAATAAATTAGGCATTTTTGTTATGATACAGTCAAGATATGTTTTCTAGTTTTTTTAGGCCGGAAAAAGAAAAAACTTCGCTGGCCGTTGATATCGGCACTGAAGCCGTGAAGGTAATTGCGTTTGAAAAAAAAGACGGCAAGGTGATTTTACTGGGAAGGTCTTTGCAATACCTGGATCCTTTTGGCGTGTGGGATCATGGCGGCAGTTTTGAATCCGGAACGTTGCAAAAATATGTCGGCCAGGCGATAAAAGAAGCGCAGACAATGGCCGGCAGGGAGGCGAAAAAAGCGGCGCTTGCTTTACCGCCTTATATTTTGCGCGCTCGCGTGCAGACGGTTTCCGTTGAGCGCGAGCGGCATCACGCCCACATCTCGGGCAAAGAAGAAAAATCTTTGCTGCGCAAAATAAGCGAGGATGCGAAGGCGCTGATTGCGCGGGATGTCGCGCAAGACTACGATGCGGCCCCTCCGGACGTTTTTTTTAGCGGTATAAAAATTGTCGCAATAACAATAGACGGCTACCGGGTTTCTTCTCTGCATCATTTCAACGGTAAAAAACTGGAATTTACCTGTCTTGCGTTTTTTTCCATCTCCGCGCAATCAAAAAAAACCAAGTTTGACGCCGCACTCTCGGGACTGGCAAAACAATTAAAAATGCCCGCCCGCTCTCTTCACGCCTTCCACCCGGCGCACTATCTGAACCTTTTCGCTCAATATCTTCAGGACGGCATTTATGTGGATATTGGCGGAAAGTGCACGCAAGTTTTTTTGTTGCAGAACCATAGGCTGTGTTATGCTTCAGAATTCGGTACGGGAGCGACCCCTTTTAGCGATATAATAATGAAGGATATGGGGTTTTCGCGGGAAACCGCGAGGAGCTTCCTGGAACAATATGCGGCGCAAAGTCTAAGCCCGGAGGTGGCCTCGCGCATTAAGCAGAAATTCGCGCCCCTTGCTCGAGATTGGTTTTCCGAGTTTAAAAATAACCTGCGCCGGGGAACGGAAACTTTTTCGCCGTCCATATTTATTTTTGGAGGAGGGAGTTTGGTGCCGGAAATAAAGGAAGCGCTGGACGACGGTGAATGGGACGATCTTGTTTTCGTCGGTTCGCCCAGAACGACGGTCCTTTATCCGAAAGATTTGCCCCGTCGGCCTGAAGATTCAAAAAACTGCGCTTCGTCCCCGCAGGATGTTGCACCCGTATTTTTATGCTATGCCCAGAACAGCTAAAAAAATTTTAGACATTTTTCCTCCCAGAAATGGCATATCTTTGCAGGAAGTTTTCTCCCGTTCCAAAGAGGAAAAAGAAAAGAAAACCGTTTTGAGGCATAAGTTGCCGCCTCGGCCCACCCTTCCGCGGAAAACCGCGGGCGCAGTTTTGCTGTTTATTTTGGCGGGAATCATTGGAACTGGTCTATATCTGAAGTTGCTGGAGACGAGAATAGAGATTTGGCCGGTTAAGGAAAGATGGGATTTCAAGGAAGAACTGCGGGTTTCTACGAGTTTTTCCGCTCCGGACCTAAACTCTAAAACCATTCCCGGGAAAATTATGGAAGACGTTCAGGAGTTGTCTCAGCAGTTTGATGCGACCGGAAAATCTTCTCAAGAAGAGAAGGCCCAGGGGACAATAAAGGTGTACAATCAATATAATCTTCCGCAGATTCTCATAGCCAAAACAAGATTTCTTTCCGCGGACGGCAAACTTTTCCGATCAAAAGAAAGGGTTTCCGTGCCGACGGAAGGGGCCGTTGATGTCGCCGTGGAGGCGGCGGAAGCGGGCGAAGATTATAATATAGGCCCGACTAAGTTTTCCGTTCCCGGATTGGCGGGCTCTCCCCGCTATACATCCGTCTACGGGGAATCGTTTGCCGCAATGGCCGGAGGGCGCACTTCGGAAGCGCCGCAGGTGACGGCAAGCGACATAGAAAAGGCCAAGGAGTCTTTGCGCGCCGCTTTGCTTCAGGGCGGATCGCAGAAAATACGATATAAGCTGACGGGCGATACGGTTCTTTTTGACGGCGCGCTTATGCAGGAAGAGGGAGATATTGAATCTTTGGCCGCTAGCGGAGCGCAGGTTGCGCGCTTTAATGTTAGGGGTAGCCTGAAGTCGCGCGGCCTGGTATTTCAAAAAAAAGATATGGAACAGTTCGTGAGAGATTTTGTAGGCGCCAGAATTCCAGAAGGAAAGACTTATAATCAGAAAAGTCTTACCATCCAGTTCACCCTTAAGGATATAGACTGGGATAACAAGCGGATGGCCACGGAAGTCGCCTTTTCAGTTGATTTATACCCCCTAATTAATCCCGACGACATTAAAAGTTCGGTTTCCGGCAAGAAGTATCAAGAAGCGCAAGACATTATTGCGAATGATTCCAGGGTTAGCCGCGCCGCCATAAAATTCTGGCCGCTGCCAGCCGCCAAGGTATCGGACAACAAAGACAAAATAAAAATTACCTTAAGGCTTGACTAATGTTATATACTTTGCTATTTTTTCTAGGTAAATGAAGAATAATACTATTCGCAGGGAGGGGCGGGTGATTGAGGCTTTGCCGGCTGCCAGTTTTAAGGTGAGGCTAGATGACGGCAGAGAAATTTTGGCCCATGTTTCGGGGCGCCTTCGCGTCAACCATATCAGGATATTGGCGGGGGATCGCGTCACGGTGGAGATGAGCCCATACGACGAAAACCGCGGAAGGATTGTGTACCGCGGCAAAGCATAAAAGCATAGAACGTGAAAATCAGAGCGTCGGTTAAAAAAATATGCAAAGACTGCAAAACCGTCCGCAGAAGGGGGCGGTTATATGTGATTTGCAAAAACCCGAAACACAAACAAAGACAAGGATAAATTATGCCGAGAATTGCCGGAGTAAATATACCGGAAAACAAGCAAATAGAAATCGCTTTGACCTACATATACGGTATAGGGCGGACTTTGAGCGGAAAAATACTGAAGGATGCGAAAATTGACTCTCGCGTCAAGGCCTCCCAATTAAGCACGGGCCAAGTTAAAAAATTGCAGGAACTTATAGAAAAAAAACATAAAGTGGAAGGCGAATTGCGCAGAGAAAGAATGATGAGCGTTAAACAGCTTAGAGACATCGGTTGCTGGAGGGGCATGCGCCACGCCAAAGGATTGCCGGTGCGCGGGCAACGCACGAAAACCAACACCAGAACGGTGCGGGGCAATGTGCGCAAGACCGTCGGGTCCGGCCGTAAGCCGCCGGGGTCGCCAACATAAAAAACTATGGGTAAGAAACGTATTATACAAAAAACAAAAGAAGAGCTGATAAAAGAGCGGGAGCAAATAGACGCCGCGGTGGGAAAAGAGCCGCGGACTGGTTCCGGACGGCATCAAGTCTTGGGGGCCCGCATTTATATTTCCTCGTCATACAATAACACCTTGATGACGCTTTGCGACAATAAGGGGAATACAATTTCACAAGTATCGGCGGGGAGCATAGGATTTAAAGGAAGTAAAAAGTCCACCCCGTTCGCCGCCTCAAAAGTCGCGGAAGCAATCAGTCAGGTTGCAAAACAGCTTGGAATAATTAACGTGGAGGTTCTTGTGAAAGGCGTGGGGAGCGGACGAGATTCGGCGATAAGGTCGCTCGCGGCCCGCGGGCTGGAAATTGATCGTCTAAAGGATATGACGCCGATACCGCACAACGGTTGCCGGCGGCCTAAAGTTCGCCGAGTTTAATTTTTTTATGATTCAAGCTAAATGTAAAATCAGCAGAAGGTTGGGGGTAAATGTTTTTCCGAAGTGCGGAAAAGTAGTCGCGCGCCGTCCCTATCCGCCCGGCCCCAAGAAAAAACGTAGAACGGCCCAGTTGTCGGAATACGGCAAAGAGATGAGAGAAAAGCAAAAATTAAGATACCTGTACAATTTACGGGAAAAACAGTTCGGGAATTATGTCAGGAATATTTTGACGAGACGAGGAGGGTCAGAAGATGCGGCCGTGGCGTTAATCCAGGCCCTGGAGAGGAGGCTTGATAACGCCGTATTTAGGCTGGGTTTCGCGGCCACCCGCCAGCAGGCGCGCCAAATGGTAAGCCATGGGCACTTTCTTGTTAACCAAAAACGCACGACTGTTCCGAGTTATCAGATTAAGAAAGGAGATGAGGTGGCCCTGCGTCTCCAATCGCGGCAAAAAACGTTGTTTAAGGAGCTTGGCCCGCGCCTTAAAAGTTATCAGTCGCCGGTTTGGTTGGAGCTTGATGCGGAAAAATTAACAGGAAAAATTGTGGGCGATCCTTCTCTGGAAGAGGCCGCTCCACCCGTAGAAATGTCATCAATTTTTGAGTTTTATTCGCGCTAACGCCCTGGAATTTGAAGCCCGAAACCTGAAACCGCCATGTTTCAAGTTTCATGTTCCAAGTTTCACGAAGCATGATTTCTTTACCCCCATCGTTAAAAGTTGTCGAAAAAAAAGGCAACCGGGCCGTTTTTGAAATAGAAGGTCTTTATCCCGGATACGGCGTGACAGTTGGCAACAGTTTGCGGCGGGTTTTGCTTTCTTCTCTGGAGGGAGCGGCAATAACGCAGGTTAAAATAGGAGGCGCTTCCCACGAATTTTCAACCATTCCGGGCGTGCTGGAAGACATACTTCAGCTGACGATGAATCTTAAGAAAGTGCGCTGTAAGATGTTCGGAGACGAGCCCCAAAAATTGGAGCTTTCGGTGAAGGGTGAGCAAGAGGTGAAAGCCGGAGATTTTAAAGTTCCCACTCAGCTTGAAATTATGAACAAAGACGCGCATATTGCCACTTTGACCTCCAAGAACGCCTCTTTAGAGATGGATATTTTGGTGGAGAGGGGCGTTGGTTATGCGGCCGCCGAGCGGCGTAAAAAGGAAAAACTTGAAATTGGCACGATGGAATTGGATGCTATTTTCACGCCGATGAAAAGAGTCGCCTTTCGCATGGAAAATATGCGCGTTGGAGACCGCACCGATTTTGACCGTCTTTTTCTGGATGTGGAAACCGACGGCACCATAACGCCTGAAGACGCGCTGACGCAGGCGGCGGATATATTGGTCGGTCATTTCTCGCGGGTCAAGGAAGCATTCGTTCAAAAAGAAGCTCCGCCCCGCAAAAGAGCTGCGCAAAAAGAAGAAAAGGGCGGGGAGGACGCAAGCAAGATTCCTGTAGAAAGTCTTAAGCTGTCAAAAAGAACTATAACGGTTTTGCTTGACAACAATATCAAAACCTCCGGCGGGATTTCTCGTAAAAGCGAAGCAAATCTTCTGGAGCTGGAAGGTATGGGAGAAAAAGGAATTGCCGAAATTAAAAAAGCGCTGAAAAAACTTGGACTGGAGATTCAATAAATAAAGAAGACATTTCAATGCGCAAGCGAAAAAGGGGATACATATTATCGCGAAAAAGCGGCCAGCGAAAAGCGCTTATAAAAAGTTTGATGAGCGCTCTCTTTTTGCATGAAAAGATAAAAACCACGGAAGCCAAGGCAAAGGCCGTGGCTCCATTCGCGGATAAATGTATTACGCGCGCCAAAGACGGGAAAATACACTCCAGAAGATTGTTGGCCGGGGTATTTTCGCCGAATATCGTAAAAAAATTAATGGATGACATCGCGCCGAGATATAAAGAACGGAGGGGCGGGTACACGAGGATTATTAAGTTGGGGCCGCGCAAATCCGATGGCGCGAAAATGGCCGTAATTGAATTGGTTAAATAAAATGCAAAGAGCAACTTATACAATTGACGCCGCGGACAAAAGTTTGGGCAGATTATCCGCGCAAATCGCGGGTTTGCTGAGAGGAAAGCACAAACCGGACTTCGCTCCCCATAAAGATGCCGGCGATTTTGTGGTTGTGCGTCATGCGGATCGGATTAGGTTTAGCGGGAAAAAACTTGAAAATAAAATATACTATCATCACAGCGGATATTTGGGCGGAATGAAAAGAACCGCTCTTTGGCAAAAACTTCAAAAGAATCCAGATTGGGTTTTGAGAAAAACAGTTTGGGGAATGCTGCCAAAAAATAAATTAAGGGCCGAGCAGATAAAAAGGATGAAAATTTTAAAGGCGGAGCCGCGATAATAAAAATGCCAAAAACAAAAATAACAGTAAAAAAGAAAACCGCGCCTTCCAGGAAGAAAATAGTTCATCGGGAGAGGACGGAGACGGTTTTGGATAAAGAAAAACTGGAGGCAGAAGAAAAAGTCTCTTCCGCGCCGTCTAAATATTACGAAGCCGTTGGTAGGAGAAAAACGGCGCAGGCTCGGGTTAGAATGTGGACGAGGGGAGATAGGGAAATCATTGTGAACAATAAGCAGTATTCGCAGTATTTTCCAACCTTACATCTTCAGCAGGTTGCGGACGCCGCCTTGCGGATAATGAAATGCCAGGACAAATTTAGGGTGATGGCTTTAGCGCGGGGCGGAGGAATCGCGGCGCAGGCTGAAGCCGTGCGGCACGGCATCTCAAGGGCTTTGGTGCTTTTTAACCCCGACTTCAGAAAACGTTTGAAAAAGGCCGGTTATTTAACTCGTGATCCCCGGATGCGCGAGAGAAAAAAGTTTGGCCTGAAGCGCGCGCGCAAAGCGGCGCAGTGGGCGAAACGATAGTTTTGACCACTGCGAAAGGAAGGGTCGGGAGGAAACGGGAAATGAGTTTCCTCCCGTGTAAGAAAACAGCGAGCGACTTTGCCCGCGGCAAATCAGTTTTTATTGAAGCGAGCGTTAGAAACCAAGGGTTTCTAAGGAGGAGCGGAGCGACGACGCAGTGGGCAAAGAGGTAAATTCTTGAAGCTTGAAGAATGAAACCCGAAGCATTATGTTTTATGCTTCACGAGTTATGCTTAAAGAAATAATAGACAAATTTTATCTGGATAAACAGAGAGACCGGGAACAGCGCCATTTTTACATTACGGACGCCGGAAAGTGCGGCCGGTCCATTTTTTTTAAATTCAAAAACGCTCCTCGCGAAGCGATGGAGCCTCGAATTCTGCGATTGTTTGACCACGGCGACCATATTCATCAATTAATAATGCGTTCTCTTTTGAGCACGCGAGATATTCACATCGTGGCCTCGGAGGTGGACATTCCCCCCCAGGAGATTATTTCAGGAAGGGCTGACGCGATTTTGAGCGATGGAAAAGAGCTTTACGTCCTTGATATTAAAAGCATGAACAGCATGGGTTTTAAAAGCATGAAAGAACCAAAGGAAGAAAACGTGGAGCAAGTGCAGTTATACCTTCATTATTTTCGCATCAGAAACGGCATCTTGCTTTACGTGAACAAAGATACGCAGGAACTGAAGGAATTTATGGTCTTGTACGATGAAGCGCGGGCAACAAAATTGCTCTCCATAATGGAAGCGCTCAAGACCAGGATAGATTCCAACGTTATTCCCGATCGTTTGCCGACCTATTCTCAGGACTGGCAATGTAAGTATTGCCCGTTTCGCGAGGTATGCGACTTGGCTGGTCCCGGCGAAATCAGTTGGGACGAATTTAGGGGCAGGGTCGCGCAACCTTAATTGGTTAGCTGCTTGCCAGAAGAATATAGAGATTCGTCTTTTAAGATATAAAGTTTTTTGTCCCCTAAAGAAAAGAATAGTTTTTCTGAGTTTTGGCCGCTTGGCGCGCTGGAAAGGGGCGCAATCATATCTAGCATATTCACTCCATCGCGGCTATCCGTTTCCGCGATTTTTAGTTCCCCGTCGCTGAGAAAAGCGAGATAAAAAGAATTAACCCAGGTTAACTGCGAAATTTTTTTTGACAGGCGGGTAAGAAAAACCCGTTCTCCGATTTTTTCCCGCGGCTGATCTTCCTGGGTTTCCAGATAAATAATCCATAGCTCGGTATTATTAACATACGCGGCTTTTCGGCCGTCGGGAGAGAAGCTAAACTCATCGGCGGAAGCGCTTATTTTTTCAAAGTTTCTTGAGGCCGGATTGAGATAAAAAAGGGTTTTGTCCTCCAGTAAAAATAATTTTTGCGGATTGAGCAAAAAAAGAATGTGGCCAACGTCTTGGTTTAACTGAAGCGGATTTTGGTTGAGCGTATTTCGGGGATTTCCCGACAAATCACCTTGAATAAGATAACCGTTCGCGTCAAGCCAGAACAATGAGCCGCCAAGTGCGCCAAACGCCGCTACGTTTTGAAGAAGTGGGGATTTGGCAGCAGTTTTCGCGTTCAGATCGGCCTCAAAGATATTGTATGTTTTGCCGGATTTGACCGATACAAATAATTTTTCTGCCGCCGCGGGGTGAAAATTCACGTCCAGCGCGCTTTTACTGAGAAAATTAAGCCGAATTTCCGGATTGTCGCGGCGGGTTAAGTCAGCCATGCCCCAAGATGTTACTCCGTCCGAAGCCCCCCCTAAAAGAAATCTTTTTCCGTCGTTTGACCATATTAAATCTTGGGGGGAGATATTCCGGCCGATAAGATTTGCCGTGTCAAAATCTTGCGATATTCCCGTTGCCAGGTCTATTACCCCGATTATTTGTTTTCCGGCTTCGCTTTTCCACACCGCAATTTTTTTTCCGTCGGGCGAAAGCCACCCGTTTTTTATTTGCGCCGCAAATTGCCGAAAATGAAAATCCTGCGGGAATAAAATAATGTTCTGCGCGGTTGTAACCCGTTTTTCTTTTATATCCAGTTCTTTTTGCCAGTCGCTATAGCCCTCTTTTGAAACGCGCACGCTGTATGTTTCCGGCAAAAGATTGCCGATAAAGGTTTGCCCGAAAAAAACGTCGGTTTTTTTCTTTTCTTTGCCGTTAATGTACACCTGGGCTTGGTGCGGCCAGGCCTTCACGGACAATCCGCCCGTTTGCACGATTTGCTTTTTGGCAAAATTAACGCGATATCCCTGTGTATAAAATACGACCGAAGGGGCGGCCGCAAGAAAAATGGCGCAGGCAAGGAAAAAAACGGCTGTTTTGGCCTTTTTGGTCATTTCACCCCTATCTTATACAAGTTTGGCAATGTCTGGAAGAGTGTGCCCTACCGCTAGTGCGCAAATATTTTCCGCGAAGCGAAGATTTTGCTGTATCGTTTAATCAACGAGTTATCAATATTTCTCAAGGCTCAGCACTGATGAGCATTGCGCATATGACTGAAGATTACTTGGGGAGGGTACACTCACTTAACACCGGTTCAAAAGGCGGCAGAAATGCCGCCCTTATCTTTACTTTCATAAATTTGCCGTAGAGCTTATTTTAGAGTAAGATATAATATCAGTTATACTTTGGTTATGGCCGAGCGTTTTGTTATTAACGGGGGAAAAAAACTGGAGGGCGAGATTGAGGCGCGAGGCGCAAAAAACGCCGCATTCCCATTGCTTGCGGCCTCTTTGCTTACAAGCAAGAAATGCGTCATCGGCAACGTCCCGCTGATTGAAGACGTCTTCCGGATGATTGAGATTTTAAAAAGCGTGGGCGCGGAAGTTTCCTGGACCGGAGAACGCGAGGTAACGGTCAGGGCGGCCGAGATAGACTCTCTGAAAATAGACGACAAGCTGGTAAAAAGATTGCGGGGATCCGTTTTGGTGTTGGGATCTCTTTTGGCGCGATGCGGAAAGGCAAGACTGCCCCGTCCGGGCGGATGCGTTATCGGAGTTAGGCCGATTGATACGCATCTTAATGCCTTTTCTCAGCTAGGCGTTGATATCTCTTACGAAGGAGATCATTACGGATTTAAGGCGGGTAAAACTGCGGAGAGCGCCGTGATTTTAGACGAGTTTTCCGTGACCGGCACGGAAAATATGATGCTTTTTGCGGCCCTTCAGCCGCAAAAAACTGTTATAAGAGCCGCGGATGCCGATTATCAGGTTCAGGAGCTCGCCGCGTTCTTGCGGAAAATGGGAGTTGGCGTCAAAATATACCCCGACCGCACCATTACCGTGGAGGGCAAAAATAAATTGGACGGGGTTGAGCATAAATTAATGTATGATCCCATTGAGGCCGGAACATTTATTTTGACAGCGGCCGCCGTCCCGGGAAATGTTACCGTAAAAAATGTCGCGCTGGATTATCTGGGACTTTTTTTAAAAAAATTGCTAGACGCCGGATTACCTCTTGAAATTACCGCTAAACAGAAGATGAGAGGTACGGTTTCAATATCGCCCTGCAAAACGATGCGCATTGACAAAATTCAGAGTTTGCCGTATCCGGGCATCCACTCCGATTTATTGTCGGCGTTCGGGGTTCTGGCGACGCAGACGGCGGGTTCAACGTTGATACATGATCCTCTTTACGAAGGAAGGTTGAAATATCTCGGCGAATTGAATAAAATGGGAGCGGACATCATTTTCTGCGATCCTCATCGGGCCATTATTAACGGGCCCTCGCAACTTATAGGGCAGGAATTGGACAGCACCGATTTGCGCGGGGGGGCCGCGCTGATAATCGCGGGGTTGGCGGCGAAGGGTCAGACAACTATAAGCAATATTTATCAGATAGACCGCGGATATGAAAAAATTGAGGAAAGATTGCGAGGCATCGGAGCCGATATCCAGCGGGTTCAAAATTAAATTTTAGATTATTATTTTTATGCTTACCAGAAGACTGGGCATTGATCTTGGCACGTGCAACTCATTGGTTTTTATCCCTAAAAAAGGGGTGGTTTTGCAGGAGCCTTCGGTTGTCGCGGTTTCCATAAACGATAACAAAATTCTGGCGGTCGGCAGCGAAGCAAAAGCGATGACCGGCCGTACGCCGGATAACATTCAGGTTTACCGCCCACTCCGAGAGGGAGTAATAGCCGACTATCGCGTTACGCAGGCGATGCTGCGTTATTTTATTGACCGCGTTTCCGGGCCGCTGCGTTTTTTGAAGCCGGAGGTGATAGTCGCGGTTCCGGCGGGAATCACGAGCACAGAACGTAGGGCAGTGATAGAGGCTACGATGTCGGCCGGAGCAAAAGCGGCGTTCGTCGCGAAAGAGCCCATCTTGGCCGCTATAGGGGCGGGCATACCCATAAACTCTTGCTCGGGCCATATGATGATTGATATCGGTGGAGGGACGGCCGAGGTCGCCATTATTTCTCTTGGAGGAATTGTAACCTCCGCGTCAGTCCGGGTTGCCGGAGACAAACTTGACGCGGCAATAGCCGATTACATCAAAAAGAAATACAATTTGGCAATCGGCGAGCAGACGGCTGAAGAAATAAAAATAAAAATTGGGATAGCCCTGCCCGAAAAAGACCAGAAATATCTGGAAATTCGCGGAAGGGATTTGCTTTTGGGACTACCCAAAACAATTAAAATCTCTTCCAATGAAGTATGCGAGGCGATTTCCGACAGACTGCAGGAGATAATTCAGGCAATAAAGCTTGTCTTAAAAGATACGCCGCCCGAGCTTTCAGCCGACATAATGGACAAGGGTATGGTTATTTCTGGCGGAGGAGCGCTTCTGCGCGGCATAGACGAGCTTATCGCGAAAATCACGGGCGTTCCCTGTTTTATCGCCGAAGACGCTTTGCTGTGCGTGGCCAAAGGAACCGGTGCCGTGCTGGAAAACCTGGACGTGTACAAAAAGAGCTTAATGGCGAAGAAATAATGTTAATCGGCCATCAAGAGCAGTGGCAACTTATAAAAGGACTGGCCGGCGCGGACGTTCTTCCCCACGCTTTTTTATTTTCCGGGCAAAGTGAAATCGGTAAAAAAAGATTTGCCATGGAGCTGGCGAAATTCCTGCAATGCGAGGAGGAAAAGTCGGAACTGCGTCCTTGCGGAATCTGCCGTGCCTGCAAAAGCGTGGAGGCCGGAGCGCATCCTGACGTGGCATTGGTAAGGTCGGACGGAAAAGAAATTCAGATCGCGCAAATAAGAAAACTAAGCGGTGGCTTGTTTTTCAAACCGGCTTTTGACAGGATAAAAGTCGTTATTATTGACGAGGCTCACAAAATGAATGCGGAAGCGCAAAACGCCCTTTTGAAGACGTTGGAGGAGCCGAAGGGAAACGCGCTTTTGGTTTTGGTGAGCTCCAAACCCGAAATGCTTTTGCCGACTACCCGTTCAAGGGCTTTACAGGTAAAGTTTTATCCTGTTTCGCAAGAGAAACTGGAAATGGGATTGTCGCGGCTGGAGGTTTCGGCGGATAAAATAAAAAAAATAGCGGAACTTTCTTTTGGGAAGCCCGGCAGGGCGATAAAATTGGCAAATGATGAGTCCTTGCTGGGTCTGGAAATAAAAACGCGCAAAGAATTTGAGGCGCTTTTGCGTTCCAGTTTGGCTTTGCGTTTTAGGTACGCAAAAAAAATTACCGGGGAGGCAGATAAGAATCTACATGATATTATAGAGGTATGGCTCCGTTATCTTAGGGGTGCGGCGCATGCCGCGATCTTAAGCGGCGGAGGACAGAATAACGCCGCCAAGTTTTTAAAAGCGATTCGCCGCCTGCAGGAAACCGATTACCTTCTGGCGACCACAACGGTTAATCCGCGGCTGGCGATAGAAACTTTCTTTTTGGAGCTGTAGTAAAAATAATCTAAAACAAAAATACATGGAAGCAAAAGAAAGCATAAATAAAATCAAGCCCGAGCTTGCAAAAGCGGTTGAGTTTTTTGAGAGCGAGTTGGCTAAAGTTCACACCGGCCGAGCATCTGTCGCGTTGGTGGAAGATATTTTAGTTGACTGTTTCGGTTCAAAGATGCCCCTGAAACAGCTCGGGTCAATTTCGTGCCCCGAGCCGCGCCAGATTTTAATTCAGCCGTGGGACAAATCATCTGTGGAGGCCATTGAACGGGCCGTCATTGCTTCTGGTTTGGGCGCGTCTCCGGTGGTTGACAAGGATGTTATAAGGGTTGCTCTGCCCGTCTTGACGGAGGAATTCCGGAAAAACTTAATGAGAACTATTTCCGAAAAAGCGGAAAATACCCGTCAGGTAATACGGAGATGGCGCGAGCAGGCGTGGAAAGAAATACAGGACGGCGCGCGAGAGGGAAAAATCCGCGAAGACGATAAGTTTCGGGCCAAAGACGAATTGCAGGAATTAGTGGACGAATACAATAAAAAGATAGACGAATTCAGCGAGAGAAAGAAAAAAGAACTGGGGGGATAATATTATCCGCTCGCTTAATAATAATTCATGATTTTGACCATTTTCGTCGCGTTTTTCACCCTTATTTTTCTTATAGTTCTTCACGAACTGGGGCATTTTGTTCTGGCCAAAAAATTCGGGGTAAAAGTTGAAGAGTTCGGCGTGGGGCTTCCACCGAGAATATTCGGAAAAAAATTCGGTGAAACATTATATTCTCTGAATTGGCTGCCCATCGGCGCGTTCGTCCGTCTTTACGGCGAAGAAAAGCAGGAGCCGGGCGCCGAAAGTTTTTCGGGAAAACCTATCTGGCAAAGAGCCCTGATTGTCGGCGGAGGAGTGATATCTTTTTGGATCATTGCCGTTTTGGTGCTGACGATAATGATGGGTTTGGGTGTTCCCACGCCCGTAAGCGACACTGCTGGCGACGACTCGTTAAAAAATCCACAAGTGCAGATTATCGCTATAGCGCCGGATTCCCCGGCCGCGGCCGCTGGTTTGAAAATGGGGGACGCTATAAAAAAATTACGTTGGGGCGGCGATACGATTAAGATAAACAGGGTTAGCGAAGTCCAAGAGTTTATGGAGGGCCATCGCGGTGAAAAAGTGGTTATAGAATTCGCGAGAGGAGGCCAAGTGCGTGAAACGGAAGTGGTGCCGCGGTTTATTCCGCCGGAAGGCGAGGGGCCGCTTGGCGTCGCGCTTTCAAGGGTTGCTTTGAAAACCTATCCATGGTGGGAGGCGCCGTGGCGCGGAATTTACGCGACGGGCATGCTGACCCTGAATGTAATTTTGGGCTGGGTGTATGTTTTTTCAAATTTATTTCAGGGCCAGCCGACGGGCGCAGATGTGATGGGTCCGGTGGGCATAGTTACGGTTTTCGCCCAGATAACCCAGATGGGCCTTGTTTATTTTTTGCAGTTTGTCGCCACGATTTCCGTGTATCTGGCGCTTTTCAATGTTTTGCCGATTCCCGCGGTTGACGGCGGAAAGCTTTTTTTTCTGGCGCTTGAGGCGGCACGAAAAAAACCGTTGCCCGAAAAACTTGAGCAAAGTATAACCGCTGCTTTCTTTTTCCTGATAATAGGGCTCATGCTTTTTGTGACTTTCCGGGATATCACGCGTCTGCTGTAATACACAGATTTGCGCAGAACGGAACACAGAATGACACAAATCCTTAAAATTAAAAAGCCCCGTGAGTATTCTACTCACGGGCTTTGAGAGTGCGGGGTTCCTCGTAGGCCTCGGAACCCCGCCTGGACAATTCTCTTAGCGTGTCGTCAAATTATTGTAATAGCCTCTTTCCTCCGACGGTTTGATACTTTAGGTTAGCCTACATGACCCGTTTCTCTCCCCGTTTTCGGATAGGGGGTTTTCAAGGCCCTGACAGGTTATGCTGTCGCCCCCTCCTCTCTGAACTCCTTTTCAATCCTCAAATCTTTGCAGGAATAAGTTCCTATAACTTCGGATGAGAAATTCAGAGAGGAAGGCGGGAGAGTGGTAGCGGACCCCTTTCTCTCCCATATTAATACGACGCAAGAATTTCACATCCCGCCTCTCTTGCGAAGGTTTCGGTAGCCAAACCGTTGATATTCCGGGCATCTGGCGATGCTAGCCGCGGGCGTATACTTGCGGCTTACATGATATGTTCCCGGACGGGCTTATAACAGCAGCTTCTACGAGAAGACGTTCCCGACCTCTCTCCACTACTGTTCTCCCGCGGTCCAGTTCCTACTCCTCTCTAAGTTCTAATTCATTAAAACTTAGAGAGGAGGGGACGAAGCTCGGTGCCTCATCCTCTTATAATGAAAAGTGCTGGTAAAGAAAACCCAGGAGATAGACAGCAAGTTGCGAACCACTTACCGTTTCTCTTTAGCCCTGGGTTGTAAGGTGTGCACACCAAAGGGAGGTTCGCGCTCTTTGGTTCGCTTTTGGTTACGCAGAGCTGGGAACTGCGCTCTTTCTGCTCCGTTTATTGAAGAAGAAAGAGCGAAGTTCCAACAGACAACTAATTTGGAACGAACTTAATCCAACACCCTATTATACTCCTCTCAAAAATTTTGTCAAGAGCTGTTGATGGAAATCCCGGAATTTCGGGACAGTACCCATATATTACTCACACAAAGACCCTTGTCAAGCGTTGTTAATGATTTACAATAGAATAATGCGTCAGTCTCAACTTTTCACCAAAACTCTCAAAAATATATCGGCAGAAGAAACTTCAGCCAACGCCCAACTTTTAACGCGGGGCGGCTTTATTTATAAGAATTCCGCCGGAGTTTACACCTTTTTGCCTCTTGGCTGGCGGGTTATCGGAAAACTGTGCGCCATTATCCGCGAAGAAATGAATGCCATCGGCGGAGTTGAAGTTTTCATGCCGGCCATGGTTGAAAAAAAATATCTTGACGCGACCGACAGATGGAAAATCCCTGTGGGCTTTGAGGTGCGCGGTAAAAATGAAGAGGCGGCCTCGTTTGTGCTCGGCTGGACCCACGAGGAAGTAATTACAGCTATAGCTAAAAAACACATAAATTCCTACAAAGACCTGCCATTTTTCGTTTATCAGATACAAACCAAGTTCAGGAACGAGCCGCGAGCGAAAAGCGGCCTTTTGCGCGGAAGGGAATTTTTAATGAAAGATTTGTATAGCTTTCATGCCGCGGAAAAGGACCTGTTCGCCTATTATGAAAAAGTGAAAGAAGCGTATTTTAAGATTTTCAAACGTTGCGGCTTAAAACCCTATTACACGGTTGCCGGCGGTGGAGATTTTACAATGAGCAATACCCATGAATTTCAGGTGCTGGCCGAAGCCGGCGAAGACACTATATTTTACTGCGAAAAATGCGGTTATGCCGAGAACAAAGAGATATCGCGGCTGCGAGAGGGCGATAAATGCGATAGATGCAGCAAAGGTAACAGGGGCGGCAAGGGCACTATACGAATGGGCAATGCGATAGAAATTGGCAATATTTTTCCTTTGGGCACCAAATATTCCAAATCCTTTGAGCTCGCCTATGTTGACGTAAGGGGGGGCAAACAGCCGGTTTGGATGGGTTCTTACGGTATCGGCGTCAGCCGGCTGATGGCGGCGATAGTGGAGGCGTCGCATGACCAGAAAGGAATCATATGGCCTTACGGCGTCGCCCCCTTCGCTGTTCATTTGGTTTCATTGGTTAATGAAAAAGCAGGCGCGGCCGCGGCAAAGGTAAAAAAAGCAAGCGAGAAAATCTACCGGGATTTATCCGCCGGAGGCGGATCCACCCCTGGTGGACAAAAACAGGGTATTGAAGTATTATACGACGACAGAGAAGACAAAAGTTACGGAGAAAAGTTTGCCGACGCCGACCTTATTGGAATACCCCATAGACTTGTCGTAAGCGAGAGAACGGTTAAAAGCAGTTCAGTGGAGGTGAGGCAAAGAAAGTCAGATAAGGCGCAATCGGTGAAGATAAGGGGCTTGCTGCAATTCTTAAAATCCAAATAGCAAATCGATTACAGTTATAAAAACTACACCGGCATTTATGTTTCGTCGTTTTTCAAACTATCTCTCCCAAGACATTGCCATTGATCTCGGAACGGCGAATTCCCTGGTCTATGTGAGGGGACGGGGAATAGTCATTACGGAGCCTTCGGTTGTGGCAATCAACCAAAAAACCGGGCAGATTCTGGCTATCGGCAACGAAGCAAAAAAAATGGTTGGGCGAACGCCGGCCCATATTGTCGCAACACGACCATTGGTGAGGGGTGTGATTTCGGACTTTGAGGTTACCGAGCAGATGCTACGTTATTTTATTGAGAGGGTCAGTCAGAGAAAATTATTTATGGCGCCGAGGCTCCGAGTAATTATCGGTATTCCCTGCGGCGTCACAGAGGTAGAAAAAAAAGCGGTTATTGATGCCGCCAAAAGCGCGGGAGCCGGAGCTATATATTTGATAGAAGAGCCGATGGCCGCGGCCATCGGGGCTCGTTTGCAAGTGCAGGAAGCCGGTGGTAATTTTGTCGTTGACATCGGCGGAGGGACCACGGAAGTTGCGGTGATCTCGCTCGGCGGAATTGTTCTGGCGAAGAGTTTAAGGACTGCCGGCGACAAACTCAACGAAGACATAATCAATTTCAGCCGCGAAGAGTATAAGCTTGTTATTGGGGAAAGGACGGCGGAAGCGGCGAAAATAGGAATCGGAAGCGCCTACATCCCAAATGGTAATGGAACGAAAAACGGCGGCGCCCCGCGCAACGGAACAAAAAGCAAAAAAAGCGCGGCAAAAAATCCAGAAAATATTACTAGAACGGAAGGAGAAGGCGCCGAAAGAAATATTATGCCGATACGCGGCCGCAACATGGTTACCGGTTTGCCCGAAGAAATAATCGTTACCAAAGAGGATATTCGCCGGGCAATGGAAAAATCAGTCCGGCGAATAGTTGACGAAATCAAAACAACCGTGGAAGAAACCCCGCCCGAATTATTGGCCGATATTATGACGAAAGGGATATGTCTTTCCGGCGGCGGCGCGTTATTGCGCGGACTGGACACGTTGGTGGCGAAGGAAACCAAGATGCCGGTTTCAATAGTTGATGATCCCTTGACCGCGGTTGTGCGGGGAGCCGGCATGGTTATTGAACATATAGACGAGCTTCAGGAAGTTTTGGTGGAAACCGGACAGCTGGAGCCGCCGAGGTAAAAGTTAAATTTCGCTCGCTCCGCATTCCAGGGGACACGCAGTCGGCCACGTTTATATCTCAACGGCCTATGCGGCCGCTGCTGTTCGCCGCATAGTGGCGACAAAGAGCGAAGCGACTGGTTCCTATCTCGCCTCGCCATACGACGCCATTGTTATTGAGTTGCTATGCGTGGGCGAGGCTGCGATGTGTCCCCTTAAAACGCGGAGCGAGCCTCACTCTTTCTTTCACAGACTTACTTATTGACTCAATCACTTATCAATGCTTTCCGAGCAAGAAGTTCAACACATAGCCCAATTGGCGCGTCTGCGGCTGACGCCGCAGGAGGCGAAAAAATATCAAAAAGATCTTTCGCTGATTTTGGATTATGTCGGTCAACTAAAGAAAGCCGATATAACAGGAGCCGCGCCAACGAGCCATTCGGTGGCCGTGGAAAATGTTATACGGGAAGATGAGCTTCGGCCGGAAGGGCCCGAGCGTATTAAAAAACTAGTTGAAGCCGCTCCTCAGCGCGAGGGAGATTACATAAAAGTGAAAACGATACTGTAATCATTTATGGAATTCAAGGATTTAACCGTGGCAAGGGCGCGTCAGGGGTTGCTGAAAAAGGAATTTTCGGCGCTGGAGTTGGCTAACAAATTTTTAGACAAAATAGAAACGGAGGACGAGCAATTTTTTTCCTTTTTGACGACGACAAAAGATTTAGCTTTATCGCAGGCCAAATTGGCGGATGAAAAAATAGCCAAAGGCGGAGACATTCCGTTATTGGCCGGAATACCCGTGGCGGTAAAAGATAATATTCTTGTTGAAAGCGTGCGTTGTACCGCCGGATCAAAAATTTTGGAAGACTATATTGCCCCCTATGACGCCACGGTAACGCGCAAATTAAAAGAGCAGGGAGCCGTGATCTTGGGTAAGACGAATCTTGACGAGTTTGCTATGGGTTCGTCAACCGAGCGATCTGCGTTCGGTCCCACAAAAAATCCTTATGATACCAAAAGGGTGCCGGGAGGATCTTCCGGGGGTTCGGCCGCCGCCGTTGCGGCCGATTTTTGCTGCGCGGCATTAGGATCTGATACCGGCGGATCAATCCGTCAGCCGGCTTCGTTTTGCGGCACGGTGGGCCTGAAACCGACTTACGGCGCCGTTTCCCGCTACGGTTTGATCGCGATGGCGTCGTCCTTGGATCAAATAGGACCTCTTGCAAAAACCGTGGAAGACGCAAGGATAATTTTTGATATTATAAAGGGGAGGGACGAAAAAGACGCGACAAGCGTTGAAATCAGGGCACTCAACAAGTTGAGTGCTCGGCCGAGCGCTAGCGAAGTTAGTGCTCCGGCCCAAAATTTAAAAATTGGAATTCCCAAAGAATATTTTATAAAGGGAATTGATCCCGAAGTTGAGAAACTGGTTAAGGAAGCTATACGGAAAGCCGAGGGTTTAGGCGCGGCGATGGAGGAAATAAGTCTGCCGCATACGCAATATGCTTTGGCGGTGTATTATATAATTATGCCAAGCGAAGTTTCGGCTAATTTGGCGCGCTATGACGGGATAAAATATGGGTATTCAGTAGCCAAGTCCGTACGGAAAGAACAAAATTTGCTTGACGTGTATCTAAACAGCAGAGGAGAGGGTTTCGGAGAGGAGGTGCGGCGACGTATAATGCTGGGGACATACGCGCTTTCCACGGGTTATTACGAAGCATATTATCTGCGGGCGCAAAAAGTGCGAACGCTTATAAAAGAAGATTTTGACAGGGCTTTCAAAAAAGTGGATTTGATTTTGACGCCTACCGCTCCAACGCCGGCATTTCCATTGGGCGAAAAAATGGCCGATCCGTTAGTTATGTATCTTTCTGATATTTTTACCATAGGGGTGAATTTAGCTGGGCTTCCGGCGCTTTCCATGCCCGTGGGAAAAACCGGACGGTTGCCGGTGGGACTGCAGATTATCGGTCGGCCTTTCGCGGAAGAAACCATTTTCGGCTTTGCCTCGGCGCTGGAAGAAATAATTTAAACATATGGATTACGGTACTATTTTGGAAAACTTGCGCCCTCTCGGCGAGACGCCAAACATTTTTCTCGCGGAAGCCGCGAACAAGACCGTTTCATTTGTGTCTTCTCCCGCCGGGATATTATTTTTGATAGTTAAGATATTGTTTATTTTGGTTTCCGCGGCCTTGTTGGCGCTGCTTTTATATTTTTTGTCGCACACGAATTATCTTAAATATCGTCTTTTGCAGGACGTGGTTGAGTTTTTTACTTATAAACCCTACGGCGTGCGGAAGATGGGTAAGGGCTGGGCAAGAGTTTTAGGGCGCCTTGAAGTTCCCGATGAATCCGAATATAAACTGGCCGTAATCGAAGCCGACGATATTTTGGACGGGATCTTAAAACGGATGGGTTATGGGGGAAATGATTTAGGAGAACGGCTTCATCAATTAACCGTTATGACCCTGCCCAATTTAAATCAGTTGGAGGGGGCGCATCAAACCCGTAACAGCATAGTTCACGATCCGGATTATCGCTTGACGCTTGATCAGGCGCGCAAAACTTTAGAGATTTACGAAATCGCCCTTAAAGATTTGCAGGCGCTGGAATAGTAGTCTGCGGTTTGCAATTTATGCTATCGGGGGTAGAATACTTTACGTATGGGATGGTTTTTCGCCGCGGGGTGGTGGAGTAGTACCATGCCAGGCTCATAACCTGGAGGCAGCCGTGCAATTCGGCTCCCCGCAACATGGAATCCGATAAGCCTGGAAATAAAAAAACAGTGCGTCCCGCGTGGGATGAATTTTGGTTCACGATGGCGCTTTTTTATTCCACGCGCGGAACCTGCGACAGGTTAAAAGCGGCGTGCATTTTGGTTGATAAAAACAACCGATTGGTGGGAGCGGGATATAATGGTTCCCTGCCTGGAGATGCTCATTGCGACGAGGCGGGCCATATGCTGGTTGACGGTCATTGCATAAGGACCTTGCACGCGGAAGTGAACGCCATAATGCACAGCGTCGGCGACCTTGAGGGGGCCACGGCCTATGTTTTGGGCACCCCCTGCATTGATTGCGTGAAGAAATTACTTACAAAAAAAGTTAAAAATATTTTTTTTACCAGAGAGTATGACAATCATGCCAGAGGAGGAAATTATATTTTTGATTTGGCCAAAAATCAGGGAGCTGAAATCCGGCAAGTAAATATTAATTTCCCCGAAGTTATCAGAAAGAAATTTGACATCTTGGAGGGAACGGGCGGCGCGTTTGCCGCGCAAAACCTTAAAGCCGTTTTAACTTTTAACGCGGATGAAAATCAGAATCCAGACAATTAACTCCTCGGCGAAACTGCCTGTTTTTGCCTATGAAGGCGATGCCGGCATGGATTTATTTTCCTGCGAGGATTGTGAGATTGAGCCCATGGAAGTAAAAGCGGTGGGAACCGGCCTTAAGATAGCGGTGCCCGCGGGACACGCCGGATTCGTGTGGGATAAATCTGGCTTGGCTTTCAACGGCCGCTTAAAGACTTTGGCCGGCGTCCTGGATTCTGGCTACAGAGGAGAGTTCAAGGTGGTTTTGTGCAATCTTGGACAAGTGCCGTATTGGGTTAAAAAACATCAAAAAATAGCCCAATTAATCATCCAAAAAGTTGAGAGACCCGAAATAATAGAAGGGGCGCTGGACGACACCGAACGCGGTGAAAAGGGTTTTGGAAGTTCAGGCGTATAAATCAATCTTATGCGGAAAAATAAATTTCCAGGAAAATTTATCGTATTTGACGGCTTAGACGGATCCGGACAAAGTACGCAAGCCGCAAGATTGATAGATTGCCTAAACGATCCAAAACAAAAACTTCGTTTCGGCCATACGGGAGTCCATCTGACCAAAGAGCCGACCTCCGGGTTGATAGGCGGATTGATTCGCGGGCAACTGAATCATGATTGGCAGTCGTCGCCCGAATGTTTGCAATTGCTTTTCGCCGCGGACCGCGCTTGGCATCTGGAAAAAGAAATTATTCCATTATTGGAAAAAGGAATTATCGTGGTGTGCGACAGATATTTTTTTTCCAGTTTAGCCTACGGCGCGGTCGGAATTAAAGATGCAAATTGGCTTTTCCAGATCAATAGCAACTTTTTATTGCCGGACATTACTTTTTTCCTGAGGGTTTCTCCTAAGATTTGCCTTGAAAGGATACAAAAAAATCGGCATGGCATAACTCTTTTTGAGCAAGAACAAATACTGGAAAAAGTGCGGGGCAATTATAAACGGTTAGTTCCAAAATTCAAAAATATTTATGTTATTCCGGGCGAACGTCCGGCGGATAAAATCGCCAAAGATATAATTGGTATCGTCGGCAAAAAGTTGGGATAATTCAAAATAGCTCTTTCCAAACCAGCCCTAAAAAGGAGGCGCGTAATGAGACTAGTTGAACCGAAAGTTTTTCTTGTCGGAGAAACGCGCGTTGTGCCGGCTGGCTTGCGCGCGTATCTAAAGCACATCGGGGTGCCGAATTGGAAATCTGATGCGCCGACAGACGCGGAGAAAATGATTGAGGTAATGGGTCGGCTTTGTTACCGCAGTTTTGAACCGGGATTAAATCCAAATGTTACTAAAATCCGCGAACACAGCAAAGATTATCTGCGAAATATAATTGAAGTAAAGCACGGTTCTGTTTTAGAACATGCGGTAGTAAATTTTATTTTCGCTGATGTCAGCCGCGTATTTACCCACGAACTCGTAAGGCATAGGGCCGGTTCCGCTTTTTCACAGGAAAGTCTTAGATTTGTCCGGTTGACCGATATCGGTTTTTGGCCGCCATTGGTTTTGCGCGAAAACGAAAAAGTTATGGAAATAATGTCCGATACGGTGGAAAATTTAGAAAAGCTGCAGCGAGAACTTGCCGAAATTTTAGACCTGGATAACCCCGAAAAGAAATTCAAAGATAAGAAAAAATTGACCTCGGCTATGCGCAGGATAGCTCCTATCGGTTTAGCCACCAGCATTGGCTGGTCAGCTAATATCAGAACCATCCGCCATTGTATTGAAATGCGGACAGATCCTGGCGCCGAAGAAGAAATTAGGCTTGTGTTCGGCCGAGTCGCCGAACTAATGAAAGATCGTTACCCGCATCTATTCGCCGATTACGAGGTAGAGATAGCAGATGGGCTTCCTTGGTGGAAGACGCCGCATCGCAAGGTGTGAAAAACGCGTAAAAGAGCTCAATTTTTGGGCTCTTTTTTTGTTTGTGAAAGCTCTTAATGGCATGGTATGATAATAATATGAAAAGTGTAGTTATTTGCGGCTCCCAGCGCTATAAAGGAGAAATGATAGGATTCGCAAAAAAGCTGGAAAAACTTGGCGTGCCCTTGGTTTTGATTCCAGATTTTCGCTGGACAAGAGACCGTCTTCTTGTGGCCTCGGAGGCCGACAGGCTGAAATCTAAAAGATACCGTCAGAGACTGCCCGGCGTGGTTAGGGGGCATTTGCATAAAATTCTCAAGGCCGATGTGTGTTTTGTCTACAATAAGAATGGCTATATCGGCGTTAACACCACCCTAGAAGTGGGCGCGGCGGCCGCCTTGAATAAATTTATTTTCGCCCTAGAGCGGGATAAAACAGAACCCTGCCGAGATATTCTTTTTGATAAAATCGTTAAGACGCCGGAAGAGCTGGTCGCCTACCTTAAAGATTGATAACAATGGAAGGGGCTAGCCAAAGGAAATGCGAAGCAAGAAGCGCGGGAGCGGTTATCCGCAAGGGGAATAAAATTTTACTTATTGACCGATCTTTTTTTCCTTTAGGGTGGGCTTGTCCCGCGGGGCACGTAAAAAAGGGTGAAAAACCGGCGGATGGAATGCGCCGTGAGATCAAAGAGGAAACCGGGTTGGCCGTTGTCGCGCCGCGACTGCTCATTTCCCGAAAACATATCAAGAACAAATGCGTAAAGGGCAGTGCGTTTCACGACTGGTGGGTATTTGAGTGTCGGGCACGAGGCAAGCTGAAAATAGCTAAAAGAGAAGGCAAAGATATCGGATGGTTCTCGCCCGAAGAAATAAAAACGTTGGAACTTGAGCCGATATGGCGGCTTTGGTTCCGTCGTCTCAAGATTATATAAATGAAATCAATAGTTTTTTGCGCCAGCCAAAGGTTTAAAAAGGAGCTTGAGGAGTATATAGTCCAGCTGAAATCGCTGGCGCACGGCCATAACATAAATCCGGTAATTCTTTCGCCAGAGTTTGAGTTTGACGACGTGCCGGACGATTTTTATTTACTCGCGGAAGAGGACCGATTGAAAAATAAACAATACCGCCAGATTATTATAACCAAAGTGTATGATCATCTTTTTCGCAAAATAAGGGTGGCCGATACCTGTTTTATTTTCAACAAAGAGGGATATATGGGCCCCAACGTTATAGGGGAGCTTTTTACCGCGGCGGCCCTCGGGAAAATAATTTATTCTTTAGACGAGAAATGTCTAACTGGAAAATATCCCGACGGCCTGCACGAAGAACCCTGTTGCAGAGGATTGATTCATCAAGTTATTTCCACGCCAGAAGAGCTTATTCGTTATCTCGCGTAAATATGACTAAATCTTTTTTGCAACCCGTAATCGGGCTTGAGATTCACGCCGAGCTGAATACCGCTTCCAAAATGTTTTGTTCTTGCAGGAACGATTCTGTGGAAGCTCACCCGAATGTTAATGTCTGTCCGGTCTGTATGGGGCACCCGGGAACCTTGCCCGTGATAAATAAAGAGGCGGTTAAAAAGGTTATAAAGACGGGTTTGGCGCTTAATTGCCGTATCCCGGAGCATTCTAAGTTTGACCGCAAAAATTATTTTTATCCCGACCTGCCTAAGGGTTATCAGATATCTCAATACGACGCGCCTTTGTGCGGCGAAGGGTATTTGGATATCGGCGACGGAAAACGGGTTCGCATTACGCGCGTTCATCTGGAAGAGGACACGGGAAGGCTAATTCACGCGGGCGAGCACAGTTTAGTTGATTTCAACAGGGCCGGCGTGCCTTTAATGGAGCTTGTGACGAAGCCGGACATAAAGTCGGCGCAAGAAGCAAAAAAATTCGCCCAAGAGCTACAGCTTATTTTGCGCTATTTGGAAGTTTCCAATGCCGACATGGAAAAAGGCGAGATGCGCATTGAGGCCAATATTTCTTTGGGCCGGGAGGGCAAGATGGGCACTAAAGTGGAGGTGAAAAACCTTAATTCCTTCCGGACCGTTGAGCGCGCCATTGAATACGAGATTGAGCGGCAAGCCGGAATTTTAGAATCCGGCGAAAAGGTTATTCAGGAAACGAGGGGCTGGCATGACGTAAAACAGATAACATTCAGCCAGCGCGGCAAAGAAGAGGCTCACGATTATCGCTATTTCCCGGAGCCCGATCTGCCGCCTCTGCGCGTTGGAACGTCGGAGTATTTGGACCAAATCCGCGCCGAAATTCCGGAACTGCCCCAGCAGCGCAGACAGAGGTTTATTGAGGAATACAAGCTTGGGCCAAAGGAAGCAGAGTTGTTTGTAAGCCAAAAAGACCTCGGCGAATATTATGAAAAAGTTGTCTCAGAATTAAGAGAATGGATTAAAGAGCAGGAGCACCGAGGGCTTTATCGCATAGAATTTGAAAAATTGGCAAAAATAGCCGCGAACTATATCGTTTCTGATTTGCTGGGTCTGCTGAAAGGCGCCTCACCAGCCGGAAAGGATTTTTTAATTTCAGCGGAAGATTTCGCGGAATTAATAACCCTGATTTACGAAGGAAAAATTTCCAGCAAAATAGCGAAAACGGTTTTGGCGGAAATGCTGCAAACAGGAGCCGATCCGCATCATATAATAGAAGAAAAACAGCTGACACGGGTTGAGGGGCAAGGCGAAATAGAACGTATTGTAAAAGAAGCAATTTCGCAAAACGGGAAAGCCGCGGAAGATTACAAAAAAGGAAAAGCCGCCGCTCTGCAATTTTTGGTGGGGCAGGTGATGGCGAAGACTAAAGGAAGGGTGGATCCCGAAGCCGCCCGCCAGCTATTGACAAAGTTTTTGTGATATGATATACTTTACTGTAAAACTGAATAGCGGTATATTGGTTCTACATAAAAAGAGAGCCGTAAAATAAACTTTGTTCAGGAAACAATCGGCAGGCGGCTCTCAAAAGGAGTCGTCTGTTGCGTCTAATAATACAAATAATAAAAAGGAGGAGGTGACCACATGTGTAAGGGGTGCATTCTGCGGATACACTTTGGAAATTACTGTGACCGCTGTCCCCGCCCCCAAGGCGGCAACAAGAAGCCCTATTAGAGCCAGCCGCCCAACCTCCAAATTTCGCGGCCGACAAAGGAAGCCTTGCGTTCCACCTCGCCGGGACGCAAGGCTTCCCCACACTTTAGTTCGTAAGATTTTGCGGATTGAAGCATGGGATAAAAGGAGGAACGATGCTGCTCTTTTTCAAATGCGCAAACTGCGGAACAATCATTAGCTGGTTCGTCTTTCTGTTTTCAGCCCCGCCGCTGAAGTGTTTCAATTGCGGCGGGCAACTGGCCATGTGCCAGAAGGAGAAATCTGATGGAACCCCCGAAGCCCTGGGAACAGTATCTTAGGTATCTCAGCAATGTGCTGGATCAGGAGGTCGTTCTGAATGCCATTGTATGGCAGGGGCGGGGGTACAAGTATTTGTATCCCAAAAACCTTTTGACCCAGCGGGGCTGGCAGGATATGGTGTGCTATATTCTGCTGGAGCTGAAAAGTTTTGGCGAAGAGGCTCTGCAGGATGGAAAGCGTCTTGTGGAGGCTTACTACGCCGAAAGGCGCCTCAAGCCCACGCCAGTTATGATTCAGGAGCTTGAGGATTGGCTGAAAGAAGGAGGAGCTATGGCAGAGTCAACGGTGGTCAAGCTTGAGTGGGACTCCTATGAGGGAGAGGTTTTCTACCGGGAGGTATGGGACAATGGATTTAAGACCCAGCCCATATTCCCCGGCATGGAGACCAACGATTGCAGGTTTCTGGTTCGCAAGGGGCTGATTGAGCGTCAGCTCATCGGCCAAAGGAGGTAAGCGGTGTTCGTGTACCTTTCCCGCAGTGGCCAGATGGCCGCGGGTCTCGCAAAGAAACATCCTTTGCGGGGCCCCGGCATTTTGCTGGCCGTGGTTACATCCTCCTCGTCGGGCCTCCGGCTTCCGTGTTTCGTGGAGCAGGGGCGTTTTGAGGAAAAGGTTCTTCGTGGTCTGGTCATTGTGCCGGGCTTTGAGGACCTCAATCAGGCCTTCTCGCTTGCATAGCGAGAAGGCCTATTCATTTTCTCGTGAGGAGCTTAGCTCCTCACGAAGTTCAGTGCCAGTTTATGCGCGACTGTGTAATTTTTTACCCAATGAATTCTTTTGTCCCGTTTGAACCAGACTATCTGGCGGCGGGCGTAATGTTCAATCGCTTTTTGCAGTTGCCTGACCATATCGGAATAAGTTAATTCGCCATGGAGATACCGCGCCGCGTAGCGATATTCCAACCCGAATTCTTCAAGCCGTTTATAGGATACTCCGGATTTTAGCAATCTTTTTACTTCGGCCAGCATTCCAAGTTTTAATCTTTTCAAAAGCCGCTTGCGGATTGCGGCCTTCAATTCGTTTTTGGATTTTTTAATGCCGATAATA
>Ga0209542_10002889_pt1 | contig 37739 bp, 36 predicted proteins | sample RifCSPhighO2_01_FD_184028 | JGI IMG/M metagenome (GOLD analysis project Ga0209542, IMG submission 184028) | Soil microbial communities from Rifle, Colorado - Rifle CSP2_plank highO2_0.1 (SPAdes) (version 2) | ecosystem: Environmental > Terrestrial > Deep subsurface > Rock core/Sediment ... | reverse complement strand
GCGCGCTCGGTATCGACGACGCGATAAGCCGCAAGACACTTGAATCATTTGCCGGCGTACCCGGCCGACTTGAGCTCGTCCGGGAAGTGAATGGAGTGAAGATATACAACGACACGACCTCCACAACGCCCGAGGCGACGCTCGCCGCCCTTGCCGCCCTTGAGCCCTCACACACGGTGCTTATCATGGGCGGGACAGATAAGGGTCTGGATATGAACGCACTCCTCTTGAAGCTCGGGAAAGTCAAACGGGTCGTCCTCCTCGCGGGGACCGGTACGAGCCGCGTGCTTGAATTTATCCCGAACACATCGGTCTTTGATGATTTGAGTAAGGCCATCTACGAAGCGTTTGCATCGGCCGAGTCGGGCGACACGATTCTTTTCTCGCCCGCCTTCACTTCCTTTGGCATGTTCACAAACGAATATGACCGCGGCGATCAATTCAATGCGCTCGTACAGTCACTTCCGCAATGATCGGCATCTTTGATTCGGGGTCGGGAGGGCTGACAGTGTTGAAAGCGATTCGGGAGCGGATGCCGTCGGCGGATATCCTGTATTTCGGCGATATTAAGAATGCGCCCTACGGCGAGAAATCGCGCGAGGAACTCTCGCGGCTCACCGTTAACAGCATCCGCGTGCTCCAAGTGCGCGGAGCGACCAGCATCGTGAGCGCCTGCAACAGCGTCTCATCCTCGCTTGCGATCTCGCTCTTTGACGTGCTCGGGCTCGCACAGCAAAACCTTATTGAAATGGTCGGGCCGACGGTTAGTTGCTTTAAGGATTTTAAGAGGCCCATCCTGCTCGCGGCCACTCCCGCGACCATACTCTCTGAACTATATCAAAACGCTTTTCGGATGCTCGGCACTACGATCGACACGGTTGCCATTCCTAAACTCGCCGGCGCGATAGAATTCGGCGTTTCCGCGATGGATCAAGAACGGCTGATCGCGGCCGCCTGCGCCTCGTATGACCTGAAGAAATACAGCGTTCTCATTCTCGCCTGTACGCATTATCCGCTCGCATTAACCTCTTTCCGCAATGTGCTTGGGGATGTACCGTTTTTTGATCCGGCAGAAGCAGTCGCAGATCGCGTCAAACAGCAGTTCTGGCCGCGCGAAGTCGGCAATGGCAAACTCCGGCTCCTCGTCAGCAGAGATACTCCTCAGTTTCGGGCGCATGTGACGAAACTGCTCCCTGATGCCTCGTATGTCATCGAAGTGCTAGATTAGCGGTATGGAACAAAAGGCGAAAATGATTCATTTCATCGGCATTGGGGGGATCGGGATGAGCGCGCTCGCGCAATATTTTAATGACCAAGGAGTAGTGGTGACGGGTTCAGACAGGGACGCGAGCCCGGTGACGGAGCTTCTCGAGAAGAGAGGAATACGCGTCGCTATCGGGCAGAAGGCAGAGAACGTGCCGGTAGATGCGGGAATGGTCGTCTATAGCGACGCGGTGCCGGTTGAAAATCCCGAACGCGCGCGGGCGCGCGAACTCGGCATCCCGGAGCTCTGCTATTTTAAGATGCTCGGGCAGATATCAGCGGGGAAAAGGACGATCGCGGTTGCGGGTACGCACGGCAAGACGACGACGACCGGCATGCTCGCCTGTATCTTACACGACGCGGGCGCGTCGCCTACCGCGATAGTCGGCTCGCTCGTAAAAGATTTCGGCCTAAACCGCCCCGCAGAGGCGATCGGCCGAACAGATGCTGATAAAGCATCTGTTTTAGGCTCAAATTACGTGCACGGCGATTCGGATCTCTTTGTCGTAGAAGCGTGCGAATACCGCGACCACCTGCTTGAACTGACTCCGCAGATCCTCGTCATCACGAATCTTGAATGGGACCATACCGACTGGTTCCCCTCTCTTGAACCCTTGCAAGCGACGTTTCGGAGGGCGATAGAGCGCGTGCCGGCTGATGGCGCCATCGTGACTGACCCGCGTAACCCGAACATCGCGCCGCTTCTCGCCGCCGCCCGCGCGTCGGTTATTGATTACACCAAGGAGCCGGCGTACGAGCTCCGTTTACCGGGCGAGTTCAACCAAAACAATGCACGCGCCGCCGCTACGGCGGCGCGTGCCGCGTACCCATCGATCACAGATGACGCTATCCGCGCCTCACTCGCCGCCTTCCAAGGCACCTGGCGCCGGTTTGAATATAAGGGGAAGACGGCGCGCGGCGCAGACGTGTATGACGATTATGCGCACCATCCGACTGCCGTGAAAGAGACCCTGCGCGCTCTTCGCGCCAAGACAAAGGGGAAAGTGTTCGTCGCCTTCCACCCGCATCTCTACAGCCGCACTCGCGATTTATTTGACGAGTTTTCAACCGCCTTTACCGATGCGGACGAAGTCTATATCGCGCCCATCTACGCGGCGCGTGAAAAGGACGACGGCATGGTCTCGAGCGCGATGCTCGCCGAGCGCGTGAACGGCAATGGCACCCGCGCGCGCGACGCGACGTTTGCAGAGATTGAACGCGCGTTCCAGACCGAGCCTGCCGCAGGCGACGCCGTCATGACCATGGGCGCAGGGGATATCTATAAAGTGGCCGACGTTCTCGTGATGCAAAAATAAGAAAGCAGCCTCCAGAGAGGCTGCTCAAGCATTACGTAATGCGTTACCATTGCGGGAGCAATAGTTGGCATGATCCTTCTGCAACTGTGTCGAGTCCGTTTTTGATGGTGATGGCAACATCCGCGGAAACTCTCCTTTGCCGCAAGACAGTGCATGAAATGGCAAGCACTGACCCGGCATACACAGGTTTTTTGAATCTAACATCCAGGCGGTGGATCATCACCCATGGAATCTCCTTTGCGATTATTGAGGAGACAAATCCGAGAATCATTACGCCAGGTGCAATGATTCCCTGTAACCCGGCTCCTTTGGTTGCTTCGTTATCGTGATGTAATGGGTTCTCGTCATCGATACTGCGCGCAAAGTCACGAATCTTCTTTTCATCGCCGACGCACAAATTTTTTCCAAAATGGGTTTTCAATGCCTCCACATTCCTCTCCTCGGGTTTGACGCAATGGGATGTCTTCCGATTCTAATTGTATCGCATTGCCAGAGTATGTCAATTACTGTAGAGTTCACGTATGGGCAGACTCTCCATAGTCGCGACGCCGATAGGGAACTTAGAGGACATCACGCTCCGGGCGCTGCGCACGCTCAAGGAGTGTGATGTTATCTACGCCGAGGATACGCGCGTCATAGCGAAGCTGCTCGCGCGTTATGAAATAAAAAAGCCGCTCCAGCGGCTGGATGCCGCGACTGAAATAAAAAAAGCAGAAGAGATTATTGAAAGACTTGAAGCGGGGGAGCATGTCGCGCTCGTGAGCGACGCCGGCACCCCGAGTATCTCTGACCCCGGTTCTCGCCTCGTGTCTCTAATTCGCGCGCGGCGCCCGTCCGTAGCTTCAAGCGAAGGAGGGAATGGTGGAATAGTAAAAATAGAGGTGATACCGGGACCGTCGGCGCTCACGGCCGCGCTTTCGATCGCGGGCATCGATTCGAGCGCATTTACATTCATTGGATTCTTGCCGCACAAGAAGGGCCGCCAGACGGCGCTTAAGAAAATCACTGCAATGGTTCGAAAAGACTCACCACAGGGCGGAATGCCAGTCGTACTCTACGAATCGCCGCATCGCATCCTGAAGCTCTTGAAGGAGCTGTCCCTGCACGATAGAGCAAGGGTTACCCTTGCTCGGGAGCTCACCAAGATTCATGAAGAGGTCATTTCAGGCACGCCGCAGGAAGTGCTCGCGCACTTCGTCAAGCATGCCGACACAGTCAAAGGAGAATTTGTCGTCATCGTGACGCCCTGATATACTCGGCGTATGTCCCGCACCAGTACGCTCATCCTTCTCGGCATCCTCGTCATCCTCACGCCTTTTTCGGGGCTCCCGATATCGATCCGGTCGCTCCTCGCCGTCATCTTCGGCGCGTGTATTGCCAGTATCGGCCTATCGCTCCGCACGCATGAAGCGCGCGCACGAAACGCAGGACAACAACCGCCCCCCGACAACATTTGATATACTGAAGCGCAATGGAAAATCCGGAGCGCGTGACCTACTTCGCGGCAACTGATTCGCGCGGGAAATATATCCCGTTCGGCATCAAGGCGAAAGACCGCGATCGCCACATGTACGTCATCGGTAAGACTGGCATGGGCAAGTCGACCCTGCTCGAGAACATGGCAATCCAGGATGTCCGGAACGGTGAAGGACTCGTTTTTATCGACCCTCACGGCGGGACAGTCGAACGGCTCCTCGACTACATCCCCGAGGAGCGCGTCAAGGACGTCGTCTACTTCGCCCCGTTCGATATGGAGCATCCCATCGCCTTTAACGTGATGGAGGATGTCGGCTACGATAAGCGCCACCTCGTCGTCTCCGGCCTCATGGCGACCTTCAAGAAGATATGGGAAGACGCCTGGAGCGCACGCATGGAATATATCCTCACCAACACGCTCCTCGCCCTGCTTGAATATCCGGACGCGACCCTGCTCGGCGTCAACCGCATGTATACCGATAAGGAGTATCGGAAAAAGGTCGTTGAGAACGTGAAAGATCCCGTGGTCAAAGATTTCTGGACGAAGGAGTATGCGATCTACACCGACCGCTACACGCAGGAGGCGACGCCCGCTATCCAGAATAAGGTCGGCCAGTTCACCGGCAATCCGCTCATTCGGAATATCATCGGTCAACCGAAATCCTCCTTCGATATCCGCACCATGATGGATGAGAAAAAGATCCTCGTCATAAACCTCTCCAAAGGGCTCGTGGGAGAAACGAATATGCGCCTCTTGGGCTCCATGCTCACGACGCGCATCTTCCTCGCCGCGATGAGCCGGGCGAATCTCTCTGCCCCTATGCTTGCCAAACTCCCCGCTTTTTATTTCTACGTCGACGAATTCCAGAATTTCGCGAACGAAACATTCGCGGAGATACTTTCCGAAGCTCGCAAATATAAATTGAATCTCGTCATCGCGCACCAATACATCGAGCAAATGGAAGAAGAGGTGCGCGACGCCGTCTTCGGCAACGTCGGCACGACGGTCGTCTTCCGGGTCGGGCCCTTTGACGCCGAGGTATTGGAGACCATCTTCCTGCCGCATTTTACGAAGGAGGATGTCGTCATCCTCGATCGCCGGCAGATATACCTCACGCTCATGATAGATGGCGTCGGGTCGGCGCCATTCTCTGCGGTAACCATTCCACCGATAGAGGCGCCGCCAGTCTCTCACCGAGAACAGGTCATCAGAGAGTCGCGGGCACAATTTACCGCGCCGCGCGCGGACATCGAAAAGGCCATTGTAGAAGAACTTGCCGTGAGCGCCGCTTCTGAAGTGTCCGCTGATGCGCGGATGAAGCGGAAACCAGTGTCTCGTCCACCTGTGCAAAGAGAAGAAGTAAGGCGAGAAGAAGTGCGGCTGCCGCTCTCTCGGCCGTTCGTTCCCCATCAAGCACCCTCTCATCCACCCATTGCGACTAAGAGCGCTGAAGACCTGAAAGCGATCCTGCGCACCATGACTGCGAAGTCTGGTTCAGAGAAGGAACAGAAAAAATCACAGCACCATCAATCCCTTAAAGGGACGCTTACGGAGGTGTTACAGAAAAGTGCGCAGAAGCCCGCGTCGGCGGAGCCGGCGCGGGAGAAGAAACCCTTTGAAGTCTCCGAAGACGAGCTTCGGAAAGTGCTCAAGGGCGAAGCATAATTCCATGCGCATTGCCGGACTACTTGTACTGACCATCCTCTTTCCAACTTTCGCATACGCGACAGAATTGATAAACATCAATACTGCTGACAAGGTGACTCTCATGGAGCTTGAGGGTATCGGGGATACACTGGCGAATCGCATCATAGAGTATAGAGAGACGAACGGACCATTCAGCGCTATCGAAGATCTTATTCACCCGAATATTGAAAGACTCTATAAGTCAACATTCGATAAGATCAAAGACCATATAACAGTCGGCGATGCCAGCGCGCCGGAGAGCAGTGTTCTTCCAGCTGCTTCCAGTACGCCCCCTGACGCATCGGGCGGAACAGCGGCCTCTATCGCACCCCCGTCAAGCAGTGGGAAATCGCCAGAGTATATTCCTATACCAGTGCTCCGCCTTGTTACGGGCGGCACTCGTACGATCTCTTCAGGCGCGGATACTCCTTTTACTGCTGTTGTGTACGACAATAAAGGGAACAGGCGCGACGGCGCAACGGTAACGTGGTCGTTCGGCGATGGGATGCGGAGAACCGGTGCGAGCGTCTACCATAAGTATTACGAGCCGGGCGAATATGTCGCTGTTGTCCGCGCCACCACTTCTGATGGCGGCGATGCGCTCGTGGAAACCGTTATCACAGTAAAGAATGCCGGTATCACCATCGCTTCGGTTTCGCCGCGCGGCATCACGCTCACAAACAGCGATTCGCGCACGCTCGATCTCTCGCTCTGGCGCCTCTCCATGGGCGGGCAAGAATTCAAGATCCCCGAGGATACGCAGATTCTTGCCGGCCGCACCGTCCTTTTCCCCTCGCAGGTGATAGGGCTTCCAGCCGCGGGCTCGGCATCGCTCCTCTATCCGAGCGGGGAAGTAGCGGCTACGTATCCGGCCGTTGGTGCAATTACTCAGGCAACGACATTTCAGCCAGTCTCCGACGGGCAACTTTCTTCCGGTGCGGTGAGTTATACAACAGTATCGGAGGTCGAGCCGATACAAAGCGCGAGAACGGACATTCAAACGTATGAAGAAGCAGTAAGCGCCCCCGCGGCAGCGACGAACCTCGCCGCTGCGGGGGCGGCATTGTCTCCTGAATCGCCGGAACCGACCTCTCGCCTCTTTGGGATCTTCAAGTCTCCGTGGGCGCTCGGTTTCCTCGGCCTCATGGCGCTCGCGGGCGGGGCGTTCATTTTCCTCTAGCATTATGAATAAAAAACTGGTCTTGGTGACGGGCGGAGCTGGATTCATAGGTTCCCATTTGTGCGAGCGCCTCGCCAGAGACGGCCATCGCGTTATTTCGCTTGATAATTACTTCACCGGCAGTCGCGAGAACCATGTCCCGGCTAAAGCATTCTGCACAGCAGAATGCTCGCCCGGCACCTGCAAGGTGCATAGGGGCGTTGACTATCGCGAAGGCCACACTAAAGATATAGAAAAGCATATTTCTGAAACGCCCGATCTCATCTACCACCTCGGCGAATATTCGCGTGTGGAGAAGAGTTTTGAGGACGTGGAGCAGGTGTGGGACCTGAACCAATACGGCACGTTTGCCGTATTGGAATTCGCCCGCCGTCGCGGCGCGAAGCTCGTGTACGCCGGCTCCTCGACCAAATTCAGCGACGGCGGCCTCGGGCGCGATCAGAGCCCGTATGCATGGAGCAAGGCGAGCATGACGGAGCTCGTGAAGAATTACGGCGATTGGTTCGGCATCAACTATGCCATCACGTATTTCTATAACGTGTACGGGCCGGGCGAGCGCGCCGGCGCTATGGGGACCGTCGTCGCTATTTTTAAGGAACAATACAAGCGAGGCCTTCCGCTTGGCGTCGTCGCTCCAGGGACCCAAGAGCGCATCTTTACCCACGTGCACGATATCGTGGAGGGACTCATGCTGGTCGGGGAGAAAGGGGAGGGAGACGGGTATGGGATCGGCAGCGAGGACACCTACTCTATTCTCGAGCTCGCAAAACTCTTTGACAGAGAGGTCATCTCGCTTCCCGAGAGGCAGGGGAACCGTACGCAGGCGGCCGTAGATACGGCGAAGACGCGTTCGCTCGGATGGGCGCCGCAGCGCTCTCTCAAAGAGGATGTTGCCGCATTTGTGCGCGGCACCAAACCTGAACCGGCACCCGACAAGCGCATACTCGTCTTCACCACCACGTTCCATCCAATTTCCGGCCCTGCAGAGAATGCGCTCTGCGAGCTGATGCGGAAAATGCCGGACGTGCATTTTGATATCATCACCGCGGCGCATGCCAAAGAGGCACTTGATGTCCCCTGTATTGTCGCCAACGGTACGGTCCATCGCGTCGGGTTCGGCAACCGCTTTGACAAGTTTCTTTTGCCAGTACTCGGCATACATAAGGCGCTCTCTCTTGCGAACAAACATACATATCTCTTCTCCTGGTCCATCATGGCGAGCTACGGCACGCTCCCGGCGCTTATCGTGCGGAAGGGGAAGCTTATCCCGCTTCTCGTGACACTCGCCGACCAATCACTCTCGTGGTATGAGCGGCTCTTCTTACGTCTCATCCTCTCGCACACTGACCAGGTGTATACCTCGACTCCCGAACAAGGCAGAAAACTTATTTCGCTTGAAGCGCGCATGCGCGCCCGCAAGTCGCTCGGCGCGGGCGACTCCTTCGCCAACCAAATCCGCTTCGCCTACTCCGCTATCTTGCGTAAACACAATGTCAAATAAGAAAGTAAAGAAGATACTTATCTTCTCGCTCGCGTATTACCCGAGCTTCGTCGGCGGAGCGGAGGTTGCCATTAAAGAGATCACCGACCGGCTGTCACCGGAAGAATTTGAATTCCATCTGATAACGCTTCGATTCAACTCGAGGCTGTCGAAAACGGAGAAGATGGGGAACGTCGTCATACACCGCATCGGCTTCTCCCGCCAGTCGCCGACGATAAGCGACTTGAAAAAATTTCCGCTCCTCCTGAACAAATACTGGTTCCAGTTCGCGACTGCTTTCATCGCCTCAGGACTTCATCGCCGGCATCAGTTCGACGGCGTGTGGGCGATGATGGCGCATTCCTGCGGCATTCCGGCCGGCATCTTCAAGACGCTCCATCCGAGGGTGAAGTACCTGCTGGTGCTCCAAGAGGGCGATCCGCTCGACTACATCGAGCGGCTTGCACGGCCGGTGTGGCCCTTATTCAAACGCGGATTCACGAAGGCCGACGGGGTCGTCGCCGAATCCACCTTCCTCGGCCGATGGGCGCGCCGCATGGGGTTTACGGGGCCCTTGGAAGTCATCCCCAATGGCATGGATGCCGAGCGATTCGCGCGTACTCCGCATGATGGCGAGCTTGAGGCCATTCGCGAAAAGATTGGGAAGAAAGAGGGCGAGACTTGGCTCATCCACACGGGCCGCTTGGTGCACAAGAATGCGCTCGATATGGTCATCCGCGCGTTACCGTCTCTGCCGGAATCCGTGCATTTCTTCATGCTCGGCGAGGGCACGGATAAACATGCACTTGTAAAACTCACGGGCGAGCTCGGTGTTTCCGCACGCGTCCACTTCCATCCGTACGTGCCGCTTACAGAGATACCGAACTATTTGAAAGCCTGCGACATATTCATCCGTCCGTCGCGTTCTGAGGGCATGGGCAATTCTTTTATCGAGGCGATGGCGGCAGGACTACCCGTCATCGCGACGCATGAGGGCGGCATTCCGGACTTCCTTTTCGACAAGGAGCGCAACCCTGGCAAGCTGACGACCGGCTGGGCGGTGGACAAGGATTCGCCGGAGCAGATAGCAGAGGCAGTGAAGGATGTCCTCGCGCATCCCGAGCACGCTATGCAGATAAGGACAGCCGCAAAGAAGCTCGTTTTCGAGAAATATAACTGGGACCTCATCGCGGGGAAGATGAGAGTGCTTTTCAGGGAGTTGCTTGCAAGAGAGTAGACTACAGCCATGAAACTCGTCATCGCCACCCCTCTGTACCCGCCTGAGATAGGTGGGCCGGCCACGTACGCGAAGCTTCTCTTCGATGGATTGCCGGGGAGAGGCATTGAAGTGGAGCTGGTGAAATTCAACGAAGTACGGTACTTGCCGAAGATTATTCGCCACTATGTCTATTACCGCCACGTACTAAAGGCGGCGCGGAATGCGGATGTTGTTCTTGCGCTTGACCCGGTCTCAGTCGGTCTGCCGGCGATGCGGGCGGCGCAGAAAGCGGGGAAGCCCTTTGTGGTGAAGATCGTCGGTGACTACGCATGGGAACAGGGACAACAACGATTTGGCGTCACAGAAAATCTTGATACGTTTGTGAAGAATGAGCAGGAATCTTTCTTTGTTCGGAGACTGCAAAAAATCCAGACCTACGTTGCAAAGAATGCCGCGCAGGTCATCGTACCGAGCCCGTATCTTCAAGACATCGTTGTCGCGTGGGGCATCCCGCGAGGAAAGATCGCCGTCATTTACAACGGAATCGATCTCCCGACGCATATTCCAGTACCCGAGAGGAAGGAAGGGGAATTCCTCATCGTATCGGCCGGCCGGCGCGTTCCCTGGAAAGGTTTCGAGGCGATTGAGCGCGTCGCGCGCGGCCATGACCGCTGGCGCGTCTTCATCGCTTCGGGCCTCCCGCGCGTCGAGGCGCTCGGATGGATGAAGGCGGCAGATGTCTTCGTGCTCAACTCACGATACGAAGGGTTCCCCCACGCGCTCATCGAGGCGATGACGCTTGGTACGCCCGTCATTGCGACCGACGCGAGATTCCATCGGACGCTTCTTACGCACGAGGAGACGGGGCTTCTGGTGCCGCCCGGGGATGACGGCGCGCTCGAACGGGCGCTTGCAGATGTGGCGCACAACACCGCAGCGGCCCAGGCGCGCGCGGACGCCGCGCGGAGGCGTATGGACGAATTCTCGCTCCCACATATGCTCGAATCCACTGCATATTTTCTCAAACAAATCGTATGAAAGCCCTCTTCATCTCGAACGACTCGACGATATTCGATGCCGCGAGCGCGGTGCGAGCGCGCATGCGCGTGTATGCGGCGACTATAGGCGAGCTTCACATCGTTTCTGCAGCAGGACCGGCCGCGTGTGAAGAACACGAGGGGACTCTCCATCTGTATCCGGTACAGGCGTGGAAATTATTCCGCGTATCGGCGCTTGCTAAGCGGGCGCATACGCTCATACTTAAACACAACATTGAAGTCGTCTCTGCACAGGATCCCTTTGAACACGGGCTTGCGGCGCTCCGCGCCGTGCGCGGCACGAATGCAAAACTGCACATACAAGTGCATACCGATTTCCTTTCGCCGTGGTTTGTGCGGAGTGGCAACTGGCGCTCGCCCTCTGTGCGCATGCCGTTCTTGAATCGATGGCGCCGCGACGTTGCCGATAGCGTTTTGCCGCAGGCGCACGGCATCCGCGTCGTCTCAGAGCGCATAAAGGCGTCGCTTATCGCCCGCTACGGGGCAGGTATCCCCGAACCCTCCGTCATTCCTATCGCCGTCGACCTGGCGGTGCCGGAGCTCGTGCGGCTGCCGGCGCACCCCGCATTCACCTTTGCGCTCATCGCCGTAGGCCGGCTCGAGCCCGAGAAGCGCATCGAAGATATTCTCGCCGCCCTTAAGCTCGTTATCGGACACTACCCGATGGTCGGCCTTTTCATTGTCGGAGAGGGGCGTGAACGCGGGCGGCTCGAACGCATGGTGCGCTCTCTTGCTCTCGAGAAGCACGTAATTTTTCTGGGAGAGCGTCCCGATGCGCGCGGACTGATGGCGAGTGCTCACGCGTTCATCCAGGCGAGCGCCTATGAGGGCTACGGCCGCACGCTCATCGAGGCGGCGCTCGCCAAGGTGCCCATCATCACGACCGACGTCGGCATCGTCGGAGAAGTATTCAAAGGGTATCAAGATGTGCTCGCAGTGCCAGTCGCCGATCCGACGGCGCTCTCCTTGAGCATCGTCGGCTTCATCGAAGATTCTGCGGCGCGACTGGAACTTCCTCTGCATGCAGAGGATACCGTACGCGCGCATCTGGCGGCACAGGGGAATGTGGCGGAACGCATTCGGGATGATCTTATGTGTACGGCTCAGAAGGTATGAAAAGACAACTCTCCGTCTGTTTTTTCGGGTTCGACGAAAAGGAAGAGGGCGGACGGGCATGGGCGGTGCGGACCGGGCTCGCTGAACATGGTATTACGGTAAAGCCCTGCCGGACTCTCGTTGGTGGATTTTTCGCGAAATACCGTGATCTGTACCGGAAATGGAAAATGGTTCCCGGCACAGTCGATGCGTTCTATATTATTTTTATGGGCTCATATCTTATGCCGCTCGCGTGGTATCTCGCACGCCGGCAAGGCATCCCGATACTTCTTGATATGCTTGTGTCGCAGTACGACACTGAAGTCGTCGACCGCAAGCGCGTATCGCGCGCGAGTCCCCGCGCGTGGTTTTTATGGGCAGTGGATTATATGTCCTGCCATATCGCCGATGCGATTGTCGTCGATACGCACGAGCATAAGAAATTCTTTATCAAGAAATTCTTCGTTGATGCGCGGAACATACTTGTCGTCCCTGTAGGATGCCGTTCCGATCTTTTTGTGCCGCTCCCCTCCACGAAAGGAGCGGAGGATGATGTTGTCGTCGAATTCCACGGTTCGTTCATTCCGTTGCAGGGGATTGAATATATTATCGAGGCGGCGAAAATTTTGCAGGACAAGCATGAACGGGTCCGTTTCGAGATTGTCGGTTCCGGGCAATTATTTGTCGCGATGACTCGGCGGGCTGAAGAGCTCCGTCTCACGAATATGGCCTTTTTCGGCCGAGAGCCGCTTGCGGAGCTTCCGCATTCCATCGCGCGCGGCGACATATGTCTCGGCATTTTCGGGGCGACGGCGAAGGCCCTGCGCGTTATCCCGAATAAGGTATACGAATGCTTGAGCTGCGGGAAGCCGGTTATTACGGAACGTTCGCCGGCGGCGCTCGAGGCGCTCCACGACTACGAGGACGTCTGCATGGTGGAGCCGGGTAACGGCAGGGCTCTCGCAGAAAAAATTATCGAACTCGCACGCGATGCGGCGCTGCGGGAGCGCCTTAGCATGCGCGCTCGGGAAATCTCGCATACGGCATTTTCTCCGCGTGCAATCGTGAATCCTCTGGTAGACTGGCTCGAATCACGCCCATGAGATTACTCATTTGCACGCAGGCAGTCGATGCCGGAAGCCCCACACTCGGTTTCTTCGTGCGGTGGCTCGAAGAATTCGCGAAATACGCGGAGCGCGTTGACGTTATTTGCCTTACGAAAGGGAAGTACTCGCTCCCTGCCAATGTGTATGTGCATTCACTCGGCAAGGAAAGCGGCGCGTCACGCCTGAAATATATCGTTACTTTTTATCGCTATGCGTGGTTCCTGCGAAAAGAATACGATATTGTATTCGCCCATATGAATCCCGAATACGTCGTCCTCGGCGGCCTCTTGTGGCGCGTCTTTGGCAAACGTATCGCACTCTGGTATACGCACAAAAGCGTCGATCTGAAGCTCCGCCTCGCCGAGCTTCTCTCTCACGTCATTTTCACCGCGTCCCGCAAAAGCTTCCGACTTGCAAGCTCGAAAGTTCGTATCGTCGGGCACGGCATCGATGTTGATTTCTTCTCGCCGGGCAATGGCGTGCGCCGCGAAAGCGCCGTGCTTTCCGTAGGACGGCTTGATATTTCAAAACGGCATGATCTGGTCATCCGCGCCGCTGAGCATTTTTCAAATGAGATATGGATTGTCGGCAGCGGGCCTGAGCGAAAGCGCCTTGAGCAGCTTGCGGACGACCTATCGGTCGAACGACGCGTTCGTTTTCTCGGACCGCAGTCGCAAGAACAATTGCGCGAGACCTATCGTCATGCCGGCGTGTTCGTCCATATGAGCGAGACCGGCAGTCTCGATAAAGTCGTCCTTGAGGCGCTCGCGTGTGGCTTGCCGGTAGTCACGACGAGCACGGCGCTCGCCGAGCTTCCGGTGTTGTCCGTCGCTCCCGATCCCGAATCTATCGCTGGAGGCATCTTCGAGGAAAGCCATGTTGACCCTGCCGTGCTTGTGGCATATGTCCGCGAGCACCACTCCCTCGAGCGCCTCATCCCTGCGATAGTAGACGTTATGTTGCACCTATGAATACAAAAGCCCCTCGCATAGTGTTTATCTTCACCAACGCTAAAGACAACGTTATCCGCGACGTGCAAGCAGAAAATGATGCGGATACGCCGCTCCATGGCATGAACCACTTTGCGGGAGTTGAATATATGACGATTCATCCTCAATCGATACGGGCCGCTCTGTTCATACCGCGCCTGCTCCGTTACGATTTCATCATTGCGCAGGACAACTTTCTGCTCGGCTTTATCGTATCCCACTATGCTCGTCTCTGCCGCCTGAAGACACGATGGTTGTATGTAGCGATACATTCTTCGACGCTTATGCGGCGCCACGCTGCCCATCCGATCCGGCTCTTCCTCCTCAAACATTTTTGGGCGAGCTACGCCCGTATCATCTGTATTTCTTCTCTACAGCTCGAAGACTTTGTCCGGCTCGGCATCCCACGCGAACACCTCGTGTGTATCCCATTCGGGGTGGATGCGCCATTCTTCCAGCGTGCCGGCGTTTCTCGCGAAGAAGACCTTATCGTAAGCGTCGGCCGCGATGCCGGCCGCGATTACGGGACGCTTTTCAAAGCGGCAGAACAGGTCGGCTACCCCTTTGTGGTAGTTGCCGGACACAAAAACATCTCGCCTGATATGCCGGTTCCTGCGCATGTCTCGGTACGGTATGACCGGCCGCTTGCCGAGGTCCGGGACTTGTATGCGCGAGCTCGGCTGGTCGTAGTAGTGTCGAAGGATACGGACGTACCGGACGGATCGGATTGTTCGGGGCAAACCGTCATTCTCGACGCCCTTGCGGCGAGCAAGGCCGTCATCGCGACGCGTCGCGCATGGATGACGGATTACTTTGTTCCGGATCAGGATCTGCGTGTCGTCGAGCCGAATGACCCGAAAGCTCTTGCGCACGCTATCGCCCTGTTGTGGCAGGATGCTCAAAAGCGGGAACGCCTTGCGGCCTCCGGTCACGCCAAAGTAGTCGAGCGCTATACGACCAAAATGTTCGCCGAGGCGCTCCGCAGGCTTATGGATTCTCTCGTATGACACCGGTCAGTCACCTCGTGTTTTATGTGAACCCCTCATGGCGTCGCAACGGGTCCCATATGCCGCTTCTTAATCCTTGGTGGGGGAACTTGCTTAGCGAATCATCGTTCTTCACCAAACAGCTATTCGATACGTACGCATTCGATATTGAATGCTACACGATAACTGACGACCTGCGAAAGGCCGATCTGGTGCTTGCGCCGTACCCGCATGTGTGGTTTCTGCGGCATGATAGGGCGCTCTTTGATGAGTGCGTACGGACGGCGCGAATAGCAGGCCTCCCGCTGCTTATTGACGGGGCGGGAGATATCGAATACCCCATTGGGGGGGAAAACATCTACATTCTGCGCTATGGCGGGTACCGCTTCATACGCGAGCGCGGGCGTATCCAGATACCGCTGTATGCCGACGATCTCTTGGAGCGGTGCAGGAACGGCCGGCTCGATATCCGCAGAAAAGGGGAGGGGAAGCCGGTGGTCGGCTTTGTAGGTTGGGTGACACTTTCTCCGGCGCAATTTCTCCGTACCATGCTTAAAGAGCTGCCGATGCGCCTACAGGGTATCTTTGATGTGCGCTATCGTGCATGCACCAAGGGCGTGTTATGGCGCCAGAAGGCAATACAGATACTCCGACGCTCTCCTTTCGTGGCGTTTCATTCCCGTTCCCGTGACTCTTTTTCCGGCAGTTCAAAAACAGCCGTGGGCGATATGAGAGAATTGCGGGAGCAGATGGTTGACACGATACTGGAGAGCGACTACGCGCTCGATGTGCGCGGCGATGCAAATAATTCAGCCAGACTTTTTGAAATACTGTCACTCGGGCGTATCCCCGTCATTGTGGACACTGAGCGCAATTTCCCTTTCAGCGACGTAATCGATTATTCCTCTTTTGCACTTATCGTCGACTTCCGCGATATACAAAAGCTGCCCGAGCGCATCGCTGAATTCCATAAGACGATCTCTTCCGAGCGCTTTGAACAAATGCAGAGGAACGCGCGAGACGCATACCTCCAGTATTTCCGCATCGACGCGCTCACGCGCCAGATCGTAGCAGAACTGCGGGCAAAGATGTTACACTAACGGTATGAAAGGGGTCATCCTTGCTGGAGGGTTGGGCTCAAGACTCTACCCCCTCACGCACGCGACGAATAAGCACCTTCTGCCGGTGTTCGATAGACCGATGGTTTTCTACCCGATACGAACGCTCCTCAAGGCGGGCATAAAGGATATTATGATCGTGGTCGGAGGACCGCATGCCGGAGACTTCCTGAGAGTCCTGAGAAATGGAAAAGAACTCGGCATTCGCCATCTGGAGTTTGCGTACCAAGAGGCCGTCCTCCATAACGACGTAAAGGTCGAGGGAGGGATTTCTCATGCCCTGTCGCTGTGCGAAGATTTTGCACGCCATTCTTCGGTCGCGGTTATTCTCGGAGACAATACGACTGATGCGGACATCTCAGATTCCGTTAAGCAGTTTCAGGAAGGAGCTGCGGTATTCCTTAAAAAAGTCCAGGATCCAAACCGATACGGCGTCCCTGTCTTTGACAAAAAAGAAAAAAAGAAAATCATCGCTATAGAAGAGAAGCCGAAGGATCCGAAATCAGACTATGCGGTTACCGGACTCTATCTGTATGACCGCACGGTCTTTGATCGGATACGGACACTCGCTCCCTCGCCCCGAGGGGAGCTTGAAGTAACGGATCTGAACAACGCTTATATTAAAGACGGTAAGCTTACCTGGCTTGAATTAAATGGTTTTTGGACCGATGCGGGGACCTTCAGAAGTCTTTTTGAGGCCAACGAGTACTGGGCAAACAAGGAACTTTGATCCTATCCTTTGGGCTTTATCGTTACGTTCGGCGGGATGCCATACATAACGCTGTCTGGCGGGACATCTTTATTGCAGAGCGCTAGCGCTCCGATGACGGAATTATCGCCGATCCGTATTGGCTTGATTATCTTTGCTCCCGTATGGATGGTGACATTGTCGCCAATCTGCGGCAGGCCCCTGCCCTCAGTCCCTATGATCGTAACGCCGTTGAGAATAGTCACATTTTTCCCTATGGTAGCGCTCGCGCCTATCGTGACGTCAACGGGGTGTGGCAGAACCAATCCCGGGCCGATATTCGCATACGGCGATATGTCATTGGCGAACCGGTACTGCCGCCACATCCTCAGTCGGAGCTGTCCGCGCCATCCTTTGCGGACGAATAGCTGGTTTACGCGCAGCCAGAACACGCACGCGAAGCCCGGCCGAAGCCGCAGAGCTCTGCGGGCCTGCAAAAGGCGGGAAAGGAGCGACGAATTCAAATCGAATGTGAATGTGATCCGAGCGGCATCTTGAGCCACCGTATCCCAAAATGAATATGCGACAGGGTGGTCTATCATGAGCGGGAGTATATCACGCACTGCGATAGAGGTATGATGCCAGCCCGCCGGGGCGGGAAAGAGCGGTCACCTCCGCACGAACGTCGCGAGCCCAAATACGTATTGCTTGTATGAGTTGATGGGAGACCGGTCCGCTGAGTTCTTCAGTTCCAACAGGAGGGTAACGCACAAGCATCGTGTAGCCGAGCGCACTTTTGTCCTCGGGCCGTCCGTGGGGGATAACCTCGACAAGCTCGGCACCGAGCGTGCGATGAAAGTTCATTACCGGATCGTGGCCCGTAAGCAGGTACTGCTGTACGAATTCTTGGTTCGGTATGTCTTTTATCTCAGGAACCAGTTTCGGCTTAAAGGATGCGCTGCATATTGAAACACAGCAGAATACATCGTCGTTGTAGGAAAAAGATATCTGTCCCGCGAGCGCGCCGTTTTTATCGACCGCGCCCAACGTCAAATAGTCGTCGAGGTATTTCTTGTATTCTCGCGCATTTTTCACCAGCGGCTGCCAGCAGTGATTATAGAGAATACGTGACTGTTCAGTAAGAGGAGATTGCGGCGATATTACGATAAACCGGTACTCCTCGCTCCGGAACAGTTCGTAGAGAGACCCCATCTTGTCGGCGAGATTTCTTTTGAGAATGGTGCGCTGGACCTTGCCGGTTGAAGTCATCGGCAGATCTTCCGCACGCACTGCCGTGAGATATTTCGGCGTTTCGTATGCGCTGAGCACGTCATGCTCGGAGAGCAGGACAAGCTTCAATCGGCGCAGAGCGCATTCAAGGTCGATGCCGTCTTTCCAGACTATCACCGTACCCACTTCCTCGCCATAGCGCACATCATAGACGCCGATAACGTATGCCTGTTCAATATCAATGCTGAGCCGTTTGAGCGCATTCTCGACAGCGACCGGGGAGATATTGACGCCCCCTTTGATAATGAGCTCTTTGGCGCGGCCCTTGAGGAAGAAGAACCGCCGCTCCATAAGCTCTTTCCAGTATCCGATATCGCCGGTCAAAAAATATCCATCGCGGAAGGCGGGTTCGCCGCCCACATAGCCGCGCATGACTGCGGGGCCCTTCACGATGAGTTCACCTTCTTGTTTTTCTCCGAGAATCCGCCCTCCGGCATCCGCTATCTCGACATGCGCCCACGGCATCGGCGTGCCGATTGAATTCTCCGATACTGCTTTCTCGTGCTGTTCTTTCGAAAGATCCATGGGGACGCCAGTGACGCGCAGTGCCGTCTCGGTCTGTCCGTATCCTTGATAGAGGGGAACGGAGAACTTCTGCATGAACTCGAGAGTGTCTGAAACAACGACTGGCGCGGAGCCCAGCTGTATGCGGCGCAGCTTCAGGCGGTTCTTCACTGCGTCAAACTCCGCGTGGCGGGCGAGCTGATCAAAGATGATAGAAGGCACGACCGACGTGAGCGTCGCCCCACTCCCTGCCGCCTGTTCCCAAAAGTGCGAATTGGAATACGCGGGCGGCAGCGCGATCGAGGCGCCCGCGAGCAAGGATGCGAGACAGAAGGTCGTGGAGTTGATGTGGTGAAGCGGGAGCTGGACCAGAAAACGATCGTCTTCTCCCATATGCAGCCACTCCATGATGCCTTCTGCGTTGGCGACCAGATTCTCGAGTGTCAGATCGGCGCCTTTAGGACGGGCGGTCGTGCCGGAGGTGAAGAGTATGAGAGCTTCATGAGAAAGATTCGGCATCCAGGATATCTCGCCGGAAGTACTGTCCGTTTTTAGAAACTCTTTTTGGCTTATCAGCAATTTTGCTCCACTCGCTTTTATTTTGTAGTCGCGCAGTTCATTCGTATCGCGCTTCAGGTCGAGCGGTACAGTCACTACTCCCATGCTCCACGCCGCCCAGCTCAGTATCAGCAGATCGGCGCAATTGCCGAACTCAAGCGCAACTCGATCTCCAACGCGCATTCCCGTGCTTTGCAAATACGCGACTGCTTCGCATACTCGGGTAAGCAATTCCGAGCGGGAAATTTCTTCAGTAATTGCGCCGGTAATATCACATACGAGAATCGCCGGCCGTGCAGGATCAGCGTTCGCGAGAGCATCCACATGCTCGTACAGGTTCTTCATACCTCAGGCGGCTTCCGATGCCGCCAGACGAAAAGGAGATAGAACGTGTAGTTCCAGAGGAATCCAAGAATGATGCCGGCCGCATATGCCCCGTGAATGACGAGATAACTGCTTGTGTGGCGTTCGGCGAGGAAAACGAACAGCCACTGTAGGACGATGGAGCCGCTCACTACCAGATGAAAGCGTAAGAGGCGTACATGGAGCGGAATATCGTGTCGGCGGTCGCGGAAGGAGAAACGGTTATTGAGATAAAAATTCGTCAGGACGCCGACCTCTGCGCCCAGTACTGCTGCAGTGCTCGGCGAGACCAGGTGCAGGAAGATGCCGAGGAGCTCGAACACGACGGTCTGCACTGCGACGCCAATACCGCCGATAACAAAAACGCGCAAAAAACGTGACCGCACGAACCGCTCTATCCCAGTGCGGATATCCATGTATCCTGTACTATAACGCACCCCTATCGTACCATGAAACGATTCAAGCGTATGACCGACAAGAAAATTTCTGTCATCGTCCCGTGCTACAACGAAGAACGGACCGTCGCAGAGCTTCTGGAACGCCTTCAAGCGGCGCCTCTGCCCGGCTGGGAGAAGGAGATCATCGTCGTTGATGACGCGTCGCGCGATGGTACGCGCGACATCCTGAGGCGATACGAGAACGAGATTCATGTTATCTATTGCGAGAAGAACGGCGGGAAGGGCACTGCACTTCGCCGCGGCATCGCGCAGGCGACTGGCGCATACGTCCTTATTCAGGATGCCGACCTCGAGTATGACCCGGCAGACATACGGCGCCTCCTCACGGTCGTCGACTCCGGCGCGGCAGACGTCGTGTACGGTTCGCGCAACCTAAGCCCTACAACACAGCGCGGCGGCCTGTTCGCACGCCTCGGCGTGTGGTTCATCACGAAGCTCATCAATACGCTCTATGGATTGACGCTCACCGACGTGTGGACCTGCTATAAGCTGTTCCCGTATGCCGCCGCCGGGGACTTCGCTGCTGGCCGGTTCGAATCGGAATTATTGTTCACCGTGACACTCGCGCGCCACGGGTACCGTTTCGCAGAGATTCCGATATCCTATACGCCGCGTGTTCTCGAGGAGGGGAAGAAAATCCGCTATCGGGACGGTTTCTACGCGATCATGGTAATAATGCTCGACTGGCTGCGGCATCTCGGATCCGGAGTACGCGCCAGAGCGTCCGCGCGCCCTCTACCGCGAGGAGAAGCATAAATGGAGCGGCCGGCATGCGGTAGCGGTGCTCAGTGACCGGACCGGTAAGGAACGCGAAGTACAGAATGATGCCCGACGCGATGCATACGAACCAGAAAGTATCGGGCCTTTTTATAAGTACATATGCGAGCTCAAAGAGCCATAGCGCCGTAATGAGTATCCACGGAACTGAACCAACAAGGAGCATCCAGAGGTTCGGGCTAGGAGAAATAAAATATTTAGCGATACCAGCAATATCTCCGCGAATGAGCATGTCGCTGAAGTTCGTTTGATCCGGAGGTATGGGTACGAGCCCGACGTATCGGTTCATGTCCCGTACGCCGTCCGTGACGAAGAACGGCACAGTTTTCACTGCATGAAAGTACAGATAGCTGAAAAAGTTTCCTTCGAGGGTGTCGCGGATCTGTTTCTGGAATATGGGCTTGTTCGTCAAGGAAGCGGCGGGAGTCGTAGAGGAGCGGAGCGGAGCTTGATACATCGCGAAGGTCTCCCCGAGGGGTACGCGGTGACTATAGGAGTAAAAGAGCGGCAGATTATATTGAGCGAAATTCACATAGGGCGTGGCAGAAATATCAAATACGTCGTACAGAGCATGGTTGCGGAGCGACCAGGGCGCTATGACGAGTATGATGCCGATACTGAAGGCCGCAAGGTGTGCGATGCTTCTCGCGTACGGCCGCAGCTCTTTCCGATAGAAGGCGATATATGCGACGAGCATGAGCGGCGGCAGGAATTGCGCTATCACCCGGGTCAATATAGCGAATCCGAAAAGAAGCCCTCCGGCAAAGGCGAGAAGAAGTCTCCGCACAACTGCTCCCTCTTTCTGCAGGAAAAGATAGATCCCGAGAAGGAGCGCGAATACGAATATGGTTTCAGAGCCGACGAATGTTGAAAAGAAGAGCGTCGTCGGTTCGATGGATAGGAGAAGAGCCGCTATAAGCGCGGTTTTCTCGGACAGGAATTTTTTCCCTATAAGATACGTAAGCACGACCGAACCGCTTCCCAGCATCATCTGAATGAGTATGATGAGAACGAGCGGGAAGCCGAGTAGCTGGAAGAAGTATAAGAAGAACGGATAGCCCGGCAGGCGGAAGCTCTCCGGAACAAACGGAGGCGACGCGGACAGGGAATACTCGTGATGCTGCAGCAAATTCTGCGACAATATGAAATAGCTTGACGAGTCGCCTTCGACTATCGGATAATGCGAGGCGCTCTGCGGCAGATTGCCGAGGACAATGAACCATTGCCACAAGACGAGGAACATCGCCACTCGTAACGCGAACGCCACCGCAAAAAGAAGCACCTCTTTTTTATGTCGCGTATACCACGTATAATTCACCCGCATAGTATACTATGAAGCTTTATTACATCGTTAATGCGCGTATGCCGAGCGAGAAGGCCTACGGCATACAGATCGCGAAAATGTGCGAGGCGTTCATCGAGCATGGCGTGGAATTGGAGCTCTGCATTCCCCGAACGCGCCGCGCGCATATCCCGCTACAGGAGTTCTACGGCCTGCGCGTTCCGGTTCCCACACGCATACTCGCGGGCCTTGATTGGTATGGCCGAGGCAGTATCGGGTTCGCACTAAGCTCGATGGTCTTTATGGCGTCGGCCTGTTTCTACCTTCTCAGGCGCAAAGGATCGGCTTCTCTCTACACCATCGACATGGATCCGTATTCGTTCTCGCCGTTGGCGCTCCTCGGTATGCCCATCGCCGTCGAGATGCATTCTCCCAAACGTTCGAACATCTTGACGCGGCTTTTCTTCAGGAAAGCCGGACGCATCATCACGACCAATCCGCTCATTAAAGAAAAGCTCGCCGACGTCTTCGATCTCACGCCGGAGCGTTTCATCGTTGAACCGAATGGCGTGGATCCGGAAGCTTTTGAAGCTCCTTCACAAGAAGAAGCGAGAACGGCACTCGGGCTCCCGAAAGAAGCGAAGATCGTTCTCTATGTCGGGCGATTCTATGATTGGAAGGGGATGCAGGCGCTCCAGAAGGCCGCGGTCGCGCTTGAGGGGAAAGGTATCACGACGTATCTTGTCGGCGGCTCGCAGGAAGCATTTGAGGCGGTGACGGGAGGACCGTCCCGCCCGCTCCATTTCGGAGGTTCCGTTCAGCATGCCGATATTGGTCGTTGGTGCGCCGCCGCAGATGCGCTCCTCGTACTCGGAACTCGCGCTAATGAGTTTTCGTATCGCTACACGGCGCCGATGAAGCTCTTTGAATATCTGGCAGCGGGGCGCCCCGTCGTGGCTGCGGATACGCCCGCGCTGCGCTCTCTGGTATCCGAGCGGGAAGTGGCGTTTTATACGCCGGATGATCCTGACGATCTTGCCCGTACCATTTCTTTAGTATGCCTCGATCCTGGAAAGTCGGAACAGGCAGCAGCGGAAGGGCTGCGCACGGCGCGCGAGCATACGTGGTCAAGGCGCGCAGAACGCATCCGTGCTTTTATCGTGGCATGAACGGAAAAGAAATGATCGTGCGCGTGCCGACTTCTCACGGAATGTTTTTTGTTGATGTGGGAAGCGATAAAAAAATGGCGGGAGCGCTTCAAAACGGCGAGTATCCGAACGAAGGGCTACTCGCTGTGGCACGCGTATTTGTAAACGAGAAAAGCATCGTTATTGATATCGGTGCGCATATAGGCACTTTTGCCGTCCCGATTGCCCGCACGGCGGGCACGGTCATTGCATTTGAGCCGTCTCCCGATGCGTTCGCTCTTTTGTCGCGCAACGCTACGGAACATGCGATACCGCTCCAGCTCATTAACAAAGCGCTCGGGAGCAGGAAAGGGAGCGGCACGCTGGTAACGCGCAACGCGTCAAACGCCGGCGCAAATACGCTCGTGGCGGGCGGCGATATTCCGGTCACGACGCTGGATGACGAAGTCGCACATGCGGATCTCATCAAAATAGATGTCGAGGGGATGGAGCTGGACGTGCTCCATGGCGGGGCAAAGCTCATCGCGCGCGCGCGGCCGGTAGTCATGTTCGAAGTGAATCTGTCGCAGCTGCGCGCGCACGGCGCGTCGCCGCGAGCTCTGGAGAGATTCTTCACGGAGAGGAACTATCGGCTCTATGTCCCGCTTGCGCAAAAAAATAAGCTCGCACGCGTGCGCAGTGCGACGCTGCTGACCGCATGCATCGCCCCCCGCGCATGGCTATTCTTCGGAGAAAGTGCGCCGTTCGACCTTATTGCAGTCCCCACGGAACGCCCGCTCCCGGTCTCTTCGACAGGCTTTGATACGGCCCTTCTATACATCATTAAAAATAACCTTCTCGTGAAGGCGCGCCGTATACGCGCGTATCTGCACTGACATCAAAGCGGCGCCATCGTGCCTGAAGAGACGAGGTACGACATGCCGGAAGGGATTGCGGCATCCGCGCAGAGGGCGGCGATCGCTCCGGCGACCTCTTCCGGCGTCATAAGCGCCCTGCCGCCGGCGTGCCCCACAACCGTTTCAAAGAACTTTTCAGGCAGATCCGCGTTAAGCCTCGTGTGCATGAGGTCGGGCGCGATGGCCAGTACGCGTATGCCCGCCGGTGAAAGTTCCCGATGCAGCTCCCGCAGAAGGCCGCGCAAAGCGATCTTGCCGACCGTGTACGCTCCCATGCGTGCGGCAGTGGAACTCGATTCGATTGCGCTTGACGTTATACCTATGAGCGTCCCGCTCTTTTGCTGCTTCATTATGGCTGCAATAGGCCGGAAAAGATTGAATGCGCCGAAGAATCCCGTCTCAAACTGGCTTCTGAACCCCGCCGCATCCATCATGAGCAGTTTTTCTCTCATAATCGGGTCAACAGCCGTGTGTACTGCAACATCGATCCGTCCAGTGCTTGATAGGACAGTATCTATCGTACGCGCAGTTTCCTGCGCATCTCGTATATCGCACTGAATAAAAATAGGCTCGTCCGGCAACAACGCCTTCACCGTCGCAAGATCTTCTTCCGACGAATGTCTATAGAGGACAACAGTACGATACTGCTCGCGCGCGAATGCCGCTGCGGCCGCACGTCCTACGCCGCCCATTCCTCCCGATATAACCACTACTTTTCTAGTGTTGGTCATAGCAATACTTTTACCATCGCCTCGCCGTCTGTCAGGACCTCTCCTGTGTCGGGATCCAGGATCACGGTCAACAGCTTCAAAGTCTTTACTGAGCCGATCTTCTGTACGACAGTGCCGGAAACGATGACCGTGGTGCCTATACGCACCGGTTTTCTGAAAAAAAGTGATTGCGAGAGATACAGCGAATGCATGCCGGGCAGATGCATGCCCATGAGCTGCGAGAAAAGAGCTCCGCCCAGCATGCCGTGGGCCACGCGTTCTCCCAGCGGCGTGCCTTTAGCAAATTCAGCATCCATGTGGAGCGGATTGCTGTCTCCTGAAAGCTCGGCGAACTTCTTTACCAGCGTCTCATCAACGGTCACCTCAAATTTCGCCGTGTCTCCCTCCCGTATCTCATCGAATGTCTTTTCAGCGACCATAAACGTTACAGTTGGATACCTTTTGACCGCACAAGTGCGACCGTTTCGCCGAAGTTTTTTATCGCCATTGCTTCATCAAAGGTGAACGTAATGTTAAAAGCTTTTTCGATCTCAGTGAGGAGGATGATGGCGTTCAGGGAGTCCCAGGATTCGGCGGTTTCAGGGGACAGAGTGTCAGTAACCGCGGATTTTGGCACATTCAGCACCGACGAGAATATTTTTTTAAGCGTGTCCATGATGTGCCTTTATAAGAAGAGCATACTCTTTCGTGCCTTTTGTACCACCCTTCTTTTCGGTAAATCCCGCATCGGGGAGAAAGTTCTTGGAGGGGATATTCTTGGGCGTGGGAATGAATGAGGCAGTCATTCTTCTATATCCTGCGGCATAGAGTCTTTGTATAAGATACGCAAGGAAGGCGAATTCAACATCGCGGCCCATGACACGGCAGCTCATAAGGAACGTATCAAGTCGGGCCACAGGCTTCTCCGGAGCAATAAGAGCGACGATGACGATGCCGTATTCGCCGAATTTATCGGCGACCTCTGCAGAATACACGTGCCACCCCTCTTTCAGGAAGCGCCGTATATCGGCTTCGCTATATCGCCGTGTCGTGAGATTGTACTGGTTGGTCTTCTGCGTGAGTTGGGAGACTCGCGCAATGTCGTTGTCCGCTCCTGCGAACACCTTAAGCCGGATACCGAGCTCGGCGATGTATTCTTTTTTATTTTTAGTATGCTTCAGGACAGCGGTGCGCTGGCGTTCTTCCGCATACATTCTGCCCTTCTTCTTGTCCTCTTCGGTGAGCGACATCTGGTGGAATACTTTAAGCGAGAGGAGCGTACGGACGTATTCTTCCGGCGCGATTGAAAATTCTGGGACGAGCACTTCCGGGTGCTCCTTCCGCATCCTCTCCCGCTCGAGCGGGGAGTCATCGATGAAGACCATGCTGTCAGTCCCGATGTTCAATTCTTGCGCTATAGCGGTGAGGTTGTCGCTCTTGTCGTCCCAATTAGCCCGCAGGGCGGCGAAGTGCTCTTCTTTCAGTATGAAATGAGGATTCTTCTTGAATACTTCTTGTACGTCAGCCAGATTATTTTTGCTGGCGATGGCCAAGATGATCCCGCGCTCCCATAAACGCAGGAGCGTTCGCTGAAAATTCTGGAACGCGATGCCCGGATATCCGGGTCCGAGCGCGATGCCGAGCGGACCCGTCTCGCCGACGACGCCTCCCCAGAGGGTATTGTCCAGATCAAGCACGATACATTTGCGCGACCGCCCCCTGATCGCCTGGATGCACGCGAACCACTCATGGCAGAGGGCGACGAAAAAATCGTTTGTGAAAGGGATGTCAAAGGCGTAGGACCCGCGCATATCCCTCACCTGCTCCTCTCCGCATCGGTAGACGAGCATATTCGTATCAAAGAGGTACAGGTTGGAGACTTCTTTAGTGAGGGCACTGAGGCGGTCGTTCCATTCCTTTGCGCGGGCGAAGAGCGGATCATCGCTGAAGAAGTGCCCATACGGGCTGTTATAGGGGAGTGGCGAGAGGCTCATGACCACCAGAGTTTTGATCGTGTCGCAGTACGTTCGTATGTCGGAGAGCGTTTCTTCAACGTGTGCCGGCGAGTCAGTGAATTCCCCATGCTGGTACGGATTGATGTCAAAGAATATAAAGGAAATGTCGGGCTTCGATGCATAGAGGGCATCGGACGCATCCTTTAGCACGAGATGGTATTGCTTGTAGGGAGCGCGGGTAATCATCGGATGGATGTTTTCTAAGAGACATATGCCTCCGAGCACTTTTTCAAGCACGTCGTCAGTGAAGTTTGTGATCATGTTTATGGAAAACGGCGGCGGCCCCTTTGCAGAGGATTTTTTTAATTTTGCATAGGATTGCAGGTAGGTGAGGAAATCCATGGCGGGCAGTGTATCATAGAGTATACAGAGATTCGTATGCCTATTCCAATCCGTAAAGCGCTTACGTTCCGCGCCTCCTCAATCGGCGACTGCTTGATGGGGAAGTATCTACTGGAGAACATACACGTGCAATTCCCGGAGGCGCGTCTTGGTATGGTGGTCGCGAGCCGCGGAGCAATGATCCGTGACGTGTGCGCCGCCTATCCATGGCTGGAAATTATCGAAGCGAATCGCACGAACCTGTCGGCGCTTCTCTTATTGCTGAAGAATTTCCACGGGAGCGATCTTGTGGTTACGCAATACGCCGGGAAAAAGGGCGGGCGCTTCAGTTCCGCGAGCAAGCTATTCGCGCGAGCTCTCGCTAAGCATGGCGGGCTCGTCGGCTTTACGGATGCATCGAGATTGAACGGCATACTGTACGATCAGCTCGTGCCCGTGCACTCCGACATCGCGGTTGCCGAACATGAGCGCAGAGCGCTCGGAGCTGCGGGATTGTCGCTCGCGCTCCCGTTCCCCACGCTGGCGTTTATACCGGACAGCACGGTACTTCCTGCGTTCGGTTTAGAACCGAAGAAGTACATCGTGATGCATCTTTTTTCCGGCAATACAAGCCGCGGACTGCATCCAGATAAGAAGCGCGAACTGCTTGCCGTGCTTGCCGAGAGACTGCCCGGTACTCGCCTAGTGGTGAGCGGCGGCGCGGCTGACCGGGAAGAAGCAGTCCGTGCGGCAGAAAACATCTCGGCGACGGTTATCGCCGGCGAAGCGACGCTACAGCAGCTCATGAACCTCATTTCAGAAAGTCGCGGGGTCGTCAGCGTCGATACGGGCGTGGCGCATATCGCCGCACAGCTTCGCGCGCCGCTTGTCGTTTTGTACACGTGCGTGGGTCGCAATTGGTGGTTTCCCGGACAATATGGGGAAGATGCTCCACTCAAGGCGCTTTCTCACGACGACAGCTGTTTGGCCGGCCACATCGCGCAAGACTATCCGCCGTGTCTCAACGAGATCCAAGCAGAAGACGTTTTGTATTGGTCGGGCCGCTTATTTGGTCTTTAAATACTGGTGGATCTTGCGGGCGACCTCGGCTGCGACGGGGACGCTCGTCGTTACTTTACCTGAAAATATCTTCCAAAAGCCGGGCGCGCGGTTCTTGATGAGCGTTGGGCGCGTATCGGTCTTTTCTTTCTTCGGAAGCACCGTGCGTATAACGTAGAGCGAATAGCGGGGCTTGCATTTCTGTATCTCGGGTGCGTACAGATGCCATTTCTTTTTATAGGCTTCGAACCGCTTTGCGCGCCGCGCGGGCGCGTCATAATGTACGATATCGTGAGTAAACTGTGGGACGGTTCCTATCGAACGCTCAAGTACGGAAAGTTCGACGTCGTAGAGCAGATAGTCTTTCGAAAAGCCGAACGGCATCACTCCGAAAAAAGGGCCGTCAATGATCGACCATCCGACATTGCGCCACGGCGTGCGCGCCACAGGCATTTCGCAAAGCTCATATTGATATTCACGAAGGGGGATTCCTGCAAAACGGTTGATATGGTTGATGTCTCCGTACGCCGCATTCACCACTGCACCGCTTTCGAGCGTCCGTACTTCGCCGTTGGTTTCGTATTGGATACGGAAGAGGCCTCCCCTTCGGGTAAGCCCGATCAGAGGGGCCGACGTCATGAGCGTTACGTTCAGCTGCCGCAGTATCTTTTTGAGGAGTATGGCGCGGATACGGGAAGCATCGAAGCTTTGTTCGGGGACGCGCACGCTTAGTGCGATTTTTTCTTTATTGATGCGAGTGCGTTTCGGCCACTCGCGAATATGCGGCAACCCTATTTTCTTACAGAAGGCGAGATATTCGTCTGCCGTGGTGAGGCTGCCTTCTTTTGCAACGAGGTAATAATTATTGAGGCGCTTTACGATAGCGTCGCGGAACATCACCTCGAAATCGGTCTTAGCCCGCAGGCTTTGTCTGGCGGTCCGGGCGTCGCGCGGGTAATGGTAGCCCATATGCACTCGGCACTGGTTCACGAGCGAAGCTCCCAAGAGGATCTCCAGTTCCTTTTCAAGAATGACGACCGGGTAGCCGCGCTGTGCGATCTCGAGGGCCGAGAGGACGCCGAAGATGCCTCCGCCGATGACAGCGACCGAACGGCGTGCGTAGTGCACCACGGCTGTTACGGCGCGGGCGACCGGGAGGTATTTTTTGAGCGTCAGGACGCCCGTTGTCGTGCTGTGATTGAAATAGGGGAGCGTACACGCGAGCATTGCCTCGAGGATATCCTCATGGATCCGGCGCTTCCGCCCACCGACGGTAAGCGACGTATAAAATCCTTTCGCATTCCGCGCGCCGGTCAAATCGGCGGTGAGCGCAGGTTTCTTCTGGCCTCTGAGGTATATATGTACGAATTCAGTCCTTTCTGCGGCTAGAAGGTCGGTTTCTAGTCTTACGGTATGCGAGCCGGCATACCGGACGGATATTTTTTCATGCGTGGCGACATCGACCTGTGGGCGCGAGCGACTGGATATGGCGTCGATATCTATCGCAATCTGCATAAGGTGCGGCAGGAACATCGTCTGCGCGCTGTATGTGCTCCGGCGCGCTGGCTCAACCGGACGCGAGAATGTGATGTCAACTGATGAGATGTTCTTCCTGTTCTCCTGTACGAATTCCTTTATGCGGGCGATTACTGCGGCGTAGTGCCACTGCGAGGCGACCGAAATCTTAAGCGTGTGCCGCGCGGCGAGCACTTCGATCCGATCGAGCTCTTTATTCGAGAGGGCGATGGGTTTGGGCAGTATGAAATTCTTTACGCCGATACGAGCGCACTCGGTCAATACGCGCAGGAGTATATCCTGATGCACGCAGAGGTCGAATACATCATCGACGTCCGGCCGACCAAACGCCTTCTCCCACGCCTTCGCCGAGGTAAAAAACGGAACATTGGCGAGCGGACCTCCTTTCGGCTTATGCGCAGATATAACCGCCCGTACTCGGGCGGTAGAGAACTTTGAGTATTTTTCAGCCATACGTGTTCCTTGTACGCCGGCCCCGACTACGGTGATATTGATCATGAGAATATCTGCAATGTTTGTAGACTGTAGCAGATATGGTATAGTTTTTCAATCGCGCTTAGCTGTCTATGAAAATACCGTTGTCAGGGAAAACAAAAATATACGTAGTGGCTCCTGCAGGCGTTGCGACTGGAGGCCCGGAGGATCTGCACCAGCTTGCAGAGAGTCTACGTATGTTATATCCGGTCAATAAAGTGCTGATGCATTATTTTCCTGCAACAGTGGAACATCCGGTGCCGGCCACCTACAAGCATTTCAATATAGAGTTCGCACAAGAGATAGAAGACAACGAAGACAATGTACTCATTATTCCGGAGATATACGTAACCAAGTTTGACGCGTATCAACACATACAGAAAGTGGTCTGGTGGCTGAGCGTGGAGAATTATTACCTCTGTCCGCCCTCATTGTCATCTGCACAAAGAAGGATAAATAATGTGCTCTTTAAGTTGGACATGCCCCATCATTTCTTTTTCAATACCGAGGTGAAAAAAATACCATGGCATCTTGCGCAGTCGCATTCAGCGTTTGAACATTGCAAGGAGAGGGGGATTGATAACGTATTCTATCTTACGGACTATGCGAGCCAAGATTTTCTCAAATATGATATTGATGAGACGATAAAAAAGGATATCGTTGCCTACAATCCTAAAAAGGGGCTGGCATTCACCAAGAGAATCATGGCAGCATCCCCCGATATTGAGTTTGTCCCGATTATCAAGATGAGCCACGAACAGATGGCCGATGTATTTAAAAAAGCAAAGGTCTACATTGACTTCGGATTCCACCCCGGCATGGATAAGATGCCAAGAGAAGCGAGCATATTGGGGTGTTGCGTCATCACAGGGAAGCGCGGCTCGGCGAAGTTCTTTGACGACATTCCGATACCTCCCGATTATAAATTTAGGGAACACTGGTTTACGGTTCCTCGCATACGGAGAAAGATACTGACGTGCTTTCGCGATTACCACAACCAGGCGCGGCGACAAATCGCTTATCGAGAACGAGCAAGAAAGGATATGGATACGCATCGCTCTGATATGCAACATGCGTTTTCTTTTGATGCGCAGATATAATACCAATGACCGTCCATTTCTTTACGTTCAGCGATGCGAGAGGCGGGTCTTCGCGTCAGCGGGCCTTTCGCGTGGCGGAGGAATTAGAGGCGCGCGGGATGACGGCGGTTATACATTGGCCGCCGGTCATTCTCCTCTCGAGGACCCCCTGGCCGAAGAAATTCTCACTGGTCATCGCAACCATCCGTTCGCTCTTCTCAATACAGAAAGGGGACATCGTGTATCTCCAGCGGGCTATCGCAAACAAGTATTTCTTCGTCATTATGGTCGCCTACCTTTTCTTCTCCCGACGAAAGATGATCTTTGATTTCGACGACCCGGTCTATGTACACACGTTCTTTAAGACAAAAATTTTTACTCAGATGGCAGATGCGGTGATCACCTGCACGCATGGACAGGCGACGTGGGCTCGGCACTACAATTCGAACGTGCACCTCTTCCACATTGTGGTGGATTTTCCCGCATACCAAAAGTTCACCAAAGACTATACGCAAGGGGAAAGTCCGCTTACCATCGGCTGGGTAGGGACCGGACCGGAACACATCCGCAATCTTGAGATACTCGTGCCGGTCTTTAAAAAGTTGTTGGCATCTGCGGCGACCCCTTTCAGGTTCCTCCTTATCGGGGCGCTCAAAAATAAAGGGGTGTACGAGATGTTCCAGCATATTCAGGGTCTTGAGGTTGAGTTCATAGACAGCTTAGATTGGACTGACCCGGAGAGCGTCCCGCGGGAGATCCAGAAGTTCGATATCGGCGTCTTGCCGCACCGAAGCGATGGCGAGTGGAATAAGAATAAAACATCCCTCAAGAACCTTGAATATATGGCATGCGGCGTCGCTACGATCTGCAGTTCGTTCGGCGAGATGCCCTACGTCATTGATGACGGCGTGAATGGCTATCTCGCAGGCAGTGAAGAAGAGTGGATAGAGAAATTGAAGAATCTTCTTGCTGATAAAGAACTGCGCACGAGGATCGGCCGCGCGGGGCAAGAACATGTACGAGATACTTATAGTTATGACGCGGTCATTCCCCGCTTAATGGATTTGATTAACTCAGTATCGGAGAGTACCATGCAGTGATGCGCAGTTTCAGCAACACAGCCGTAGTCGTGTGTGGCGGCGCCGGCTTTATCGGCTCCAATTTCATTCGGTATGCACTGTCTAAGGTGTCCACGGCAAAAATTGTCTGCGTTGATGCACTTACCTATGCGGGGAATAAAGAAAATCTGAAAGGGCTTCCGGTAAAGCGCTTCACGTTTATAAAAGGTGATATTACTGACAGCGTACGCATGAAGCGGATTTTTGCAGCATACAAGCCGTCCCACGTAATCAATTTTGCAGCAGAGACGCATGTCGACCGGAGCATCCACGGCGGAGCGGAGGCCTTTGTCCGCACGAACGTACTGGGAACCGCAGTATTGCTTGACGTGGTACGGCACACCCCGTCGGTAAAGAAGTTCGTCCACGTGAGCACGGACGAGGTCTATGGGAGTCTCGCGCTCGGTTCGAAGAAGAAATTCACTGAACAGTCGCCGCTTGCGCCTAACTCTCCCTATGCCGCTTCAAAGGCTTCAGCAGACCTCGTGGCCAGAGCGTTCTTTGTTACCTACGGTGTGCCGGTCGTCATCACCCGATGTTCGAACAATTACGGCCCCTACCAGCACCCCGAGAAGTTTATCCCATACTCAATAGCACGGCTCATGGAGGGGAAGTCGATAGCGATATACGGAGATGGAAAATATGTACGGGACTGGATTCATGTGGAAGATCATTGTTCGGCCCTTATTCTCGCTCTTTCAAAGGGCGTGCCGGGCGAGGTATACAATATCGGCGCAGATAATGAGGTGGACAATCTCACGCTCGCGAAGCGCATGCTCGCTTACTTTAAAAAAGACAAATCAATGATTACCTTTGTGAAGGACAGACCCGGCCACGACCGCCGCTACGCCATCGATGCGTCTAAGACACGAAGGGAGCTCGGATGGAAACCGCGGCATACATTCCGCACCTCGTTGCCGCCGACCATCGCCTGGTATGTAGAGAATGCCGGCTGGGTGCGTCGCGCGCTCGCGCGCGCCGGCGCCGCTAATATTCATATATGAAATTCGAGATCAAAGAACTCGCATTGCCGGGCGTATTGCTGATACAACCGAAACTATGGAAGGATGATCGCGGTTTTTTTGTAGAGACATTTCACAAAGAAGCGCTGATAGCGGCAGGAATCACGGATGAATTTGTTCAAGATAATCTCTCGTTTTCGCGCAAGGGAGTGCTGCGCGGACTGCATTATCAGAAAGCTCCCCATGCGCAGGCGAAGCTCGTACGATGTGTCTTCGGGAAGGTATTTGATGTGGCGGCCGACTATAACCCCGCGTCAGCAACCTTTGGCAACTACGTATCCGCGATCCTCTCCGGCGACACGCAAGCGATACTGTATATACCAAAACAGTATGCACACGGGGCGTGTGTATTGAGCGACGAGGCCATTCTAGAGTATAAGATGAGCGACTACTATGCCCCCGAGTGTGCTGGCGGCGTGCGTTACGACGATCCGGCGTTCAATATCGCGTGGCCTGTAGAAAATCCTATTCTCTCCGAACAGGATAAAAAATGGCAACCACTATAAAGAATTCCACCATCCTTGAGCAAGCGCTCATTACGGGCGCTGATGGTATGGTCGGCTCATACATCGACTTCGGCATCCGGACGAACCACCGGTCGCTTGATATCACTAACCTCGCAGAGGTGTTAAAGGTGTGTAAGGAACATAAACCGAAATTCATCATCCATCTCGCCGCCGAGACCGATGTAGACCTTTGCGAGCGCGACGCGACGCATGCGTATAACGTGAATGCTATCGGCACCTACCATATGGCGACGGCGGCGAGGACGATAGGCGCGAAGCTTGTCTATATCTCTACTTCAGACGTGTTTGATGGAACAAAGACCGAGCCCTACATCGAGAACGACGCTCCCTCGCCACAAAGCGTCTATGGGCACTCAAAATATTTGGGAGAACTTGCGGTGAAGGCAATGCTCGATGACTATCTCATACTTCGTATTTGCTGGGCGTTCGGCGGCGGCCGGACGAAAGACCAGAAGTTTATCGCAAAGATATTGACGCAACTGGACCAGCCGATCATCAATGTCATTAAGGACAAGCGCGGGTCGCCCACGTATGGGAAAGATCTCGTTGCTGGCATCCGGCGGCTCGTCGAGGAAGGGGAATCAGGTCTCTATCATATGGGCAATGCCGGTTCTCCAACACGCGCGGATATTGTAAGGGAAATTGTTCGGATTACGGGTTCGAAAGCCGAGGTACGAGAAGTGGAGCCGAGTTTCTTCGGAGCGACTTATACTGCACATCGCGGGGACAATGAAAGCATGATGTCAAAAGTTCCGTACATGCGTCCTTGGCAGGAGGCGCTCGAGGAGTATATTCACGAAGAATGGCATCTATGATCGCATCTTCATATACGCACAATACGGCGTGCCGTATTTGCGGCGGTACGGACCTTGTGGAGGTGCTCGACTTGGGCTCGACACCGCCCGCAAATGCCTACCTGAAAGAGGAGGACCTTATGAAACCAGAATCCTCGTATCCTCTGGTGCTGTATTTCTGTCGCTCATGTTCGCTCGCCCAGCTTCTGGATGTGGTACATCAGGATATTCTGTTCAAGGACTACCACTTCTTGACGAGCGCCAGCTCGCCGTCAGTCGAACATTTCAGTCGGTATGCAGAAGAGGAGATACGTCCGCGCGTGACCTCCCCGGACGATCTCGTGATCGATATCGGCGGCAACGACGGCATACTCCTCAGCTTCGTCAAAGACTATGCGCGCGTGTTGAATGTCGACCCTGCTGATAATCTGGCTCCTCTTTCGGAAGGGAATGGCGTGTCATTCTATCCGGCTTTCTTCACCTCACAGACAGCAGATGATATTCTGGCGACCTATGGGAAGGCAAAAGTGGTTGCGGCGAATAACGTATTCGCCCATACCGACCCACTCAAGGATGTCTTCAAAGGGATCGCGAAGCTCATCGGGGACGACGGGACGTTCATTTTTGAAGTGCACTGGGCGAAACACTTCATTGAGGAGGGAGCATTTGACCAGGTATATCATGAGCATCTTTGCTTCCATTCGTTGCATGCACTCCGACATCTGATCGAAGCCGCCGGCATGAGCATATTCGACGTGCATATCGTCCCTATGCAGGGACGATCACTTCGGGTTTTTGCCGCGAAAGGCCGGACACCGACTCCAAATGTTGAACGCGTGCTGGTCGAAGAAAAGGAGGCGGGCCTGACCGACGAAGCGACGTACCACCGGTTTGCGCAAAAGATCGGAGCGAATAAAGAGAAATTGCTTTCTCTCCTGCGCGAACTTAAAGCGGCGGGAAAGAAGATAACCGGATACGGCGCTCCCGCTAAGGGCAATACGCTCTTGAATTATTACGGTATCGGCCCCGACATACTCGACTATCTTACTGACACGACAATCCTCAAGCAGGGGCTCTATAGCCCCGGCATGCATATACCGATCGTGTCGCCGAAGAGGCTCCTTACCGATACGCCGGATTATATTTTGCTCCTCGCGTGGAACTTCAGGGATGTGATCCTTGAAAAGGAGAAGGCGCTCCGGCAGAAAGGGATTAAGTTCATCATTACGGTGCCAGATGTAGAAGTTCTATAGCACCTACTTTATTTTCCTTCCGTAGTATTCAACATCTACGGCGCTATAAAAAATCTTGATCGTTTCGAATCCGAGATAGGTCATCATTTCGCGCACTAAGGACAGATCGAACACATGGTAATGGGTATAAATTTGGGGATTCGTCATGTAATTCGCATACCAGGTATCATAGTCAGGATAGACAAAGTCCCGGGTACTGTCATGGTTCTTCATAAATTCTTCGATATGGGTTTTATCGTCTAGCCCGATATTTTTTTCATAGTCGTCTATGAGATGTCCGAGAGGAGTGACCGACCGCGTATGGTCGAACGTCTTTTTATAGTAGGGAATGCCGGCGTACATGAGGCCGCCCGTCTTGAGGATCCTTTTCCATTCGTACAGCGCTTTCAGCGGATTCGTAAGATGTTCGATCGTGCCCGCCGATGCGATGAAATCAACGCTCTCGTCAGAGAGCATCGGCAGAGAATGGGCATCTGCTTTAATATCGACGACGTTATTCTTTCCGTGATACGTATCGCTGATATTTACCTCGATGACCTTTTTCGCTTGAGTGATCCTGCCATCTAATACACGAACCCTGCCGCCGATCTTCAGAATCGTCGCCTGTTCCCAATCCACACGTCGTATGGTCATCGGTACGGTGATACGAGACAGGTATTGTCTGTATTTGTTGCGCAAATAATCTTGTATCATGATGTGGAGATTCAGTACAAGGTACTGCCTCCGGGCGATATTCGCAAGGTTCAGAAACCTTTGATTGTGTATATTTGTTATAGTTTTATACGCACAGAATGCAAAAACGCGAGGACGAGCGGAACATACTTTTCATATATGAGCTCGGGCACATAGATGCTTATGGGCGTTTTCTTGATGAGAATCCAACCGTGCGAGAGGAAGGACATCTCTTGATAGCCCTCGGCCCGGAATTGGAGTACGCGCTGGCGAAAAAGAGAATCCAATTCAGTTCCGGCCGCGAGTGCGTCTCTTTTGACGCTGGCCGCTTTCTCTCGGCATCGAAAGAATGGACGGAACAGTTCGACAGCCCGGAGCGGCAATGGTTCCAGTACCGCGGCATCGCGCTTTCGCAGCTGTTTTTCTTTACGATTCAGCACTATACCGCTCATCTCTTGCACTACGCGGCTTTATTTGAGAATCTGCTGGTGCGGTATCCAACCGTGCATCAGTTAATAGTATTTCCTTCACTGCAATCGCCGACGCTCTCTTCGCAAGATGCCGCGCTGGTGCGCCAACAACCTCTCCTGCGCCAGTACCTCGACGCTGCCGTCGCCTGTGCACGGCTCATAGGGGCAGGGCGGGGAGTCGCAGTGCTTGTACCGCAGGCGCCGCCGCGACCGAAACGCAGGCATCTCATGCGCTCCCTCTTCGTGTTCGAACGAGCACTCCTCGAACGAGTGGTGCATTTCTACAACGCGGGCATTACCTTGTTCAGGCCGCGCGGGACGCCGCGCATCCTGGCGTCCGATTATTGGCGGAATATCGAGCCCATCATGTCGCAGTTACCGCAGGGAGAGCTCATGCTCTTTGACCGCGGGGAGATGTTGAAGGCAGGTCTGGGGAACTTGTGGCGTTCCCGGATACGCCTCTTTAACTTCAGTTCGTTCTCTATTCATGACCGGAGGAAAGATCGCGCGGAGGCACAGCGATTGTTTGAAGAGCAATGGCGTTCTCTCCTCAAGGATGGACTCCCAGAATATTCCTTCGGTACTTTTTCCATACGTCCGCTCATAGTGGAGGCGTTTGAAGAATTATTCATGCGCGTCGTTCCCCAAACGCTCCGTGATATTGACGGTGCGTATGCGCTGTATAAGGCGCTTGCGCCCGATATCGTATTTTTGCGTGCAAGCGCGAGTCTGCAGCCTCATTTCGCTATTTT